>Ga0182017_10000191_pt1 | contig 48131 bp, 33 predicted proteins | sample 712E3DmetaG_FD_120492 | JGI IMG/M metagenome (GOLD analysis project Ga0182017, IMG submission 120492) | Permafrost microbial communities from Stordalen Mire, Sweden - 712E3D metaG | ecosystem: Environmental > Terrestrial > Soil > Wetlands > Permafrost | place: Sweden: Stordalen | collected... | reverse complement strand
GGTCTTCGGGCAACCGCCGCCGGTGCGGCAAGCGGTGCCATTGCCGTAGTAGTGACCGCCGGCGGCAGTGCAGGCCGCCTGCGTGATCACCGAGCAGACGCCGGTGGTGGAGCAGCAGGCACCCGTTTGCGCCGGGGGCGGGCAATTGTTAGGCGTGCAACTCGTCCATTCGCCGTGCCACACGTTCGGCGACAGGCAGTTTGCCTGCGTCGTGATCGAGCAAGCGCCAGCCGGGGTGCAGCAGGCCCCGGTCGGAGCGCACGGGTTCGAGCTGCACAGCACGCCCTCACCCTTGAAGGTCCCCGCGTAGTGGGCGATGCAGTACTGCTCGTAGAACTCGCCGACGCAGTTCGTGCCGGCGCAGCACGCACCGGGCGCGCCGAACGCCACGTCCAATCCGTTGTACGCGGCATAAACCGGGTTCGCCGACATCACGTAGTAGTTCACACTCGAGTAGTCGACCCAGCCCGCAACGTTGTCCGCGTCGAGGCGGTCAACGTAGGGGCGCGGCACGCCGGAGCCCGCGTACTGCCCCATGTACAGGTAGTGGTCGGGGCCGAGCGCGATCTCGCGGCCGGTGTTGCAACTGGCAAACGTGGGATTGTTGGGGTCGAGGTAGTTCGCGCCGAGGGCGATCTGCTTAACGATGCCCCACCCGGTGGTGGGGTCAACCACGTCGATGTTGGTGTAGCTGATGCTAAGATACAGGTTGGAGTACATGCAGAACACGTAGGGCGACACGGTGGGGTTGTAATCGATGTCCGTAAAGAGGCTGGGAGTCCCGCCGGTGCCGGCGACGCCATGGTACAAGGTTTGCCGCAGCACCAGGTTGGAGAAGTTGGTCCCGTCGAAATCCACCGAGTACAGCAGGGACGCGCGCATGACGGTGCTCGTGCACAGGACCAGAATCGTGTCGTCGTCGTACCACGTCGTGCCGATCGTGCCGGTGCCGGCCGTCGCGGACAGGCCCGCGTAGATGTACTCATTGCTGATTGACCCGCCGCTGCCCCCGCCGCTGCCGGCGTGGTAGCGGAGCACGTACAGGTTCCGCGTGTCGGTGCCCCAGAACGCGATGTACTGGTTATTCGGGCTGACGCTCAGCCCGCCGCCACGCGTGCACTGCGTGCTGTGCGGGTTCGGGTTGCCGACCCGCGAGTTGAAGTCCCACAGCAACTGGCCGCCATTCGAGCCGTTCGTAGCAAGGCTGAAGATCTTGGCGCCTTCTTCCGGACGGTTCGCGTCGGTGCACGCCGGTGGGGCACCAACCCCGCCGCCGCCGGCGCCGAAGTCTACGGCGAGCAGATTGCCGTGCGCGTAGTGCTGAACGCCGGTGAGGTTATCGAATTCCATCGACTGCAGGAACTCCTCCGCGCTGTACGAGCCGACCTGGACGCCCTGTCCCGTGCCGTCGTTGCGAATCTGCTGCGCGGTGACCCAGGCCCGGCCGTCATTCAGGCCGAGCGCCAGATCGCCGCCCAACGTGGGCGTCGGGCAAACGGCCACGAGGCACTCAGACCCGTTGCCCAGGAAGATGCTGGGCGTGGTGCACGCCGCTTGCAAAACCAGCGAGCACACGCCATTCAGGCAGCACGCACCGACGCAGGGATTCGGCGTGCAGTCCGTGCCCAGGCCGTGCCAAGTACCGCTGCAGCCGACCTGCGTCGTGATCGAGCATTGATCGCCGATGCAGCAAGCGCCCGCAGGTATGCAGTTGGGATCAAGAGTCTCGTCCGACAGTTGGCGCGGCAAAAGCTCATAGCCCAAGGTGCAGGTGCCGCCGCTGTCGAACTGGCTGAAGATGCCGACCATGTCGAAGGGGGTCGTCGGGATGGGCTGCCCGACCAGGGTGTCGGTGGCGTTCGCGATGTAGATGATCAGCGAGCCGGTGGCATCTGTGGCGGTGTAATTGACGCCGTACGCCCAGGTGCCAGTCGATGCCGTGGTCAGGCAGTTTACCCTGACCAACTTGCTCTCGTAGCCCTCCGCGGTCGAGCTCGCGTCCGCGAAGTCGGAGGCGTGAACCACGATCGGGGTCGGTATGCCCGGGTGCCCGTAATTTGGAGGAGGCACGTTGAAAGGCGCGTCAAGCTCCCCCAGGCAGTTGTAGGGGCTGTACGTGCCTTCCAGCGTGGTCTCGTCGCCTGCGCCGATGTAGCCCAACAGGGCGGTGATGTCCGCGTTGACGCCCCACACCGTCATGCCGCCCGTCGCGTCCTGCACCTGGAAGCTCATGTAGGTCGCGCTGTTTACCAGGTCAAAAGTGCTGGACACGATCACATGCGCGATGCGGACCGGCGTGCCCGAGGGATAGGCCTTCGCCTGGGCGATGGTCATGTCGAACAGGCAGGGGTTCGGCGAGCACGGCACGCCCGCGCCCTGCCATACACCACTGGCGCCGAGGCAGACCGATTGGGTCTGGAGCGCGCAGACCGTGCCGACGCAGCAGGCGCCGGTTGGGTCGGTGCTGCACAGGCCCGTTGTGCAGATCGTGTTGTTGCCCATGTACTGGCCGCCGCCCGTGCCGCAACTGGCCGGGCTCACGGGGGCAGTACACACACCGGCGGTGCAACATGCCCCGGTCGCGTTGGGATCCGCGGTCGCGGCAATCTGGAAGTTGTCCACGCGGTCCGTGCCGCCAGCCACCACGGTGGTGCCGTTGGCGCTAACGGTCGAATTGTCAGTCAGGCGGAAGTAGACCGCCGCCTTGTTGTCCAACGCGGTTACGGTGGTGAGAGGGACCGTGAAGTGGTAATTCGAGTAGTACGTCGTGGCATTCCACGCCCCCGGGGGATTCACGTTCGGCAAGACGGTGTACGGCGCGCCGGACGTGGTAAACGTGGTGCCGTCGGTGCTGTACTGAAGCACGAATTGCCCGGGCCCCGTATTGCTGCTGGTCTGATCCCAGTCAAGCGTCACGCCCGCGTAGCCGAACGTTCGGCTCTTGAACTGGTAGTAGTCGCCGACAGCCCACGTGTTCGAGCTGAAAGACGACGCCGACCCGTTGCCCGCGGGGTGGCTGTACGTGCTCGCACCAACATGGTAACCGAGCGCAGCCGAAGGGCCCGGGAACTGATTGTACACGCCCGATTCAGGCGTGAACGGGCCGGCCGTCAAGGGCAGGCTCGTCTCAAACGTCCATAAAGCCAAGTTTGTGGCACCCGCGCTGGACGCGAGTATCAGCGCCAGCACGATCGCTCCGATTGCATAACCCTTCATTCCTTGCTCTCCTTGCTTAAGAGGTATTAGAAGTTCCAAATGCTTCCACGCTTGGTCCGCCTTTCGAGGCGGACTCACCAGTCACCCCCCGCCATCGGTATCCTCGGTAGATACTAGGACCGTCGTGTCCGCGTGAGCTTCCTTATCATCCCTCATCGGCTATAGTACTGCGGAATTGTGGTTTTGTAAAGGAAAACTCAGCGGGAAAGGGCGCTTACCGGACCCCCGCCTGTCGTCGTCAACCCCTGGCCGCACCGTCCGGGCCGAGCGTATCAGACCCACCGGCCGGGCGCGGGGGAATCGCCGCGACGGGCCCGGCCACCAACGCCCGCGCGGTTTCCAGGGTCGTGAGGTACGCGCTGGGCTCGCCCGCCGCCTCAAGCCGCGCAAGCGACCAGCTCTGCTGGACTTGGAACGGACCGACCGCTTGGCGGACCAGTGCGGTAAGGCAGCCGCCGGTGCCGAGTCGGGTGCCGATGTCCCGAATGAGCGCCCGGATATACGTCCCCCGCCCGCAGGCGACATCGAAGCCAAGGCACGGCCACTCGTATTGCCAGAGGTTGGTCCAATAAATGTGCACCGGGCGAGCCGCCAGCATGGGCGGCCGGCCGGCGCGGCTGAGCCTGTACGCGGCGCGCCCCGCGACCTTCACCGCGCTCAGCGCCGGCGGGACCTGGTCGATTCGCCCTTCAAAGCTCGTCAGCACCGCCGCCACGTCGGCGCGACCCGGCCTGATACCGACCTCGATGAGTTGGGGGGGCTTTTCGCTGTCGAAGCCGGGGCTGACGAGATCAAGCCGGGCGGTGGCGCGATAGACCTTTGGCTGGTCCAACAGCCACTCCACGAGCTTTGTCGCCCGCCCGAGGCATACGACCAGCACCCCCTCCGCGGCCGGGTCGAGCGTGCCGGCGTAGCCGCTCTTCCGCTGCCCGGTGATACGGCGCACGTGGTCCAGGGTCCGCGCACTCGTCAAACCGAGCGGCTTGTAAACGTTGATGATGCCGTCCATGGTCCTTGCCGGCGCCCTCCGCGCTCGCCTATCTTAACCGCGGCGGGCCAGGCGAGTCTCGCCAAAGGTGCTTTCATGCGGGCAGTGACTGCGTACCGTGCCGCGATCGTTGCGGGGGCGGCCCTGGCGGCCGCGCTCGCGCTGCTGCCCGGGTGCTTCGGCTCGCCGGGCGGCACCAACGCGCAGGCGGGCCGCTCGAGCGACGCGTTGCGGCGGTACTCGCTCGGCACGCTGCCGACGAGCACGGTGACAATCGACGGCAACACGTTTCGTGTCTGGCTCGCGCAGGAATTCGACCCCAACCGTCCGGGCGTCCAGGAAGAAGGCCTGATGTACGTCCAGCCGGCCGAGATCGCCGACGATCAGGGCATGTTGTTCGTGTTCAGCGACGAGCAGGTGCGCGGCTTCTGGATGCGGAACACGATCACGCCGCTGGACATCGCGTTCGCCCGTCTCGACGGGACGATCGTGAAGATCTGGCAGATGCCGGCGTTGACGTGGCAGACGTTCAGCTCGGTGGAGCCGGCGCTGTTCGCGCTGGAGGTCAAGCAGGGGACGTTCGCGCGGCTGGGCGTCCAGGAGGGCGACCGGCTGATGGTCCCGGATCAGGCGCTCGTTCCGGCGCCGTAGGGGCGGGGACGAAAACGCGCGCTGCCGGGGTGGTTGGTACACGAGCCGGCGACACGGGGCGAGACCGCGGTTTTCAGAGTGCCAAGCGCAAGCACGGGGTCACCCTTTCACCGCTCCGATCGACAGGCCGCCGACGAACTGGCGCTGGGCGACGAAGAACAGCAGCACGCACGGGAGCATGGCGACGAGGCTGGCCGCCATGAGCAGGTGGACCTGGTTCACGCCGCCGTACTGGTTGCGGAAGGAGTTGAGGGCGATGGCGAGGGTGTATTGCTGCTCGCCCTGGAGGTAGATGAGGGGGCCGAGGAAGTCGTTCCAGACGAACATAAACGTGAACACCGCGGTGAGGGCGATGACGGGCTGGCAGAGGGGCAGCATGATGCTCCACCAGGTGCGCAGGTAGCCGCAGCCGTCGATGCGCGCGGCCTCGACCAGAGCTTCGGGGATTTGGGCGAAGAACTGGCGGAACATGAAGATGTAGAAGGCGTTGCCGAGGAACATCGGGACGACCAGCGGGAGGATCGTGTCGATCCAGCCGAGCGAACGGAACAGGATGAACATGGGGATCATGATGACCTGGAACGGGAGCATCATGGTTGCGAGCATCAGGACGAACAGCGGGCCGCGGCCGCGGAAACGGATGCGGGCGAAGGCGTAGCCGACAAAGCTGCACGAGAGGACCTGGCCGATGACAGAGAGGGCGGTGATGACGACGGTGTTGGCGAAGGCGTCGAGGAAGCCGTCCCAGGGCTGCGTGCCGATCTGCTGCAGGGCTGCGGGGTAGTTCTGCCACTGCGGGTCGGCGGGCCAGAGCGAAAAGCCGCGGGCGGTGACGGCGGCCTTGGCGGCAGCGCCGGGCTCGGCGAGGCTGACGACGAACATCCACCACAACGGGAACAACAACAGCAGCGCGCCGAGGGTGAGGAGACCGTAGACGATGATCTTCTGGCTAGCACGCATGCGATATCACCGCGAAGGACGCAGAGGACGCGAAGGAAACCTCAAGTTGTGCGGCGTTCACGATCTTATCTCGATGGCGACACAGCAGCAGGACGGTAGTTCAACACCTTTCGGCGAATGCCGTCCCGCAGGTGCACCATATTGAAGTTGATCAGTAGGCCCACCGGAATCCGGGCCAGCTTCAAATACGTCAGTAATTGTGCCTCGTGGATCGGCAGGAACTCGTCGATGCTCTTCAGCTCAACGATCAACCGACTCTCGACCACGAGGTCGAGCCGGTAGCCGCAATCGAGGAGAATTCCCTTGTACGGCACCGGCAACGGGCGCTGGAGCTCGAAGGCCAACCCTGCCGACCGCAGCTCATGAGCCAGGCACTGCTCGTAGGCGGACTCCAGGAGGCCCGGCCCCAATTGTGTGTGCACTTCCAAGGCGCACCCAATCACCTGCTGCGAGAGTTCGTCGAACTCGCCCTCAAGGTTCCGCGTCATATTCCGTCGCTCGCCAGGTGTTCGCCGTGTTCAGGACCATCATCGACCTTCTCGAGCGCCTGTTCTTCCTTCGCGTCCTCTGCGTCCTTCGCGATGATATTGCGTTTCACGTGCGCAAGGCTTCGTAGTAGACGAAGCGGCGGCTGACGCGCATCACGAGCAGGGTCAGCGTGAGGATGATGACGAGCAGGAGCCAGGCCAGGGCCGACGCGTAGCCCATCTCGTGATATTCGAACGCCTGGTTGTAGAGATAGAGCACGTAGAAGCGCGTGTCGTCGCCGGGGCCGCCGGCGGTCATTACGAACGCCTGCGTGAAGACCTGGAAGGAGCCGATGATCGCCATGATGACGTTGAAGAAGATGACGGGGCTGAGCATGGGGAGCGTGACGCGGCGGAAACGCTGCCAGCGGCGGGCGCCGTCGATCGCCGCGGCTTCGTAGAGCTCCTTGGGGATGCCCTTGAGGCCGGCGAGGTAAATCACCATCGTTCCGCCGATGGCCCAGAGGCTCATGATGGCGTAGGCGGGTGGGCCAAACCACTTGGCGTCCTTGTCGAACCAGTGCGGGGGCTTGAGGTGGAAGGGCTGGAGCAGCGGGCCGAGCAGGTAGGTGTTCATGAGGCCGTGGTCGCCGTCGAAGACCCAGCGCCAGAGGATCGCGACGCCGACGCCGGCGAGGACGCTCGGCAGATACCAGGCGCTGCGGAAGAAGCCGGAGAGCTTGATGTCGTGGTTGAGCAGCATGGCGCCGAGGAGGGCCAGGAGCTGGCCGAGCGGGACGGCGAAGAGGGCGTAATAGGCGGTCACACGCAGGGTGCTCTCGAAACGAGGGTCGAAGAGCAGTTGGCGGAAGTTGGCGAGGCCGACCCATTGGGCGAAGTCCAGACGCGACACGCCGGACCATCTTGTGCACGAGAGGAGGAACGAGAGGACGACGGGGAAGGCCATGAAGGCGAGGAAGCCGATGAGCCAGGGGCTGACGAAGGCGTAGCCGGCCAGCTCTTCGCGAAGGGCCATGCGGCGTGGGCGGCGGCGCCACCAGGCGAGGCCGGCGATGAGACCGAGCGCGGCCGCGGGCGTCAGGATGAGCCAGGTGACGCGCGACCAGGGCATCGGCGGGAAGTTCGTGCGGGCGAGCGGGGAGTTGAATTCGGCCTTCCAGTCGGCCTCGAGTTGGGTGATGGCGGTGTCGAGCGTCACGGCGCCGGTGCGGAGGGCGGCTTCGAGGCGGTCCTGCATCCGGATCTGGAATTTCGGGTCGGGCGGCCACTCGAGCGCCCGCGCGTACTCCGCCTGATCGAGGTAGACGTAGTTGCGGGTCGGCTTCTGACTGGGATCAAGGAATGCGGGGCTGCGCGCGACGGCCTTCAGCGTGGGGATCGCGAGGCCGAGCTGCGCGGCCTGGGCCTGGCCTTCCGGGCCGCAGAGGAACTTCACCAGCTCCCAGGCCTCCTGCGGGTGCGGCGTGTGCTTGGCGATCGACCAGGAGACGGTGAAGACCGTGTTGGCTTTGACCTTGCCGTGCGGCAGCGGGGCAAAATCCCAATCGAAGTCGTTGATGAGGCGGTAGGTTGGCACGACCCAGCGGCCGAACGGACCCGCCATGCCGACCTGGCCGGTGAGAAAAACGCTCTCACCCTGGGCGACCTGGCTTTTGCCGCTGGTCAGCGTGCCCTGCTCGTCGAAACGCCAGGAGCGGAGGCGGTCGAGGGCGGCGTGGACCTCGGGGCGGCGGAGGTAGGACGTGCGGAAGTCGGACGAGAAGGCGTCCAGGCCCTCGGTGGCGAGGTAGGCGCGGACCATCGGGGCCCAGTTCATGAACTCGGCGCCGGTGACGCCGGGGAGCTTGGCGAGCTTGCGGGCGGCGGCGATGAAATCGTCCCAGGTCCAGTCGTCGGGCGGGTACGGGATGCCGGCCTGGTCGAAGAGGTTCTTGTTGTAGTAAAAGCCGATGGTCGTAAAGTCCTTGGGGATGCCGTAGAGCGTGCCGCGGCCGCTCTGCCGGCCATCGAAGCGGAAGCAGTCGATCGTCGCGGGGTAGAAGTCCTCGGGGTGCAGCGTCGTGCGGCCGGCCTGCTCATCGGCGGCGATGAGGGGCTCGATGGGCATGAGCAGGTCCTGGCTGGCGAAGCCGGCGAGGCGCTCCCAGCCCATGTAGAAGACGTCGGGCGGCGTGCCGGCGGCCATCATCGTCTGGAGCTTGGTGAAGAAGGACGCGGCGTCGCCGGGGTTGATCCGCTGGACCTTGATGTGCGGGTGCTGGGCTTCGAAGGTCGCGATGAGGTCGGCGACGATCTGGTCCTCTTTTTGTCCCCCCCCACCAGCCCAGTGCATGATGCGCAGCTCGGTTTGGTCGCCGCGCTGGCGGGCCTCGCGCCCCGGCCGCGTCACCACGCGGTGCGCCGCCCAGAGCACAATCAGCGTGGCGATGACGGCCAGCGCCAGCCGGAGCAGGCGGGCGATCGTTCGTCCCACGGCACGCAACATAGGGCAGTCACACCTTCAAGACCGGGCCGGTCACGCAGAGGGGCCGGGAGCCTTTCGCATGGCGGCCGGCACATTAGAATACGCCAGCATGTTGATCCGCAAGAGACCGAAAGCGTACCTGAGCGATCGCGCGCGCATCGTGTACCTGGTGGCCGCGGCGTTATTCGCCACACCGTGGGCGGCCGGTGCCGATTGGCCGCCGGCACCACTGCTGAAGGCGGCTACGGACGAGGCCGGCGTGTTGCCGCCGTCCGTGCGGGCCGAGCCGGTCCGCGACGGCGTGTGGCGGTGCACATTTCGGTACAAGCCGGCCGCGGCGAAGAGCGTGACGCTGGCCGGGACGTTCAACGGGTGGAGCCCGCACGCGGCCCCGCTGACCGGTCCGGATGGCGAGGGGTTTTGGACGGCGACGGTCGAGCTGGCCGCGGGCACCTACCTGTACAAGTTCGTCTGCGACGGCGACCAGTGGCGATCGGACCCCGACAACCCGGACGGCGTGGACGATAACCGCGGCGGGAAGAACTCGATTCTGCGGTTGGGGCGGATCGCGCACCTGAAGGACAGTCCGGCGCGGGCCGGCGACGGGCAGATCGACGCGCTCGGCGTCGAGCACAAGTCCGAGCTGCCGCTGTATTTCCAGCGGATCGCCCCGACCCAGGCGCTGTGCCGCGTGCGGACGATGGCGCACGACGTGGAGCGCGTCGAGGTGGCGGTGGAGGGCGGCGCGACGATCGAGTTGGCGTCGATCGACGGCGGGCCGCTGTTCACGCTTTGGGAGGGGCTGGTGGAGCTTCCGCCAGGGGCCGGCGGGGATGGTCGATACCACTATACGTTCGTGTTCACCGATGGGGCCGCGCGTGTCAGCGGCCCCGACAGCTTTGGAGTCCCCGTGGCAGCCGAGAACATCTTTCATACGCCGGACTGGGCAAAGCACGCGATCTGGTACCAGATCATGGTGGACCGCTTCCGCAACGGGGACCCGGCGAACGACCGGCAGCCGGTGCGGCCGTGGACGAGCGAGTGGTTCACGATGTCGCCGTTTGAGGTCGAGAAGGAGCGGCAGGGCGCGACGTTCTACAAGTGGATCGTGTTCGACCGGCAGTACGGCGGAGACCTGGACGGGTTGGAGGAAAAGCTGCCGTACCTGAAACAGCTCGGCGTCAACGCGATCTACCTGATGCCGATGTTCAAGGCGGAGAGCAACCACAAGTACAACGCCGAGACGTACGTGCACATCGACGACCACTTCGGGACGCTCGGGGATTACGACGCGGTCGTCGCAAGCGAGGACCTCAACGATCCGTCGACGTGGAAGTGGACGGCGACGGACAAGCGGTTCCTGCAATTCGTGAAGACGGCGCACGCGCAGGGGTTCAAGGTCATCATCGACGGCGTGTTCAACCACGTCGGGACGGCGCACGCGGCGTTCCAGGACGTCCAGAGGAACGGCAAGAAGTCGAAGTACGCCGACTGGTTCAACATCACATCGTGGGAGCCGTTCAAGTACGAGGGGTGGTTCGGGTTCGACGCATTGCCGGTGTTCAAGAAGAGCAAGACCGGGCTAGCGAGTGAGGCGGCGAAGCAGCACATTTTCAACGTGACGCGGCGGTGGCTGGCGCCGGACGGGAAGCCGGAGAACGGCATCGACGGCTGGCGGCTGGACGTGCCGAACGAGATCGCGGCGCCGTTCTGGGTCGAGTGGCGGCAGGTCGTCAAAACGGCGAAGCCGGACGCGTACATCACGGGCGAAATCTGGGACCGGGCGGATAGCTGGCTGGACGGGACGCACTTCGACGCGGTGATGAACTACGAGTTTGCCCGGCCCACGGTGGATTGGGTCTTCAACAAGAAGATGAAGATCACGCCCAGCGAGATCGACCGACGGCTGCGCGAATTGCGGCTGGCGTATCCGCTCGAAGCGACGCTGGTCATGCAGAACCTGATGGACAGCCACGACACGGACCGCATGGCGTCCATGGCGCTGAACCCGGACCGCAAGTACAACGAGCTGAACCGCGTGCAGGGGGATGCGCCGAACTACAACAACGCGAAGCCGGCGGCGGCGCAGTACACGCGGGCGCGGCTGACGGCGCTCTTGCAGATGACGTACCTGGGGGCGCCGATGGTGTACTACGGCGACGAGGTCGGGATGTGGGGCGCGGCCGATCCGACTGGCCGCAAGCCGATGCTGTGGGAGGACCTCCAGCCGTACGAGAAGCCGGAAGAGAACTTCGTGATGAAGGATCAACTGGCGTATTACCAGCAGATCATCGCGCTGCGGAACGCGCATCCGGCGTTGCAGACCGGCGTGTACCGGACGCTGCTGACGGACGACGAGAACGACGTGTGGGCGTTCCTGCGGGCGGATCACGACGAGCAGCTTGTGGTCGTGCTGAATGCGTCGGACGCGGAACGCGAGGTCGTGGTGCCGCTGCCGCTGACGGCGCCGAACAAGTGGAAGGGCGTGTTCAACGCGACCGGGCTCGTGGAGCCGAAGGAGCACAAGCTCTATCTACGCGTGCCGGCGGTCGGCGGGCTGGTGCTGCACGCAGCGACGCCGAAGTAGCGGCCCCCGCGCGGCTCGGCACGAGCCTCGCCCTCCCGGCCGGGGTCGAGCTTCCTCTGAAACCGCCGTGGGAAGCGAGCATCACCGGTCGCTCAGCGGGGCAACTTGGCGGGCGAGGGCGGCGATGTGGCGGTCGTCGGTGCCGCAGCAGCCGCCGAGGATGCGCACGCCGAAGCGGTGGTGAAGGTCGAGCATCGCGGCCGCAAAGTCATCGGGCGAAGCGCTGTCGAGGTCGGGGCGGCCGTCCAGCTCCTCGGGGCTCAGGAGCGAAGTGTTGGCCTGAAGCCCCCCCACTCGTTTGCATGCTTGCGGATCCCGCGCGCGGGCGGCTTCGAGCGCGGCGGCGAAGACGGCCGGGTGCACGCAGTTGACGAAGTACGCCGTCGGCGGCGGTTTGGCTTCGCCGTCAATCCGGCGGATCGCCTCGTGCAGGGGCGTGCCGTCGAGGCAAGTGCCGTCGGGGCGGATGATGAAGCTCAGCACGTAAGGGTAGTTGCAGGCCGCGAGGGCGCGGGCGAGGCCGAGCGCTTCGGTTACGGCCGGCAGGGTCGCCGCCAGGAGGAAGTCCACGCCGGCGGCGGCCAGCGCCGCGGCCTGCGGACGGTGAAAGGCGTAGACGTCGTCGGTGGCGAGCGCCTCCGCCGGTCGGTATGCGTCGCCGCGCGGCCCGAGCAGGCCGCCGACGTAAACGCGGCTGGCGTAAGGGCCATAGGACGACCGCACCGCCATCATGAAGCGCGCGGCGTCGGCGTTGACGTCGCGGTCGGCCAAGCCGGCGGCTCGTACCCGTTCTGGATTGGTACGCCAAGTCGGCGTGAGCACAAGCATGGGGAGGTCGTACGCCTGCCCGATGTCGAGGTACTGCCGGTAGATGCGCGCGAGCCGGCGGCGCCCGTCTTCGTCGTTGAGCAGCGCGAGGTTGAGCACGTGCGGATCGAGCGTCACGGCCGGGTCCCGGCGGAGGCGCTCGATCACCGCCCCCTCGGCGAGGACGACGTGAGCCCGCGAGACCGCGTCATGGAAGGTCATGGCGCGAGTATAAGCGCGGCGTACGGCTCGGGAACCTCCGGCGCGGCGTGCCCGCGGGGGACGTGCCCGATGGCCTGCGCCGAAAAAATGGGCCCCTATCGGTGCGTTGTTTAGGGCGGGACGCACCAACAAGGGCCGCGTACGCGGGAGTGTTGTTACGAGCCTTGGAAAGCTCCTCAGGAGGGCTCAACCAGCCTCGTGCTCTTCGTCACATTCGTCCGGTCTCGCCAGACCGGCGAGTTTCCTCCAACAGCCGCGGTTTCGATCCGGCCCGGCCGGCGCGACCCAATGCCCATAGCGCCGACCGGGCGACAAGCCGAACTCCCCAGTCGTCATGACCGTCTATCGCCAACGCAGCCTCAGCCCGCGACCCTTGGAGATTGGACCGCAGCGCTGCTGCGTCTGAGCAGCTCCTCGACCAGACTCACCAGCCGCGCGAATGAGAACGGCTTGCGCAGCAGGGCGCAGGGCCCACCGTGCATGCTACGCTCGGCGCCGGCCGCCACGGTACCGCCCGACACGAAGAGGATCGGCAGGTGCGGCCGCATTCGCCGGGCCCGACGAGCCAGCCGGCGCCCGTCGAGCAGCGGCATTTCCACGTCGGTAATCAGCAGGTCCACTCGCCGCTGTCGCAGAATCGACAGGCCTTCCAGACCGCTTCCAGCCGTACGCAGCCTGTAGCCCCGGTATTCAAGAACGGCGGCCACCAGCTCGCGGATCGTCTCGTCATCGTCGACCACGAGGACGGTCCGGATTGCGCTGGTGGCCGCCCACGGAGCGCCGAAGGCTCCCATTTCGGCGCGCGTTTCCGAAGTCGGCTCCCCGACTCCCAGCAGCTCTCGCAATTCCGTTTGCAGCATCTCGGCGTCTCACAAGCCGGCAGAACCGCGTCCCGTGTACCTGTGGCGACGAGCGTTCCGCACTACCCACACATCAAGAATGCCACAACCTCGGGCAGCGCACAATCGGTTATTGGTCGCACACAGATACGACTTTGGTCGTACGTGACCGGCGTACCGGTTGGCCGGCGGGAACTGGTGCCGCCACACGGATCAGCCACGCAGTGTCAACCCACGGCGCGCGGGAAACGCGCGCATACAGTGCTGTGCGTGAGCAGGTCCTCCACCAGCTCTACCAAACCCACGAATGAAAATGGTCTGTGCAACACGGCGCATTGCCCCCCGCGCACATGTCGTTCGGCATCGGTTGTCGCGGCGCGACCGGCCATAAAGAGCACCGGCAGGTGTGGACGTATCCGCCGGGCGCGTCCGGCCAGCCAGCGTCCGCCGAGCAGCGGCATCTCCAGGCCGGCGATCAGCAGGTCCACGCGCTGCCGCCGCAGAGTCGTGAGCGCCTCAAGGCTGTTTGCCGCAGTATGCACACGATAGCCCTGATAGGCGAGGATCGCGGCCGCCAACTCGCGGCTCGTTTCTTCATTGTCCACGATCAAGACGTTCTCGGCGGTGTCGGCGACGGTCCGCAGGGCGCCACAGGCGTCCATCTCGGCACAGGTTTCCAGGGTCGGCTTGCCGGCCCCCAGCTTCTTTCGCAGTTCAACCTGCAACATCGTCGTCCCTCGCGGATCAGGACCGTGCCGGCTCAACCCACGGGCCACCCTCACGGTCCAAAACACCCAGATATCTACATACCGAGAGGATGTCACAAGACGTGCCGGCGTGCAATTCGTCATTGGTCACACGACTATCGGACTTTAGTCGTATGCGGTCCGGTCGCGGGCTGACCCCCTCGGTTTCCCCTGTCCTTTACCGTGCGCCGTTCTCCTTGCGGAGCGGGCAGGTGAACTGCCTCGGTTGAAGATCACCGCAGCATCACCGCGGAGAAGCCAGTTCGCGCGCGAGCGCCCGGGTACGCTCATCGTCTGGAATCAGGTTCGCGGCGGCTTCATACGCGGCCCGCGCTTCTGCAAAGTGATCGGGCCCTGAAGCTCGCAGGGCGGCATGCCCCGCAATCAGATCGTTGCTGGCCTCGTGCCAGGTCGCCCAGCGCTCGTCGGGGACGACAGCTTGCCCGCCGGGCCAGGTCGCGACGTACTCCGTCACGTTGCTTCGCTTCGCCGCCAATTGCTTCAGATTGACCGGAAGCGTGTTGTGGTACGGAGTTGCATGCGTCATGTAATCCAGCACCGGGCGATCGTCGCGGTGAATGGGGCCCCCGTCCACGAAGCGATCGACGTCCCCCTCCGCCAGCAAGAGACACGCCGCGAGCTTATAAGGGTTGTCCATCCCGATCGCTGCGAGGTCGCGCTGAATGAGCGGGGCGGAGATACGTTTTTCGATGTCGTCGAGCCGAAGCTCCAGGCGGTTCGCAGTCCCGACGAGGATCACGAAATCCGTCGGTAGATTAATCATGTACCAGACGCTCGTGTGCGGAAACACGCTGTGGAACGTCCGGATCAGCACTTTCAGCGCCTCCGGCGTTATGCCGGTGATCGGGACCCATGCGGCGCCGACGCCGCCGGGGTTGAGTCGCGACTGCATGAGCTGGAAGCACTCGGCTGTATACAGATTGCCGTTGCCGCGGTATTGAATGCTCGTCAGATCGGTCACGATGACGTCGTAACGGTATGGGACGACGTTGAACCATGCGCGTGCGTCGTCAATGATGAGCCTAAAGTCGAGGCGATCGAGTCCCGGCCCGACCCAGCCGTGATTCTGCGAGTCGAACAGGCGATAGGCGTCGGCGACGCGCGGCTCGATCTCGACGCAATCGACCCGGACCTTGTGCAGCAGCATGGAATACGACGTGCCACCCGTGCCGAAGCCCACGGTCAGCGCCCGCTGGGGGGCCGGATGCAGTAACAGCGGCAGATGCGCCAGCATTTTCTGGTCGGTGACGATCTCATCGTACGTTCCCGCGACCGATTTGCTATCGACAAAGAGCGTACGATGGCGGCGCTCCCGATCGACGTACTCCGCGACGTGGACGGTAGCTGAAGGGCCTTCTGCGTAGTAAAGCAGACTCTCCCCGGGGACGTCCGCGGGAACGTAGAAGCGCGTGGCGCCGGGCAGCAGGGCCAACAGAAAGGCAAAACACGCCGCCCCAGCCGGCATGAGCGCGCGAAACCAGGCCGTGCCCGGCCGGTTCGCGTACGTTGCGACCGCCACGATCGCCACATTGCCGCCCGCGAGCAACAGCAGGCACCCCCGCAACCCGATCCAGGGGATGACCACGACTCCGGTCAACGCGGCCCCGGCGATGGTCCCGACCGAATTCCAGGCGTAGATTCTCCCCACCGTGCGACCGGAATCAGCGGCGGACGTCGAGAACATACCGACCAACAACGGCAGGCCGACGCCAATCAGCAATGTGGGAACGAAGACAACTGCGGCGACGAGCGCGTACTCCATCCCGAAGATCGCGGCCTCCGACCGCGCTCCGCTCCGGATGTCGAGCTGCGAGGCCAGGGGCGCAAGCGCAAGCAGTACGGGGACGAGCAACGCCAGCAGGAGCTGACACAACGACAGAATCGACAGCTCGTCGACGCGGCGGCGACGGAGGAGCCACGTCATAGCGCCGGCGCCGAGGGACAGCGCCGTCAAGTAGACACTAACGACCATTGCGAAGACATAGACGCTGTTGAGCGTGAAGATCGCGAGCAGGCGGATCCACACGACTTCATAAGCGAGCGCGAGTGCCCCCGTGAGCGCCGCGACGATCAACGCGAAGCGCGGATGAACGTGACGCGCTCCGTCAGCGCCAGCACCTGGGGCACGGACGACAGTTGTCGCCGAAACCTGCGGGGCGACGAGGAGCCTGTTCCCGCGGCCGCGCGCGTTCACCCAAAGCACGATGGCAAACGCGGCCACGTTGCCCGCCACGGCGCAGAACAGTGCATTCTGCGTACCGACCAGCCGAATCAGAAAGAAACCCGCCGCCAATGCCCCAAGAACCGAGCCGGCGGTATTGACCGCATAGCCGCGCCCGAAGCCGATGACGGTCGAGCCGACCCGTGCGGCGAGTAATCGCGCCATGACCGGGACCGTCGCGCCGATCAGAACGCTCGGAACGCCGATGGCCACGAACGCCAACGCGAAACGAATCAGGTTAGAGCCGAACCATCCGGGCTCAATCACCGTATACAGCGCGGAAAACCCGCCCATCAGCACAGGGATGAAGCCGAACGTCGCCAGACCGGCGATGGCAATCCCCAACTCCACGAATGCGTATACCCGCAAGGGGCGCGGCGAGCGGTCGGCAATCGGTCCGAAGATGCGCGCTCCGAGGGCCATTCCGCCGAGAAAGGCGGAAAGTACCGCTGCGACGCTGAGCGTGCTCAGTCCGAAGACGAGCGTCAGCATCCGCTCCCAAACCACCTGGTAGACCAGCGCGGAAGCGCCCGACAGAAAGAAGCACACGTACAGGGCGAAAACGCGGAATCTCATTGAACTCGCATTTTAAGCACGGGACCGTGATCCGCCAACTGCGCAACGACGAGGGCCCCGGAGCGCGACGACGCGCGCCCACGGCCAGCGGAGCCGCCGGTTGTCTGGCCGCTCCGCGGAGCGCACGAATGACCACCGACTGGCGAGCAAGCGTCTGGAAGGCGGTCACGCCACGCAAGTCGGCGTCGCCGTCCGGATCATCGTCTGAACGCGTCCCGGTACCCGCCGCCAATGGCCCCCAATCAGGCCGCCCGAGCGCCGCGGCGCATAGATACGGTTGGCTCAGTGGACACCCCCGGCTCGAAGCGTCCCAGCGTCACCGCAAGCTCAGATCAGCCTTCCTCGAATGCGCCGCAGTTACGGCGCCGGTGGCCAGGCCGTCATCGTTCGGTCCCTTGCGGCACTTTGTCGCCGGCCGGCAGGCAGGGCCCGCTGCCCGCCACGGGGCGTACGGGCAGGGACTGGAGCCGCGTGATCAGCTCGACGTGCGTGGTCTGAGCATTATCGTTCCAGGTCTGTAAGGCGACCATCGCCGCGATCTCGGAGTCGCTCTGGTCCGCACCGGCGGTATCGTGGCCGTGGAGATGGCGGTCGATCTGCACGAAGAGCTCGCGGGCGCGGCGCCATCCAAACAAATGGCACGCGGCCCCCGTGAGGTCCCACGCCGTGGCGTCTGCATCGGAATACGCCACCGCCTGCCCGCCCGCATCGTGGGCCTCGGCACCCTGGCACCAGCACTGCGCGTTAAGCAGAAGCGCCACGAGTTGGTCTTTTTCTTCCGGACTCATGCTCGTCGTCCTCGAGGAGCTGGTGCGTGGGCCGATCGGAACCCGGTCGGTCTACAGCGCCCATGCAGGCGGCACACATCGTGCACGCGGTCTCGGCACCCGCCGGATTAGCGCGCCACACGTTGTCCGCCTTCTTCTGCGAACGGGCGTTATGAGCCGGGGGGGGCGTGCCGGCGTGACCGGCAAGCCCCCCGCGGCGTGGAGCACGGGCTTAGCGTCGGCCGTAGCCGCCGCCGCCGCCGCCGCGATTCTCGCGCGGCTTGGCTTCGTTGACGGTCAGAGCGCGTTCGCCGTGCATCTGTCCGTTCAGCGCGGCGATGGCCTTCTGGGCCTCTTCGTCCGAGCTCATCTCGACGAAGCCGAAGCCCTTGCTGCGGCCGGCGTCGCGGTCTTCGATGACCTGCGCACTCTGCACGGTGCCGTGCGCCGCGAAGAGCTGCTGGAGGTCCGCGCTCGTGACGTTGTAGCCCAGGTTTCCGACATACAGTTTCTTGCCCATTGCTGCTCTCTCTCTGACAACATTGGCTGCGACCCACGGTTTTGCTTTCAGGGTCGCGTGTGAAAGCGGCCGAAGTTCCGACCGAGAAGGTGGGCAGGCGATCTAGGAAGTGCGGGACGGGAAAAACGTCGCGTACGACCCGGTTAGCAGGCCGACCGGGGGCATTGTAGTCCGATACACGGGCGAGCGATAGCCCGCGCGCGAAATATCCGAAAATACCAGGCAGCGTGACGGCTGAGGTCTGTTTCAAGGGCGTCGTCCGGAACCTCGGGACGCCGACAGGCCCCCGTGGCACTGCCAGTCCCATATTCCGAGGCGAATGATGGATTCTTCGGCGGCCCGTTTGACAGCGTGGTTGCGGGCCTCTATGATGCCCGTGCATCCCGTGGATCGATAGCCATTGGAGCATAGCCAGGTTCTGATGGCTTTCGCCGGCGCGACGCGCGTCCGGCACATCCGCAGCCTGGGGTTCTGAACAGAAGAGAGAGAATGCGTTTTGAAGATTTGCGGCTCACCGAGCCGCTCCTGCGTGCTGTACGCACCGCAGGCTACCGTACCCCCACCCCCATCCAGTTCCAAGCCATTCCGCACGTCCTCGCCGGCCGCGACGTGCTCGGCTGTGCCCAAACGGGCACCGGCAAGACGGCCGCGTTTGCCGTCCCAATCCTCCAGCGTCTGAGTGACGGCGCCCCGCGTGGAACCGCTCCCGCCGGCCGAATCCGCGCCTTGATCCTGTGTCCCACCCGCGAGCTCGCCCAGCAGATCCACGACAGCTTTCGCACGTACGGCCAATACACCGGCGTGCGGCAGACCGTCGTGTACGGCGGCGTCAACCAGAACTCGCAGGCGCGTGCGCTGCGGGCCGGCGTCGATGTGCTGGTCGCCACGCCAGGACGCCTGCTGGATCTCATGGGGCAACGTCTGGTAAGCCTGGCGGGCGTTGAAATCCTCGTACTCGACGAAGCCGACCGGATGCTCGACATGGGCTTCCTGCCCGACATCCGCCGGATTCTCGCGCAGGTGCCGGCGCAACGTCAGACCCTGCTGTTTGCGGCGACGATGCCCGACGCGATCCGCAAACTTGCGAACGACATCCTGCACCAGCCAGTTTCGGTGCAGGTCGCCCGCGTCTCGGCACCCGCTGAGACGGTGGCGCACTGGGTCTACCACGTGGAGCAGCCGGAAAAGCCCACGCTGCTCACGCGCTTGTTGGCGCGTACGCCGCGCGCCCGAGCGCTGGTCTTTACGCGCACCAAGCACGGCGCGGACAAGCTCACGCGGCACCTCCTGCGCGCCGGGGTGCGCGCCGCGGCGCTGCACGGCAACAAGAGCCAGGGCGCCCGCACCCGGGCGCTGGCGGAGTTTCGGTCCGCGCAGACCCCCGTGCTCGTCGCGACCGACATCGCGGCCCGCGGCCTCGACGTCGACGACATTGCGCAGGTGTTCAACTATGACCTGACGCCGGATCCGGAGACGTACGTGCACCGGATCGGCCGCACGGGACGGGCGGGGGCCAGCGGCACCGCCGTGTCGTTCTGTTCCGCGCAGGAGCGCGCGAACCTGCGGGGCATCGAGCGGCTGCTGCGCGCGGCGCTGCAGACCGTGGCCGTTCCGCGTGGGGATTCGCAGCAGCGACGAGGCATGTCAGCGTAAACACGCCGGCCCAGCTTCAGTATTTCGTTATTCAGTCGATGCGGGCGGCTGCCACGCTGACGTGGCAGTCGTCGGCGTCGGCGCGGGCGGCCGGGGCGGAATGCGGTGTCGGTGAAGTCAGGGGTGGACACGCCGCCTGATGCAGGGGGACGACCCGCAAGACGGCACTGGTCAAACGGAACACGAGGCGGACGGCCAGTCGGGCGGCCGTCCAGAAGAGACATGTCGCGATGATCGCGAGGGATTGGATCGCCGGCTGTTCCGCCGGCCCGTTGGGCCGCCGCCCGGCCGCGCGTTCCCGCTATGCGGGATTAGCTTCCGGCGACGGCTTCGCTGGGATCGGTTGCACAACCAGGTCCCGATACGTACCCCCAAGAGCGAGCCGGGTGGAGTCGGCGTGCGCTTCCTCCTCGGTCTCGTAGCGCCCGAGCGTCACGGTAAGGCCATCGGTCGCCGTGCCGCGCAAACGCCAATGCTTCGGAAGGTTCCACTTGGGGTACGATCTCGTCGGCATGCGTATACTCCGCATCATCGGGTCACGGAACAAGGCCGGGGAGGGCGAACGCCGCCTACGCGGCGTTCACCGCCCTCCCGGTCCCTGATGCGCTCGGGTGTCGAGCGCTGGCGTTTTGTTAGCGCCGCCCGTACGTGCCGCGGCTTTCGCGCGGCTTGGCTTCATTCACAGTCAGCGCACGGCCGTCGTGGTCCTGGCCGTTCAGCGCGGCGATGGCTTTGGTGGCCTCTTCGTCGGTACCCATCTCCACGAACCCAAAGCCCTTGCTGCGGCCCGCGTCGCGGTCCTCGCACACCATTGCGTTCTGCACGGCTCCGTGCGGCGCGAATAGCTGCTCGAGGTCGGCGCTCGTGACGGTGTAACCCAGATTCCCAACATACAGTCTCTTACCCATTCTGCTCTCGCTTTTCCAAAGCATGGCTGCGACCCGTTGTTTGACTTTCAGGGTCGCGTGTCTGAAAGCGGCCGAAGTTCCGGCCGAGAAGGTTGGTGGGTGATCAAGGAAGTGCGGGACAGAAACAAGCGTCGCGAACGACCCGGTTCAGCAAACCGACCGGAAGAAGTATAGCATAGCGCGCGGCCTGAAGATACCCCGCTGGCGACTATTCTGCGCAGAATCGCAGGAATAGTCTGCTCGCGGCGGCGCGGCCCGCGCAAATCCCGCGCCTGCGGCCTGTGGTCACACTTCCACCGGCGCCGCCGGCGGGAATCCGGGGCGGAAAACCCGTTCCGGCCAAGAAGTCGGATTCGCGCCGCGCGGCCTGGCGTTTCCTGATCCTGCGCAACACCGGCGACTCGGCGGACGCGAAGATGACGACGTCTTCTCCAACGGCGGTGCTGATGTCGTGATGCAGGCTCATCGGTTTGCAGCCCGTGATCTCGTGGGCCATCTTCTCCAGGACGTGCCGCACAGTTCCGATCGGTTCCGTCCGGACCTGTTTGAGCAGGTCGCGTCCCCGTTCGGACGGCAGCGATCGGGTGCGCTGCTGTCTGGTCGCGGTCAACGGGACTTAACGAGACGCAACGGGCTCCGTTTTCCTCAGAACCGAGCCCAACTCAGAAACGATGGATCTGCCATAAGCGGTTGATTTAGACGAGATTGTAGCGGGCGATGGGATTCGAACCCACGACGTCCAGCTTGCGAAGCCAGAACGGGGCGTTCTTAACTACTTGTGCAGCAAGAGTTAAGTGTATTTTATTCCGCAGCTTATGCACTGACTCCGGACTGGACGCAGGACTGAGTTCCGGTGTGTTTCCAGACTGGTTTTGGCAAGAATCTGGCAAAAAAACAGCGGGCTATCGACTGGACGTGATGATCTTCCTGGCCGACGCGTCGGAGAAGACACTCGCGGCCCTGAAGGAGCTGGGCTTTGTCCAGACCGGCGAGAGCAAGGCGGTCAAGCTGTCGATCGGCACACTTGACGTGCGCAAGCTCGAAGACTTGGCCAAGCTGGGCGCCGTGATCCGCATCAAGCCAGTCGTCGAGCCGTAGGTCCTACACGAGTCTCGCGAGTGGGACGCCGACTGGCGCCCCAAAGTTGCCCGGTGGAATTCGTCACACCCCGATCCTGCAAAAAACAGGTCGCGCGGTCTGATTGCACGATTTACGGACGCACGAGCCGGGATTCAGCACGCGCCCCGCGAACGAGATCGTCCCCGTCGCCGAATCGCGGATCACGAAGACAAATGGGCGATCGATCGTCACTGCCAGCGACGCCACCGGGGCGGCGGTCGTGCCGATGATGACCGCCGTCGTGGCCGCCGCCTCCGTTCCCTCCTCGTCCACCGCCACGAACGCCTTGTGCAAGACTTCCTGGATGAACAGCCGCTCCGCGCGGGCCGGATGACGTTTTCGGCAGGGACAACGTCAGTATTGCAGCAGAAAGGACGTCGGAACTCTCGATAGGGATATGATCGGAAAGTCCCTTCACCGGCAACCTGCGGCGGCCACCCACGCGCTCGACCACGCCCATTGGAAGTTGAACCCTCCGATCCGCCCGTCGACGTCGAGGATCTCGCCGACGAGGTACAGGCCAGGGCACTTGCGCGAGGCCATGCTGCGCGGGTCAATCTCGCTCAGCGGCACGCCGCCGGCGGTCACCTCGGCCTGGGCATATCCCCTGCCGCCCACGACAGGCAGCGGCCACGCCAGGAGTGCGTGCCCCAGCTTGCGGCGCAGGTCTCTTGTGAGGTGGACCATCGGGAGCTCCGCCTCGATCTCCAGCTTGCGCAGAACGGCCGCCGCCACACGCGCGGGGAGCAGACGGGAAAGCGCGTTACGCAAGAGGGCTTTCGGCTGCGACGAGGCCAGAGCCAGCAGTCTCTGCTCGGCCGCGGCGAAGTCCTCCCCCGGAAGGAAGTTCACGGTAACGCTTACGTCGTCCCCTGCGAGCTGCGAGCGGTGCCAGTGACGCGAGGCGTCGAGCACGGCTGGCCCGCTGACGCCGAAGTGCGTCCACAACAACGCACCGCGAATGCGGATCGCCTTGGCGCCGGCCGCCCGCAGAGTGAGTTCCACATCTTGCGATACGCCTGACAGGGGCACGTGGAAATCACCCGCCAGAACGAGCGGCACCAACGCCGGCGTCGTCGGCACGAGGCTATGGCCGAGACTCTGGGCCAGACCGTATCCGCCGCCGTCACTGCCAGTCTTGGGCAGCGATAGACCTCCAGTGGCGAGCACGACCCGGCGAGCGCAGAGCGCCTTCTCGCCCGTTCGGATGCGAAAGCCCAGCTCGCACGCCTCAACGGCGGTCACGCGGTGTCCTGTGAGGATGCGGACGTCCAAGCGGCGGGCCTCGTTCACGAGTGCGTCCAACACCGTCCGGGCCTGGTTCGTGTCCGGATACAGCTTTCCGTTTTCCTCCTCATGCAGCCCAACGCCGAGTTCATGGAAGAAAGAAACCGTCCGCTCGACCGGAAAAGCGGCCAGGACCTGCTTGATGACGCGCGGACTTCCGCCGCAGTAATCGGCCGCCGTAACAACGCGATTCGTTACGTTGCAGCGTCCCCCGCCCGCCATGAGCAGCTTGGCCCCCAGTCTCGTCGCACCGTCGAGGATGACGATCGTCCGGTCGCGCTGGCTCCGGGCGGCGAAAACGGCGGTCGCCAAGCCAGCGGCCCCGCCTCCGACGATCGCGAGGTCGATCTGCTCTGGAATGGCATTTCCCGGCACGCCGGGATCATATCGACCTCCGGCCGCAACGGCACGCGCTCTGCATCCGGGCAGGCCATCGGGGGACTAGCCGTCCCGCCTCAAGCGTGGCTCACGTCGCTCGGCGTAAGATAGAATGAGCGGACGATGACACGCGACACGCCAGACGAGACGCCGCCCGCCGGACATCCGGGACCACACTGGCGCCGGCCGAGATATTCGGGCACGCACCCCAAGCTGCCTGGCCAGCGCTACAAAGAGCTCGACGCGGCCGCTTATCCTAAGATTCACGATCACGTGCGCGGCCAAGGACGCACCCCCGTGGGGACGCACGTTCCCGTGCTGGTTGCGGAAGTCCTGGCCGCCCTGCGCCCGCAACCCGGGGATGTCGTGGCGGACTGTACGATCGGCTTCGGCGGGCACGCCGTGGAGTTCATCAAACGGATCGGCCCGTCTGGCCGGCCGATCGGACTGGACGTAGATCCCGTCCAGCTTGAGCAGACCGCCCAACGTCTGGGCGTGCCAGCAACACCGGACAACGGCCCGAGCGATACACCGCCAGGCTCCGACCACCGGCAGGTCAACCTCCAGCGCAGCCATTTTGCCGGACTTGGGCAGGTCCTTGGCGGTAGAGGATTCGACGGCTGCGACATCATCTTCTCCGATCTAGGGGTGTCGAGCATGCAGGTCGACGATCCGAATCGCGGCTTCAGCCACAAGTACGATGGGCCGCTCGATATGCGCATGGGTGCGCGCCGGGCCCGCGGCGCCGCGAAACTGCTCGCTTTGCTTTCAGTCGAGGAGCTTTCCGCCGCTTTGTGGGAGCTCGCGGACAAACCGGATCACGAGGGCATCGCGCGCTGCATCGTTCGAGAGCGTGCGATCAAACCCATCACGCGGACGCGGCGACTTGTGGACCTGGTCCTGGCGGCGAAAGGGCCGTCTCGTCGCGCGTTTCGCGCGCGTCCGACCGGCCAAGCTCCGCTGGGCGTTGAAGGCCAAAGCCCGACGGTGCGCGCGGTCCAAGACCGAAGACGCGCCCGGTTCCAAGAGCCGGGTGCCGAGAGGGGGCTGAGAGATTGACGATGAGATCGAAACCAAAACGCAGAACGAGAAGGATGCGGCTCGTGCGCTGCCACAACTGTGGCGTGCCCGAGGGCCAGGAGCACCGCGCTGGCTGCCCCGTTGAGGTCTGTCCTGGCTGCGGCGCCCAGGCGGTCGGCCACCGCTGCCGGCGCGCGGCCGGACTCCTGCGCGTCCCGTTCCTGCACTTCCCGAGCGTCTGCGCTCGCTGCGGCGCGATCGATCCACCCTGGTTCGGCGTGCCGGACGTGGTGTGGACGTACTACGTCGCGCCGTTCGAGCGCGAGGAGATTGTCTGCGAACCCTGCTTCAAGACCATCGTGCGATTGATCGACCGCTACCGGCCGCGGCCCGACTGGTTGCCGACAAAGGCGGAGATCGCCACGTATCGGGCCGTATGGTCGCGCTTCCACCGCAGCTCCCTGCGCGGCCCGCAGCGTCGGCGGCTCGCCGCCGAGCTGGACGCGCTCGAGGCAGCGTATTCCCCGCGGCGCTCCGCCGACAAGACGCACAAGAGCACGGCGCGCCGCCGCACATCAGAACGAGTCTGAGCTACTCTCTAACCCGGATATTTCACCAGTTTGAGCCTGACCGCGCGTAGCGATGGCCTCCGGGCCTTGTAAACTGGGCACTTGTCGAAGGTGGCCTGGTGCAAGGCAAGGAGGCCATTCGTGACAGAGTGTAACCGTCAGGGGCTCCTGTTTTCCAGCCTCGGACGCCAGCAAGTTCAGGCTGATTTCGCCGGGGGCACACTCACCTCCGATGCCGGCGGCCTGCTGCTGCGCGAGGTGGATCGGCGCTGCGGTCTGATCGACGCGCTGGCCGGTGGCCGACCGCAAGCCTGACCTCTCGGGCCGCGGCCCAATCTGTCAACGGTCCCGCGAATCCGCCAGCCGTGGTGAAATATGCGGGCTAGATCCCGCGGGACCATTCTGCTCGGCAGGGCGCCTCGCCGGAGAGTGCCGCATCGATCTCCTGGAGGATGGCCTCGCGATCGCGCGGAAGTCGACCTCCGATCGGGAGGTAGTTGGAGGCATGATTGGATCGGAAGATGGCATCGCTCGGGCTTGCTTCCGCAACGATGATGCGCAGCTCGCGCAGAAGAGCGTCGACACTCGGCAGCCTGAAGTCGCCACGCTCCGCGAGCCCGTAAATGGGCGTGGCGGGGATGAGCATCAACGTCAAGGCGGACAGGTACTCGGGGTCCATGGCGGTCGCCAGGCGGGCGGAGGCGGTCGCGTGCTCAACGCTGCGCGCGGCGCCACCCGCGCCGAGCAGGACGATCACTGATTGTCTCAGCCCGGCGGCCCGGGCCTTGGCCGCGGCCTCGACGTGATCGGCCGACGTGGCGCCTTTGGCGATGCGTTTCAGCGTGACGTCGTCCCCAGACTCCGGGCCGATGTACAGCAGCTTCAGCCCCAGGACACGCAAGCGCTCCAGATCCTGCTGGGACGTCGCCAGGAGATTCAGGGCCGTCGCGTAGCAACTCACGCGGCGCAGTTTCGGAAACGTGGTGCTGAGCGTCTGAAGGATCGGCTCCCACAGGTCGAGATCCATCGCCAGCGCGTCGCCATCCAGGACAAAGACCTTGCGAACCTGATCGCCGAAAGCGCTGCCGGCCATCGCGATATCCTCCAGCGTCTCGGACAGCGGGCGCACCCGGTACTGCTTGTCGCGGTACATGGCGCAGTACGTGCAGTGATTCCACGAGCAGCCGACGGTGGCCTGAAGCAGAAACGAGCCGGCTTCGCTCGGCGGGCGAAAGACAGGTTCGACGTAGCGCATAAGCTGATTCTACGAAGATGAGACCCCTGGGAGAACTACATCGCCGGGCACAAGTGCCTGGGCAATCTCATCGCTGGCTAATACCGCTTGGCATGGCGCCCCACCAGTGTGGGCGGAAAACGGCTCGCGGGGTTGACGGCGGGGTTTCATGCGGAATACGGGTCGGAGATGGCCGGCCGTCGCTGCTGTGGTCCGTTGTCCGCTGATTCTGGGTACCCCCCGCGCCGCGCTCTCGTCGCCCCATTCTGCATCTACCGGATGATCCGCCCGAGCAGTTCGCCCACGCGGTGGGCGCTCACCCCGACCAGCAACATGTTTGCCGCCGACTGGCCCAGGTCGTCGCGATGATGATCCAGACGAGCCAGCAGCTGTCGAGTGAAGGCCTGGTCTCGGCAGCGCGGCACTTGCACGTTCGCTAGCAGTCCCAGGGCCGTGGGCCAGCGTTGGCGCGGGTATCCGCCCCCAGCGTTTTGCGATCGGATGACGCGCGTGGCCCCGCCGAGTCGCGCTGACATGCTGCATTTTCCGCGGCAGCGACGGTTCTCGTGTCGGTCAGCGCAGCCACGTCCCTGCCACAGACCCCTTCTTCTACCTTCCCCGAAGCAACTGGCCAGCGTTCCGACATATTGAGACAGCACTGCTGGGACCGGCCGAGTCGGTGCGCGGTCGGTAACGGGGCCGTGCATCCATCAATGGCACGCTCAGCGCTGCGTGCGCTCCACCCGGCGCTTACGCGTGTGAGGTGCGAGCTTAATTGCCGGTGAACGCCGCCTGGAAGCCGGCGACGTCGGCCAGATCTACATCCAGATCCGCATCGGCGTCATGCACCAGGCACGGATCGCCTGGGGAGTAGACCACGCCCGGTCCGTGCAGACAGTCGCCGAAGCTCGGCAGGTCGTTCAGGTCCACATCACCGTCGCGGTCCGCATCAAAGGGACCGTGGAAGAAGAACCCCACGATCCGGTCCATGACCGCAGCACGTCCGGCGGCAGTCGTGATGGTTTCGAACGGGAATCCGAAGTTGACCAACCGATAGGCCCCGTCGAACACGACCCCCGCCGTTCCCCCGGTGCCGCCGACGTAGGACAGAGCCGACGTCGCCCCGCCGAGCGGACTGATCACGTCGGGGTAGTCCGTGTCATAGAACAGCGTTCCGTTGTCGAAGGCGAACGACGCCAGGCCCGCGAAGATCGACCCGCCGACGGCCGACACGGTATACGTGCCGGCATCGTCGGCCACATAGTCGGCCTTCAGCACGTTGTTGTAGAAACTGCGGTCCGAAGTGCTCCCTTGGGCGTCCAAGTCCCAGCCGATCTCGGCGCCGCTGACGAACAGCTTGCCGCCGCCGTTCAGGTAACTCGTGGCCAGCGCCTGCTCGGTGTTGCTGAAGGTTTCATTCTGCGTGGACTCCTCGCCCAGGATCCACGTCACGGCCCGGTAGTTGGCCAGCGGCACGGTCGTCGCGATCACCGCCTCGTTCGCGCACGAATCGAAGGTGGCGCCGGCCGCGGCGAGGGCCTCCGCCTGCTGAATAACGTAATCGGAGCTGTTCACGTGCCGAATCAGGGGCCGGCGCTGCGTGCCCACCCCGGCGAGCGTCTGGTACGGGTCCTGGGTCCGGCCCACCCGGTCGAACCCGTTCACGACCAGGAACGTGGCCCGCTCACCCGCACGCCTCCGCACCGCCAGCACTTCCGACGGCCGTGACTCGCCGCCCGCATTGTAGGCGGCTACCCGCAGGTACGTCGTGGTATCCACCGGCACGTCGCTCAACGTCGTGGTGAGTACGTTGCCCACACCCAAACCGCCATCGAACCCGTAACCGTCCAGCGAACGGTACACGCGGTAGCCGGCGGCCGGATCGCCGTAGGCCTCGCCGCTCAGCGGCGCGATCCATGACACCGTCACCCCGCCCAAGCCGTCCTGGACCGCCTGCACCTGCTGCGGCGCCGTCGGCGGGAACGCGAGCGGCAACGTGCTGCCCGAGAGCCCGTGCAGAAACTTGATGAGTCCCTGCATCGACGAACGCGCCACCGCATCGCGGACCTTCGGATCCAGCATCAGGGCGGCATCCTGCGTGTTGTCGTGGAACGCCACCTCGATGATCGTGGCGTCGAATTCGTTGCCGTTGTTCGTCGTGCTGATGGCGCCGTACGAGCCGGTCAGCGTGTTCGAGGCCAGCACCGCCCATGGATAGTCGAATCCGCTGGAGAGCGCCACCATGTCGTTTTCGATTTCCTCGGCGACCGTTTGCGCCAGCGCCGCTTGGTTCGTTGTCGGGCTGCCCGTGATCAACCCCAGTGTGCCGCGGGACGATCCGCTCGAGGCATTCGTGTGAAATTCAAGATACACCCGGCGCCAGCGATCGTTGTTGAAGCCGGTCTCGTTCATCTCCCGGCCCCAGCGTGCGCCCGTTCCCACGTTGTCGTCCGAATCCAGTGTGCAGCAGTCGTAGATCGACGTGGACATCCCGACGGCGTGATTGTGCGTCTCGCTCTCGGCCCAGTAACGCTGGCACTCTTCATCGCGCGGGTAGCCGCTCACCGTCCCCGGGCCGGCCCCGACCACGTCGCCGATCCCGTTGCCAAAGCGAATGGCATCGGCGATGACGACGCCGCCGGCGCTCGACTCGTTGCTGATCTGCACGTACCCGCCCGTCCCGGCCGCGAAGTGATAGTTCCCCAGCCACACCCAACCCTTGCCGACCAAGCGATGGTCGACGATCACTTCGGTGGTGCCGCCGCTGTGCACGATGCGGTACTTTTGCGTCGTCCGGTTCGTGCCGCTCAGCACCCACGTGTAGACCGGATAGAAGTCGGCGCTCGGGATGTTCGGCGTGTACCGCGCCGTCGCGCTTTCGGTGGCCGCCGCCGTGGCAACGCGGTAGCCGACGCCGCTTACCGTGCGGTTGTTCTCGTAGTACGGCGTCCCCGCGCTGTTGGTCCACGCCCCCGTGTAGGTCACCTCGGGGTCGTCCTGGTCGAGCACGATCTCGGTGTTCTGGTAGCCCACCGGGCGGAACGGCACCACGGTCGCTCCCGCGTTATACAGATACTCCACGAAGTAATTGAGCTGATCCAGGTTGCCGTAGTCCTCGATCATCGCGTTCAGTAGCGGCCGCTGCAGTGCCCACGCCGACGAGCCGGCCGTCCAGCCGTGACCGCCCGTCGCAAACACGGTCACCCCGGTCAAGGCTCCGATGGGCTGCTGACCCACCGCCGGCGTACGCGGCCCAGCCGCAGCCGTCCGACCGTCCCGCAGACCCTGCGTCCCAGCGGGCGCCTGCGGCGCAGGCGGCTCCGGCATCACGGCCTCATGCGGCACGAACTCATCCAAGGGCCGATAAGAGGTCTCCGGCGCCACGCGCACCAGCACGCGCACGCCTCCGGCTTCCGGTACGTCCCGCCACGGCGTGCCCAACGCCTCTCCGATCGACTCCATTTGCGTCGGCGTGATCGCCCACGGGCTCTGGCGCGCGGGAATCGTCAGTTCCACGACGAGCACATTGCCGTCCCAGCGCGTGCCGTCGACCGTCGTTCCCGCCGGGAGCAGCGGATCGCCCGATTCAGTCAGCGTCTGAGCCGCGGTCGCCACACTTTCCCGCACGATAGTCGTGGCATCGGACGCGGCCGTCGGCGCGGCTAGGCCGTGACTGGTCAACAAACCGACGATGACACCTACGAGGACGTTCCAGCGACTTCGGCGTGTGTGGTTCATGCTTCTTTCCTATCATCTGCAGCGCAAATGAAACCCGCGGCAACCCTGGACAAGTCGATGTCGGATTCGGCGTGGCCCCCACCCGGGTTGAACGCGCGGGCGTCCCCTTCCTTTTGGACTTTAACGAGCCCCTGGTTGATCTTCACCGGGATTTCGCGTTTACCAGACCTCAAGTCGGTATTTTACTCCGGCGCATCAGCTCATGGAAGCAAAAAACCGCCCAGCTTGACCGTGCTCCTGTCCACCGAGCTGCTCTCTCGGAACGTCCAACCGCCCACTCGGCGGCTTCCCCCAGCTCACCCACGGTTTTGCAGCGTTTCCGCGTAGCATCAGGCTCTGGCGGGACGAATCGCCAGCCTCTCGCCTGGTCGCCACGTCAGTTCCGCTGCACCAGCGGAGGCTGTCCATACCGAAAAGGTCATCCGCCCCTTGTGGAGCGGCCGATGCTGGGCGGGGTGCTTCGGCGCGGCCCGAGCGCACCGCATCGATGCCCGTCGTGCAGGACTCCGGAGCAGCAATTTCTGCAGCGCCGGCGCGGAGTTTCCGCGTGCCGCTGATCCGCGGATTGACAATGTCACCGCGTCAGGCCGCCCGCGTGTACCGGCGGTGCAGCCCGCCGATTTGGGGGATCGCAATCACCTTGCCCCGTGGCGGCGGCTCGAAAGACATGCCGCGGCGTTCCTGCGGGCTTGGTTGCACAGGCGCTGTTGACGCCGTAGCCTTGTGCGGTCGCGGTCACCTTCTGGGAGATCAAACATGGCTAGGACCGCCAAGTTCAAGTGCTCGGCGTGCGACCGCACGTTCGCGATGGCGGCTCACCTGGGTCGCCACATGTCCACCGTACATGCCCCGAAGGGTAAGCGAGCGGCCCCGGCGGCCAAAGCCAAGCGCGTGAAGCGTCCCTTCAAGACGCCGAGACTTGGCGGAGCAGCGGGGCTTGCAGCCGCAGTGGGCGATATTCAGCGTTATCGCAACGAGCTGGCCGTCCAGCGTGCGGCCCTCGATTCGCAAGTGCCCGCCCTCGATCAGGCAATCACGGCCCTGGGCGGCTCCGTGGCCAGCGTCAAGGTCCACCGCGGCGGCCGTGGGCGCCTGGCCTTTCGGGCGGGAACACTCCCAGCGTGCATCCGGCAGGTGCTACACGCCCACCGCGGGCCGATGGCAATCAAGGACATCGCCGCGGCCGTCCGCAGGGCCGGCTTCAAATCCCGGGACAAGAACTTGTCGCACAGCGTCGGCAAGTGCCTGGCGGCGATGCCGGGCGTGCAGAAGGTCGGACGCGGGGTATACCGGGCGAGGTGAGGGGCTGGGCCGGCCGGGCGGCCGCCGGGCGCCGAGGCCAATGGCCGCGCGGGGGTGAAAACGTCACACGCAACGCCGTCGCTTCCCACGGCGGGCTCTGCGGCGCCGGACATGCCCTTTTGGCCTCGCGCTGACGTACAGGTGACCGACCGCGCGGACAAGTGGCATGCACAAGCATCCCGGCAGGCGCAGAACGTTCGTTGACACTCCCTTAATGTGGCTTGCACGGTCGCTTAACATGCGCGCGGCCCTATGCATGGCAACGGATTGCGCGCCACGATCATCTCGTGGCGCGGTCCATGCCCAAGTGGTTGGGCCGGTACGCACTGCGTTAGGAGTTGCGGCAGCGAGCAAAACGCTGGCACCAGGCGAGGCGATACTCGTCGGAGAGAACGAGGCCGATCTGGCGAGTACGCTGGCGTTTCATCGGAAGCGCGGCGGATACGATTGCCGGGTCGTGGGCGATGGGCAGGCGGCGATGGCGGAAGCCCAGGGGCAGCGACCCGACCTGATCGTGCTCGACCGCATGTTGCCACGGATGACGACTGCAACCTGTCCGGAATGAGAATCAGCGCCACCATCTTTCGCTTTCGCTGGCGGATTGTCGCCCTGTGGCTGGGCGCCATGGCCGCTTTGCTCCTGTTCGTTCCCCAGGCGGACCCCACCGCCAGCTTGACGCGCGATCTGCTGCCGGCCGATTCGCCCTTTTACCGGGCGCTGGATGAATACGCTGAACGGTTCGGCGACAAGAGCGGCAAGAGCGAGATCGTGGTCGTCTTGGAAAGGTCAGATGCCCTTTTGGCGCCTCGTGACTTGTCGGACGCGGAGGAAATTGGCCGGCGGCTGATCGAGCCGACCGCCGAAGAAGATGCGAGCCTGGTGCGTGACACCACCATCCGCACGCCGAAGTCCCTGGAAGCGATGGGGAGCAGGAACCCGCTCATCAGCACTGACCGCAAGGCCGCCATGGTCTGCCTTTTCCTTCCGTACAAGGATACCTCGAGTGACGCCGTCCACATGGTCGATCGTGTCCACGCCGTGGTCGACGCCTACCCGTTCGCCGCCGGATTGCGAACCGCCATCACCGGCTCGGCCGGATTCTGCCGCGACTACCTCCTGGCACACGAGCGCAGCCACGACAAGACCCTTACGGTCACGGTGGTGGCCATTATCGTCGTGCTGCTTCTGGTCTACCGCGCGCCGCTGGCGGCCGCGATTCCGCTGGTGGCGATCGGCATCCTGACGGCGATCACGACCAAACTCACCGTCCTGGGCCAGGGGCTGGGCCTCAGCACGGGGACCGCTGAGCGGCTCTTCATGCTGTTGCTGTTGTTCGGGGCGGGCGTGGACTACTCGCTCCTGTTCATCAGCCGGTACAAGGAGTATCTCGGGGCAGGCTGGCCGACGAAGAAGGCCTTCATCCTCGCGCTGGATACCAGCGTGGGGGCTATCGCAGCGTCCGCTGCGACAACGGCCGCCGGCCTGGCGACCCTCTGCCTGGCACGGTTTGGGGTCTTCCGCGACGTGGGCCCAGCCATCGTGCTGGCGCTACTGGCGGCAGGGTTCGCCTCGGTCAGCCTTGTGCCGGCGCTGGCGGCGATCGTCGGCCCCAAGCTGTTCTGGCCCAGACGCGAAGGCCGCGACCAGCAGGCCTCTAACGGGTCGCGCGAGGACAAGCTCTGGAAATCGTTGGCCGCCTATGTCACCCGTCGGCCGGCGTTGGTGCTGTTGCTGACCGCGGCGATCCTGGCGTGGCCGGCGTGGCAGGGGGCAACGCTTTCGTGGAGTTACGATGCCCATTCCAGCCTGCCCGCCCGCTACAGCGCCAGCCGCGGAATGGATATCGTTCGGCGACATTGGAGCGTCGGCGAGATCTCGCAGGCCAGGGTTCTCGTCGTGAGCCCCTGCTCGCAACCGGTGGAGGAGTGGATTTCAACCGCAGGCCAGATCGTCGCCAGTTTACGCGGGACGGCCGGGTTGTCCGATCTCCGCGGGCTGACGACCCCGCTTGGCCTTCATGAAAGCGGCCTGGCCAGCGTCGCCGCGCTTCTGCTGGGCGCAGACCAAGTCCAGGCGGAGTTCATCTCGCCCGACCGCAGGGCCATGTGGTTCTCGGCGACCTTGGAGAACGCCCCGCAGAGCCCGGAGGCCATGGCCTGCCTCGATCAGATTCGCTCGGTAACGGAACAGGCGCTGGCCAAGGCCGCGTTCCCGGCGCAACTCCATTTCTCCGGCGCAACAGCAGAGACGATGGACCTTCGCGACGTGACGCAAAGTGACTTCCGCCGGGTGAGCATCCTGTCCTTGGCCGTCATCCTGGTGATCGTCGCGGCGTTGCTGCGCGACGTCCCGCTCTCCGTGTTCATGGTCGCCGCGACCGTCGTCGGGTATCTGGCCACGCTGGGCGTGACGTCCTGGGTCTTTGGCCTGCTCGGCAGCTCGGGACTGGATTGGGAGGTGGAGGTCTTTCTGTTCATCGTGCTGGTGGCCGTGGGGCAGGATTACAACCTCTTCTTTGCCGTCCGGCTAGCGCAGGAATCCCGCAGCCTGGACGTCGCCGCGGCGACGAACCGTGCTCTTGTTCACACCGGCCGCGTGATCTCCTCCTGCGGCGTGATCATGGCTGCGACCTTGGGAAGCATGGTCGTGGGGGAGATCAAAATGCTCCAGCAACTGGGTTTCGCGCTGGGGCTGGGGATGCTGATCGATACGTTCGTCGTTCGTCCGCTGCTGCTTCCAACCTTCATCGTTGTCGCCCGGCGGACCATCTCGAAGGCGGCCCGGTTCCTCCATCCGCCGGTCGAGTGACCGTCCTTCAACCGTGCGCCCTTGCCCGAGGTGAAGCGTCGAGGATAATCCGCCTGGACGGTCATGGTGTCCGTCCGCGGCCGACGAGGACCGCATGTCAGCGAGCATAGAAGGCCTGGGTTTGGCTCGTTTGAGCTATCGGCGTCTGCTGAGCAGCAGCTTGGCGGAGCTGGGCCGGTTATCGCTCCGCCGGTTGTCGCACCTGCTCTTGCGCGGCCGTGCGACGGGGTTCGACATCACTGCGTCCCGCGACAGCAGATCCGCCGTTGCGGGATTGCTGGATCGGTTCTCAACGCTCTCCGGCCAGGTGCATGCCCTGTCCGACGATCCGTGGCAACTCCTCTGGGGGGCCGATCGACGGGCCTTCCTGCCCCTGCAAGAGCGATCGTCAACGGTGATCGCCTGGCGCGACCCGGTCGGGCCGCCGGAAGACGCCATCGACGTCATCCGCGATTTTCAAGCCTACGCGGCCGCACGCGGCAAGCACGCGGTGCTGCTGGGCATGGGCCGCGCGACCGTCGAGGCGCTGCCCAAGGACAGCTTCCAGTCCATCTGGCTGGGCACCGAACCCTTCTATGATCTTCGGACCTGGCACACCCGCGGAAGAACCGGCGAGGAGATCCGGCAGGCCTGCAATCACGCGCGCAAGCACGGCGGGATCGCGAGGGAAGTCCATCCGCTCCAGGATGCCGACATTCGCAAGGGCATTGAAGACGTGACCGAGGCCTGGATGAGGGCACGCCCCGAGCGCCGGAGCCGGTCCTTCCTGCGAACAGCGCCACTGGAGAACGCGCAAGATCGGCGATACTTCGTCGTCGAGGGAGATGCGCGCATCGAGAGCCTCCTGGTCTGCTCGCCCGTCAGCGTGCGGGGGCAGTACTTGCAGGATCTCGTCCGCCGGCCCGATGCTCTGCGGGGCAGCCATGAGCTGAACATAGTGACTGCCATGGCCGTCTTTCAGAGGGAGGGCCTCGAGTTCGTCACGGGTGGAATCGTCCCGTTCTACGACCCCAACAAGCCCAGATGCGCGCAACGCCCCCAGGATGGAGGCATTCTGGGGCATGTGATAGGCCGGTTCGATCACTTTTTCCGCTTCTCCGGATTGCAGCAGTTCCGCGCCAAGTTCGTTCCAAGCCGCGTGGTCGACATTTACGCCCTGCTTTGGCCCGGCGTCTTGACGCCCGGCCTCGTGCGAGACCTCTGTGCGGTTCTTTGGCGGCCTTAGAATCGCTTTGCAGCCAGGACCCGCGCGTTGGCGGCACAGTCAGGGTGCCGATCCGGCCTGTTGCGGCAACCGGACTCGCTTTTTGACCCGGACCATAAGCCCCGGCCGGTTCTTTGCGTCGTTCCCGGTGCTTCGGAATCCGGGATTCGCCGGGCTCGGTGTGCTGTGCGTACTGGCAGGCTGCTGCGCCGCGCAGCCGCGCCCGGCGAACGTCTGCCGCTGTGAGGTCGTCAACACGTTTCCGCACGACACGAACGCCTTCACGCAAGGTTTCGCGTGTTGTGACGGAGAGCTGTACGAAGGCACGGGGCTCAACGGACACTCTTCCATCCGCCGGGTCGAATTGGCAACCGGAAAGGTACTGCAACAACACGACCTGCCCCGGAGCTACTTCGGCGAGGGCATCACGCTCTGGGGGGATGAGCTCATTCAGCTCACCTGGACATCCAGGACCGGCTTCATTTACGACCGGCGCTCATTCCGACTGCGGTCGCGTTTCTCCTATCCCACGGAAGGGTGGGGTGTGACGCATGATGACACCCGCCTCATCATGAGCGACGGCTCGGCCACACTCTACTTCCGCGAGTCGGACGCATTTGCGGAAACCGGACGTATTCTGGTCACGGATGGCGGCGCGCCCGTAACCAACTTGAACGAGCTGGAGTTCATCCGCGGGGAGATCTGGGCCAATGTCTGGCGCCAGTACCGCATCGCGCGCATCTCGCCCGCCTCCGGCCAGGTCCTCTCCTGGATCGACATTTCCGGCCTGTTGTCCCCGCTCGACCGAGTGCTGGCGGGCTCGCCCAACGGCATTGCGTACGACGCCACCAGCGACCGCATCTTCGTCACCGGCAAGCGCTGGCCCAAGGTGTTCGAAATACGAGTGCTGCCATGAGCAGCAGGGTATGAACTGGAGCCATCGCAAGGGCATTCCCCAACCGAAGCACACCACAGGAGACGTGGGCATCAGTCGATCCATATTGGTTATCGCGTCCTTGTATTTCGCGCTTGGTGGGCCAGGGTCCGGCGCGGCCAGCGCTCAATCGGCCAGTGACAAACCGACCTCCCGGCCCGCGTTGGTTGGCGGAGAAGAGGTGGCACACTGGTCCGGGATGCCCATCTGGGGCGCCAAGGAGGCCCGCGAGCACGGTTTCGAGTTGCCGCCGCCGCTGGGCGTCTCCGCCAACATCTTCTCGGAGAGTGCGAACTTCCGCGTACCGAAGCTGACCATTGGGGGGCACGGTGGCGGGCTATTGGATATCGACAACCTCGTGCGAGTCACCCACGTCAAAGTAGAAGAGACGGCATGGACCTCTCGCCTCGACTCCTGGGTCCTCCCGTTTTTGGACCTGTACGCGATAGGCGGCTACGTGAACGGGCGGGGCGACGTTGACTTGCGGCCCGGGATGTTCCCGATCTTGCGCTCACACGGCCCCAAATACGACCTCAAACTGGAGTACCAAGGGCCGACGGTGGGGCTCGGGGGAACCCTGGCCGCTGGCTTTAGGCCAGTCAAGGAGCGGCCCACAATCGTCTTCGGCCTGGCGGACCTGAACTTCACCAGGACCTTCCTCGACTTCAAACATGTGGTCACTTCCTTGCCGGGGGTCGATGTGATGGTGTTCAGCACGCGGCTGGGCGTGAGGGAGCGCATCCTGACGAATCCAGCATTGGGCGACCTGCACGTTTCCCTCTGGGGCGGGTGCATGTATCAGGGGGTCCAGGAGATCATGGCCGGTAGCGTCCAGAATGTCGGCCTCAACTTTCGTGCGAATGTGGAAGCCGTCAACCCGTGGAACACACTCATTGGCGGCCGTTTGGAGATCGGCAAGCACGCTGTTTTGACGATCGAGGCCGGCCTTGGGGACCGCAAGTCCCTGATGCTCGAGGCCGCGTTTCGCTTCTGAGGCCCGCTCCAAGTCCTGACGCGGTTTCTCGGCGATGCGGATGCGCCGCCGCAGGGCCAGAAGCGCCGCCACGCTGGCGAGCGCGGCGAACCCGTGCTCGAGCGCGTACTCCGGTCCCCGGCGCGCCAACTCGTGCAGCAGCCGTCCCGCCCGCTGCATTATCGCCGGCCGGTTGTCGTGTGATTGGTCCACCGTGCATGCGTCGATCGTCACGTGGTCGACCGCGGTGCGAAGCTCGTCTAGGCTTAACTTCTGCGGCTCGACGTACGGCGCATAGTACCAGGGCACGGAGCGTGGTTCGTGGACTCCAGGTTCGCGTCTCGGCATCACGATTTCCTTCGCAAATGCCCGGACACCATTTTATCTGGCCAGGTCGCTTTCCATCCGCGAATCTGTGCCCCAGTGTCCGGCCAGCGCCGTACCGCAGGCGGCGCCGGGAGAAGTTGGCCCCACATTCGACGCTCACAGAGTGTTGCGTGGGATGCGGCGCGCGCCGGGGCGACAGCGCAAGAAAAGTTCTCGCTTCGCGCCGGTGTTCCCCGTGCCCGCCGTCGCGACATCCTCGCTTCTTCACTTCGTAGTCCGCGTCGATGACGTCGTCGTCTTTTTTGGGTTTCGGCGCCGGGCACACCGGTGGGGGTGGGGCCGGGTTGGGGGCCGCCGGGGGCACCAGACGCGGCGGCGGCGGATTTGTAGACGGCTTCGCCGACCTTGTAGGACGCCGTCGTCAGGTCCTTGATGACGCGTTCGATGACGGCGGCGGCGTCGCTCTTGGTCACGTCCTTGAGGCGGTTGACGGCCTGCTCGATCTCGGTGCGGACGGCGGCGTCGACCTTTCCGCCATGCTCTTCGAGCATCTTGCCGGTGGAGTCGACGAGCTGGTCGGCCTGGTTGCGGAGGTCGATGAGCTTCTTCTTGGCCTCATCGTCGGCGGCGTGTTTGCTTCGTCGCGAAAGGTGAGGTGTAGAACGCAGACTGCTCGTGTCGAGAGATCTCCAATTGACTCAACGCCGTCGAACTCTCGGACTCACATCATTGCGTTCGTGATTGTAACGTATTATTATACAAATACTTACTAACCGCAGGCGGTTTGCGCTCTTCCTGTCGATTCAAGGAAGTGCGCAGTCCGATTGCACGGTACCGAACACCAAGGTTGAGGTGCGTCGAGTCGAGTCCGTCACGCCCACCTGAACAAGCATCTCGTTTATCGAATCACCTCCCCTGACTCGCCAGTGCGCAGACGCCCGCGCGGGATTGGCACTACGTTGACGCTCCGGAGTTCACCAAGCTCCTTGAGACGACGGCGAATCCCAACTGGCCCCTGATGCTGGCGCTGGCCCGCTGGGCGGGGCTGCGGCGTGGCGAAGCCCTGAACCTGGAATGGCACAACATCGACTGGGAGCACCATCGTCTGCGCGTAATCAGCCGCGAGGACTGGGACGTCAAGGATAAGGAGGTGCGGGTCGTGCCGATCTGTCCCGAGCTGAACGACCTATTACTGAGCGCGTTAGATGGGGCGGCCGAGCGCCAGACGCGTGTGATCGCGCCCGACAGCGTCGTGATCAAGAACGTCTCCCGGGATTTCGATGCCTTGTGCCGGCGGGCCGGCGTGGCGCGCTACGCCAAGCCAGTGCACGCGCTACGGAAGAGCTGTATCACGGACTGGGCCGGCTGTCAGCCCGCGCACGTCGTCCGGGAGTGGGCCGGGCACAGCGACATGGACACGACCGACCGGTACTACCTGAAGGTCTCGGAAGCGGAGTACGAGAAGGCGGCGGCGCAATCGGCGTCCGGTTTGGCAGAAAAACTGGCAAAAAACGGCCAGAATGAGCCTGTGCGTCCCGATAACGAGAACCGCCGTCAGTGCGAAACTGACGGCGGTTAAGTCACTTATCAAAACAGCGGGCGATGGGATTCGAACCCACGACGTCCAGCTTGGGAAGCTGGCATTCTACCACTGAATTACGCCCGCAGCCTTATTTCCTGCAATTATCGAGAGTTACGCTCCGGCGTCAAGTCCTTCTCGATCCCGTTGGATACGCATTCAATCCCTTTGGATGCCGTTACTTACCTGCGAACCGAGAGAAGACCGAGAGCGGAATTGAACACGCGGACCCGTGGTAGACCGGCCGTCTACCACTGAAGCGGATAGCGGATCGCGCTCTCGTGCTTGCGATCACACGTGCGGACCAGTCCCCATGTTGGTGGGCTACGCCGTCTTGGGCAGATTGAGGCCGAAGTCGATCTTGCACGCTTCAGCGACCAGCCGGGCGTCGTCGTTCTGGGCGTAGTAGATGGACAGGATCAGCTCGAAGTTGCTGTGTCCGAACATCTTGATCATCAGCTTCCAGGCGAGCCCTTGCTCGGCGACCGTGCTCGCCCAGTGTCTCCGCAGCGAGTGCAGCACGTAGCGCTTCTGGAAGCCAAGTTCCTCGTAGATGTCGCGCAGCCGGGCGGTCGGCGTGTTCACGCCCACCTGCGTGCCGCGTTTGCTATCGAACACCCAAAGCCCGCTGCGGCTCTTCTGGCGGAGACGCTGCAAGATTAGCATCAGCTCCGGCCCGATTGCGATCCGGCGGACGGAGAACTTGGTCTTCGTCCGCCAGAACGACCGACCCTTTCGCCCAGGACGGATGAGGATGACCTTGTTGGTGAAATCGACATCGTTCCGGGTCAGATGACGGGCCTCGCCCAGCCGCATGCCCGCCAGGCAGATCGCCGCGTAGAAGTCGCGAAAGTCGTTCTTGTTGATGCCACTACAGACCGGCCGTCCGATTTCGCTGCCGCTGAAGGCCTGGACGCCGGTGGGCACGCGCGTAGGAGCCGCGTGGGCGAGTATCTGCCGCACGTCCTCCGGCGTGCGGCACGGCCAGCGGCGACCTTCTGGGCGTATTCGCGACTCTCTTCGGCCTGCTCACGAGGATAGCCTCTACGATCGGCGGTGGCTCGGGTGGCGCGCCCGAATGCATGCGAACACCGTCAGAGTCACCATGGTAAAGCCCATCCCGGGACAACCGCCGGCCCCGCAGCCGGCCGGCTGAATTTGTTCGGCCTGATTCTCGGAGCATGCGTCGCCGATGCCGTCGCCATTGCTGTCGGCCTGGTCCGGATTCGGGACCGTCGGGCAGTTGTCCTCGCAGTCGTAGACGCCGTCACCATCGGTATCGTTATCCGCGACGCCGCACCCGCAGGCCCCCGGTGCGGTTTTGTTAGGATCAGTGGGACAGCCGTCGTTACAGTCGGGGGTGCCATCGCCGTCCGTATCCGTGTCCGGAATCCCGCAGCCACAGGCACCCGGCGCGGTTTTCAGGGGATCTTCGGGGCATCCATCCTGGCAATCCAACGTCCCATCGCCGTCGGAGTCCACGTCCGGGATCCCGCAACCGCACGTGCCCGGCTCTGTCTTGTCGGGATCATCGGGGCAGCCGTCCTTGCAGTCGGGGACGCCATCGCCATCCGTATCCGTGTCCGGGGTGCCACAGCCACACGCACCCGGAGCGATCTTCGTCGGATCGCTCGGGCACGCATCGATACAGTCCGGCGTACCATCGCCATCGGAGTCGGTCTCTGAAGCCCCACAACCGCAAATGCCGGGTTCGGTCTTTTTCGGATCGTTCGGACACCCATCCAGAGAATCCGGTGTGCCGTCGCCATCTGAGTCCACGGCCACCACCGCCATCGCCGCGCTGGCGACGTTGGAGAGGTCGGACACGTTATTCGCGTCATCGGTCGCGCGCAGGGCGAAGAACAGGGTTTGAGCGGGCACGTTCGCGGCGACATACTGCTGCCCGGTACCCGCCGCGGCCGGGGTCGGCGGGCTGGGCAAGCGTGTCGCGCCGTCCCAGTTGTTGGCATTCAACGGAGCGACCGAGTAGCGAATATCGTAGGCGGTCGCTTGGCCGTTGAAGCCATCATCACCGGGAGCCATCCAGGTAAGCATCACGTCCGACTGACCGGTCCGAGCGGCGCTTAGCGTGTCCACGTCGCCCGGAGGCATTTTATCAACTCCGGCCTTGTACCCGCTCACCGTCACCGACGGCGCGATGGCTTCTCGCTGGAAGTTCTCAGAGACGCGGCCCTTGTCCGGCGGCAGCACCCCATCGTTGTCCGCCTCAGGCTCGGCCCCGCTTCCCACGGGACCCTCCGCGGCGGTACCGGCATTGTTGTTTACCCGCACGGTAATCGTGTACACCCCGTTGCCCGTGTACGCAGAGAACAAGCCCTCATACTGTCCGTCGTATGGGACGCGATCGCCATTGAGCCCCAGGTCGTTCAAAGGGATCGTGGTCTTAACGCCATTGGGATCCACAATGTCCGCCTCCCCAGTCGCCATGATAATGGGCTCAAGTCGCGTGATCTTGGCGATGATTCGAACCGGCTCGGGGTACTTAACGCCGGTAACCGCCGTGGCCGCCGCGAGCCGTATGCCGGCTTCGGCCCCGGCGATCAGCACGGCGTTGATGGAACTCGTGCCGCGGTTGATGTTCTCAACCTGCCACTGCCCCGCCATCGGCTCCTTGATCTTGAGCAGGAGGTACGTGGCACTCCGAACAAACTCCGCAAGCGTGGGGTTGGCCTGCGCGTATGCCTGGTCCATGCGCGTGCCATCTGGCGCCACAGCAACGAGGTCCAGTGCTGCCGTGCTGCTCGCCGTCAGCGTGAACGAAACGCTTGCCAGACTGCTGTCCAAGACGTAATTGGTGACCTGGGTGGTGGCGGCTGGCAGGCTCTGTGCGCTCGAGCCAATCGTCTGCGCGCTCTGCTGGCTTTGCCCGCGGATGGCCTGGTAGATGGTCACCAGGTCCTGCTGTGACGGACTAAAGTAGTAGGCGCCGCCGGGGGTCTCCGCAGCCAGCCCCTGCAAGTAGCTGGAATCGACATCGCGCCCAAGGCCGATCGTGTACAGCGTGATCTTGTCGGCCATGATGCTGGGCATGACGGCGCTCGGATCCGGCGAGGTGTTCTGCAGGCCATCCGTGAGCAGAACAATCGCCCGGGGTTTGGTGGCGTCGCCGTGGCTGTGCAACTCGTTGTAGGCCACCTGCAGGCCCGCGCCGATGCTCGTGGAGTCGGTCGGGTAGAGCCCGGAAATAGCCGACTTCAGTTGCGTCTTGCTGGCCGCGACGCTGATGTCCAGCAGCCCGGACAACAGGGACGCCGTGGTGGAGTACGCCGCCACGCCGATCCGGCCTACGTCGGCCAAGTCCACAAACTGCGATGCGGCCGACTTGGCGGCTTCCATCTTTGACGAGCGGTCTTTCTCACTGCCCCCGGCCTTGGCATTCGCCTGCATTTCCAGGACGGGATCGATGCACTGCTCGTAGCTCAACCGCCGCGGAATCGTATCCGCGGACAGGAACTTCAGCGTGTCGCCCATGGAGCCGGAGCGGTCAAGGAGCAACATGATCTCCGGCGCGCGGGTACCTCCTTGGTGAAATGTAACCGTCGGCGCGGCGTAGGCAATCGTCGTGGTGCCGGCCGCCCCGGGGCGCCCAAGCCCCTGCTTGCCGATCATCTCGTCCCAGCAGGAGTGGCCATGCCTGCGGTCTTGCTCGGTATTGGCAAACGCGGTATGCGCGTTGGACGGGTCATTGGGGTCGGCGCCGCAAAAACGTCGAATGGGGTCATCCCACTGATACCACATGATGCTGGCATGGTTATCTGCCGGGTTGTTGAGAGTCTCGCCCGGCCAATGGTTGTGCACATCGTTCGGATCGTACGGATTGGGGCTGACCCACATCCATTCCTCCGTCCAGCTCACTCCGCCACGCGCTGTGCACCGTACCCACTCCCCACCCCACTTGAAGTACCATCTCCAGGGGGCCCACGTCGCGGTAGCGCTGGGCGAAGAGGCCAGTTCGCGACGGCAGTACTCATCGCCCAGGTCGTACAACGCGTGTCCGAGCTCGTGGACAATCACACGGCCGCCAGGAAGCTGTGGACGGTACAGGTATACCCTCGTGCCGCTGGTATAGGAGGTGCTCAGCGCCGACGTCCCGATGATTCGGAAATCCCAGGCACTCGCATCGATCCCCGCCAACGACTGGTAGCTGCTCTGCGGGGTCCATTTCTCGGGCACGATCACGCGGACATTTCCGAAACGCTGCTGCTTCTCGGTGGCATTCCAGAAATACTCCGAGCCCGCCGTGAACGAATCGCGGACCTCATTTAGCAGCGCCGCATCCTCCGGGGTGTTAGGATCGATCTCGACCAGGACGTCGCCCACGCCGCTGCTGAACGTGATCGCGCCCGAAGCCGCCGGAATCCACGACCCCAGAGTCCCCAAGCAGACGACACCACACACCATGGCCACTCGCGTGCGATTGATCACAAGACACCTCTCTCATCCCCCAAGAGTCCCTCACTGTCACGGCTCCCTGATGTACAGGTGAGCCCGCGCCGGCACACTCGCGTTACCGGCCTCGTCAAACGCCACCACCGAAATAAACGCCGGGAGCTGAAGCTTGGCTGTATCTACCTCGGCATGCACCCACTGTCCTGCCGCAACACCCCCCTTTACCCGAGCGACCAGGCGTGCTGCCGACCAGTCCTCCGCCGTACGAATCGAACTGCCGGCGACGCGGATTTCATACGCCGCGGCCGCCCCCGCGTACGCGTTGTCGCCGCTGGCCAACCACTCCAGCCGTACTCGGCCGGCGGCGGACGGCGCCTGCTGCAACACGGTGATCGGCCCCGGGGGTACCCGATCGCGCGGCGACCATCCCACCAGGCGGGAATCGCACAGTGCTTCGCGCCGGAACGGGGCCAGCTCACTGGCCGGCTGCCCCCCATAATCCGCAAATGGGGGTGCCACAGGCTGCGTGGGCGCTGGTGGTGCGCCGGCCTTGGTTCCTGTAGCCGTTACCTGGAAAGTGTAGGTTCCGTCACCCGCGTACAACGCGAACACGCCCGTGTAGACGCCGTCGAGGGCTTTCTCGTCGCCCGCAACGCCCAGATCATTCATCGCCAGTGGCAACCTAGAGCCGTCGGGGCGATAGACCACCGCGCTGACCTCGGCTCCGAGGACTGGCTCGCGCTCCGTCAGCGCGGCACGGACCGTCATGAAACCCGGGTACGCGGTCTCCCGCGCTTCGCACGCCAAGTCGAGCTTGAGCGAGCTCGCGGCCAACAGGTAGAGCATCGGCACAGACCCGTCGCCAGCCGTCAGGGTTGGTGGCAGCGAGACTGCCACGTTGCTGCCGGCTGGTGCCTGGGCCTGACAAACCGCGGCGGCGCCTCCGGATTCCACTTTTACCGACTGCCATCCCGTTTCGGCGCGCGTTCCCTCAGGCCACGCGATGGACACGTCTGAGAGGTTCTTGGGCGGTGGCATCAGAACCGCCGCACATTCCCGAACCGAGCGGTCGATCGGCACACTGGCGGATTGCGTCTCACGGTCGGCGCGCAGGATGGCCAGGATAACCTGCGTCGGCCAAAGGCGTGGGGGCACAGGGCACAGGATTTCAGCTCGCGGCCTGCTGGTTGCCACCCGGTCTGCGGTTTGCGGGATTGCGACCGGCTGGCAGTTAACCGCCGCGCTAGCCAGCAGGCCAAGTACCGTGAGCGCAGGAAGGCACTCGCGACAACCAGGCCCGGAGACCCCGTGAGCTGGCTTGCGCCGAGCCCAAACACGTACGGCACCGGCGAAGCGGGATTCCACGGTGGACAGAAACGCTGCCCAGGCGAGCCGCGTCGGCTTACGCCCTACGCTACGCACTGACCCCTTCCCCAACATCCGTTTTCGGCGTCCTTTTTCCGAACCAAGCAGTCGACGCAGATAGGAAACTGCGGGGATACGCCCCGATGGTCCTTAGACTCTACTGAATTCAACGCCCCTCGTCAATGAGCCTTTGGAGTTGCTGAGCCCTGTGAGCCATGAGACACATGTCCTTCGGGCGGGCCACCAGGGGGCCGCAGCGAGCGCCGCGCGGCCGGCCCTGCGGCCGATCCAACTCTAAGTTCTTGATGTCAAGCGCGTTACGGCTCGACGCATGGCGCAGACAGGCTGCAGCGAAGTGAGCCAAGTGCGAGGGGCGTCTATCGATCGTCCAAGTCCGCCTCTGGCCAGGAAGTGGCGCCGGCGGAGCCAGTGCGTGCTGCCCCGGCGGCAACGTATACGGCTCGGCTACCTCGCCCTTGGACTTCGGCAGCGGCAGCGGCAAACGCGTCGCCCTTTACGCTTGTGACCTCCAGATGTCGCCGGCTCATGTCACCGCGGCGGGCGGGACCGATGCACATTGCGGCGCCGACGGCACGGTTTTTCATGGAAGCAGGGCCACCGTTGTAACGCAGCTACCCGCCAACCAGATTGGCTTTCCCGGCGACCCCGCGACACTTACCATCCTCGCGAGCTCGTCACAGGGCACGCTGCAATATCGCTGGCGAAAGGACGGCTGGCCGCTAACGGACGACGGGCCTTTCCTCGGCAGCGCGACACCCACGCTCAGTATCGACGCCGCCACACCAACCAACCAGGGCAGCTACGACGTCTGGCGCACGGACGATTGCGGTGACTGCGTCAGCGCCGCGGCGGCGCTGGTCGTCGCATCGCCCGGCGAGCGCTGTCCTGGCGACACCAACTGCGACAAACAGGTCACGCTCGCGGACACTGACCCCTTCGTCGAGGTCCTCCTCGACCCCACCGCCTGGACGTACCCGTGCACCCGGTCCAGCGCCGACTGCAACGACAGCGGCGCGGCGACCTTCGCCGACATCGACCCATTCGTCGCCGTGATCGGTACGACCTGCCCGTAACATCAGGCTTTTATGCCTGACAGCGACGACGCCGAGGGATTCGGCGTCAGAAAAAACGGTGCTCGGGCGCCAAATCGCCGGTGCCGATGGAGGTGCGCCCGCGATATAATACAGACGGCGCGACGATGGTCGTTTGTGCCCCGTAACCGTGTGCGCCGGAGGAGAAACGAGTGTCCCCGCTAGTACGTCTGGTTTGGGTTAGTCTCGTCGTTTGCTCAGCTTGCCCCGTCGCCCGCGGAGCCGAGGACGCCCCCCGCGTTCGGTTCGACGGGTACCAGCTCGTCCGGCTCTACGTGGACACCGGGGACCAGATCACGCGACTCCACGACCTGGGCGCCCGGCTCATGAGCGAAGGTGAGGGCCCCGGCGTGGTCGATTATCTCCTGCCCCCCGACGCGCTGCCCGGACTCGAGTCCCTGGGGCTGACCTACAAGGTGCTGAACGACAACGTCCAGAAGGACATCGACGCGGAGCGCGCCCTGTGGGAGGCGCAAGGTGTCGTCGCCGCCCAGGATCCCAACTGGTTCACGAACTACAAGGACCCGAACCAGGTCATTGCCAAGCTCAACGCGTTTCATACCGACCGTCCCGACCTCGCGACGGTCATCGACGTCGGCACGTCCCTCCAAGGGCGGCACATCTACGGCGTCCGCATCACCGGCCCCGGATCCAACAAGCCCGCCGTCCAGTTCAACGGCTGCCACCATGCCCGCGAGTGGATCTCCGTGATGGTCCCCATGTGGATCGCGGACAAGTTCGTCTACACGTACGACAGCGACCCGAACATCCACTCGCTGGTCAACGCCGTGGAGTTCTTCATCATCCCCGTCGTCAACGTCGACGGCTACGCCTACACCTGGACCACCAACCGGCTGTGGCGGAAGAACCGCCGCCAAGTGGGCTCGTGCTACGGCGTCGACGACAACCGCAACTACAGCATCGGTTGGGGCGGCGAGGGCTCGAGTAGCAGTCCGTGCGACGAAACCTACCGCGGCAGTGCCGCCTTTTCGGAGCCCGAGACCGCGGCCATGCGGACCTTCACGCTGGCCCACACCAACATCGTCGCGACCCAAAGCTACCACAGCTACGCGCAGCTCATCATGTCCCCGTGGGCCTACACCAGCGCGTGGCCGTCGGATGCCGACGTCTTCGCCGACCTCGACCGCGCCATGTCCGACGCCGTGTTCGCCGTCCACGGCGTGGCTTACCGTTACGGCCCGATTTATAGCACGATCTACCCGGCCGCGGGTGGCGACGTGGACTGGTACTACGGACACGATCCCAATCACCCCATCTTCGCCTTCACGACCGAGCTGCGCGACACCGGCACCTACGGCTTTGAGCTCCCGGCCGACCAGATCGTTCCGACCTGTGAGGAGAACTTCCCCGCGGCGGTCTACCTGGCCCAGTGGTCTTCAGTCCCCATCCAGTTCGGCTTTCCGGACCGCTTGCCAACTCGCATCGACCCCAACACCCCCTGGAACGTCCGCGTGCGGATCACGGCACTGCTCGCCCCGCTGGCGACATCCTCGCCACGGCTCTATGCCCGCCTCGGGCCTACCGGCTCGTTCACCGCCTATACGCTGACGACCCAGGACAACCGCGTCTTCGTAGCCACGTTGCCCGCGACGCCCTGCGGCCAGACACTCTACTATTACTTCACCGCGCAGACGACCACCGGCACGCCCGGCCAGTCGCCAAGCACCGCTCCCACCGTCGTCTACACCGTCCCCGCGCTCCCGCCCGGCAGTGGCACCACCCATCACGACTGCAACAGCAACGGCGTATTCGACGAGTGCGACATCGCCGCCGGTGCCCCGGACTGCAACGGCAACGGCTACCCGGACGACTGCGATATCGCCAGCGGCTTCAGCGCGGACTGCAATTCCAATGGCGTCCCCGATGAGTGCGAGTTGGCCGCCGGTACCGCGACGGACTGCAACTCCAACGGCGTGCTCGATGAGTGCGATCGCGCCCACTGCGACGGCAGTCCGTGGTGCAGCGACTGCAACAGCAACGGCATACTGGACGCCTGCGACCTGGTCGGGCACTTCGCGGCCACCTCGCCGGCGTACACGCCGTTCGGCTACCCGACCGTGCAGACCTTCACGCTGACCGCCCCGCCGACCGCGACCGGCGATGTCCTCCTCACCTTC
>Ga0182017_10000190_pt1 | contig 48320 bp, 44 predicted proteins | sample 712E3DmetaG_FD_120492 | JGI IMG/M metagenome (GOLD analysis project Ga0182017, IMG submission 120492) | Permafrost microbial communities from Stordalen Mire, Sweden - 712E3D metaG | ecosystem: Environmental > Terrestrial > Soil > Wetlands > Permafrost | place: Sweden: Stordalen | collected... | reverse complement strand
CCACCTCAATCCATAGCGGCCGCGCGCTGCCGGCAGGCGGCTGTAAGTGCCACCGATCGGGGCTGCTACTCCGAAGGAGCGTCCGCGGCTATTCCTTCGCCCGGTCTCGGTGTTGCTCGATGAAGGTCAGGACGCCGTCGAGACCAGGTGCGTTGAGCGCATGGGGGTAGCTCATGCAGACGCAGGCGGCGACGGCCGAGGCGAAGTCGACCGTGCGCTCGTCGGTCCAGCCCTGGAGGAGGCCGTAGGCGATCGCCCCGCGAAACGAATCGCCGGCTCCGGTGGTGTCGACCGGTTCGATGGCGTAAGGGCGGTAGCTGGCGATTGGGCCGCCCCGGCGGGCGTACCACAGCTCGTCGCCGCCGAAGGTGAAGATAACCAGCCCGCGGCACGTCTCCAGGTAGTGGCCGAAGACCTCGCGCATGTCGCGGCCCGCGTAGGCCTGATCCCTCAGCTCGTGGGATATCGCCACCGCGGCGGCGTTCTGGGCGACGTAGTCGTCGTACGGGCTGTCGAGAGTGACGTACGGCTTGTCGTGCGCAACGCACAACTCGGCGGCCCGGCGGGACTCGGCGCGGAGGAAGGGATCCAGGCATACGATGCGGGCAGCGGCGACGTCCTCGGCCTGAGGCTCATTCCACTGCCTTGGCCCCGCCTGGAAGGCCGCGTATTTGCCGAAGACGGTGCGTGAGTCGCCGTCCGCGATCACGACTTCCTCGGTATCGCCGTCGTCGGTCACCGACAAGCGGGACACGTCGATCCCGAACGCCGCAAGCGTCCCCTTGACCCTCTCCGCGTTACGGGGATGGATCCAGTTACCGTCGAGCCTGGTCCGCAGGCCGAGCTTGGCCAGCACGATCGCCGAGTTTGCCGCCTCGCCGCCGATCGATGGCAACGTGTGCTCAATCTCCGCATAGCCGTTCGGCTTGGGAAAAGCGAAGTCGCTGCGCAGGACATGGACGGTGCTCGCGGCAACCATGCCGTACAGGTAGACGTCGTTCTCCATGACGCGAACTCTAGCGCTCGTCAGGCTATCCGCAGCTCCACGGCCTTCTTGATGTACCACCACCCGCTGTAGACCGAGAAGATTGCCGCCAGAACCAGCGTTCGTACCAGACCGAGGGAACCTGGCAGGACCGCGAGCAGCAGAAGCCCTGTTGCGGCAACGCCGACATCCATCAGGTTCATCCGCGCCCTGGCACTCGGATCGTCGATGCGGCGATTCTTGATGATGGCCAGCGTGGACCCGACGAGGGCCATGATCACCCACACGAAGATCATGTTGTCATCAGAGGATCCGTCGGCGTATCTGGTCGTGTAGCCGAACGTTGCGTAGCCGACTATCGAGCCGTACCACAGCGTGTACGCCCAAGTAGACAGCGTTCGAAGACTCACGCGATGGGCCGACGGGAACTCCGCCGCGGTGGCCCTGGCGATGCTCTCCGGAGATCCGACCTCTGCCAGAACCTTCTTGACGTCGCTCTCGCTTGGGTTGGGGATTGCGGACAAAGAGGCGGCGATATGCTCGCGCACCTGGGTCGCGACATCACTCGCGACGTGGGGCGGCAGGCCGCTCATCCGGCGCTCCAGCCGGCGCATGTAGTTGTTGACGATCGATTCAGTCGTTCGAGTCACCAGAACAGCTCCCCTTTAGTATTCCATCCACAGCATCCCGGAACCCTGCCCACGCGATCTCGAAATCGTCGAGAGCGCGAGCCCCCGCCTCGGTCAGGGCGTAGTAGCGGCGCGCCGCTCCTTGCGGCGAATCGCGCAACTCCGTGCGGACGTGCCCAAGCAAACGGAGCCTGCTGAGCAGCGGATACACGGTCCCTTCACTCGCCGTGAGGGTCGTTGTCTCGGACAAGACCTTGACCAGCTCCAGCCCATATCGCGGTCCGGGGCGCAGCAGAGCCAGGACGCAGTACTGGAGTGCCCCGTGGCGCATCTGAGTCATGAGCGGATCGGCGTCTTGCATGAATACCTTGTATCACAAGGTATCTGCCACTGCAAGGGGTAATCGTCATTTCGGTGCATCGAGTCCACAAATAGGCCCGCTCGACGGCATCCCACGAGAGGGGACGGCCCGGCGTCTCTGCAAGGGGACCCTGGAAACCTGCTAACGCGAGTAGGATTGGCCGGGGCAGCGGATGAACAGAGGTCTTCGTACCGTGAGAAGCTCGAGCAGACTCGTCGGAACCGCCGTTGCGGTGGTTGCCGCGCTCTCGATGGCGGGCGGGGCCTTCGCCAGCAGTAGTGTTGTGGTCCGGCCGGGCGACGTTGGGACGAGCTGGCTGGCCTCATCCCGCAACGGCGGCTCATCGGCGTTCGTCACCGGGCCGGCGACGGCGCCGCTGGGCGTTGGAAGCCTGCAGTTCGCGACCACAGGTTTGTCGGACGCGTCGCAGGTGTTCACTTTCGGCTACAACGACACGCCGCTGGCCAACTTCGACGCGCTCAGCTACAGCACATACCGATCGTCCAGTTCCACGAACCCAATCGCGCAGACGATCGCCCTTGCCCTGCAGGTCGATGTCAATGGTTCCGATCCGGGCGGCACTGCGACTCTGATCTTCGAGCCGGTCTACCAGTCCGGCTCGTATGCCGCGATGCACCTCGACACCTGGCAGACGTGGGACGCGCTCCAGGGCGGGAACGCGGTCTGGTGGTCGACCAGGGACCTGCCGGACCCGTCGAACCCCAGCGCTTTCATTGCCTGCAATCCGAACGCCAGCCACGCGAATCCCTCGGACTGCGATGGCAAGCTGTTCGTCCACCTGTCGTCCATCCTGGCCGCCTTTCCGAACGCGATCATCGCGGGCGGCATCGGCCCCTTCGTCGGTTCGGGCTGGGACAATGCGTTCACTGGCTATGCCGACGCCCTGAGAATCGGAGTTCGCGGCAATACCACCACCTACGACTTCGAGCCAACGACGGCGCTCGTCGTCACCGGGCCGGACGTCACCATCGTCCAGGGTGCCGCCATTCCGACTCTCGCGCCCGCCTACTCGGGCCTCGTCCACGGCGACACTTCGACCAGCCTCCCGATCCAGCCGACCTGCACCACCGCTGCCACCTCAGGTAGCCCGGTCGACACCTACGCGATCACTTGCTCGGGCGGGGTCTCGGCCAACTACAGCTTCAGCTATGTTCCGGGCACGCTTCACGTTGCCGCGGCGGCCACTCCGACCCCCGAAGGGACGTCGATCGTCTTAGGCGAGACGGCCACCCCTGCCCGAGGGGCGACGCCGCCTCCAACGAGCGTCGTCGGCGACTCGTCGAATGGCGGCGATTCCACGCCCCTCCTGGCCCTCCTCATCTGCGTGGCGTTCGCCACCCTTGGTCTGCTGGCCACCGAAGCGCAGCGACGAGTCATTCGCCGCTAGGCCGGCCGCCTCAAGGTCTCGGAGCCGAAGTCCTCTCGCCGCTCGCTTGCCGGCCCGACTCCACGACCGTGGTCGGCGCGTTGTGGACTGCCGTGACCGCCGGGATCGAACCGAGCCGGCCGGCCTGGTAGTCGGCCACGGCCTGGATGACCTCCTCGCGGGTGTTCATCACGAACGGGCCCATCCAGGCGACGGGTTCCCGGATCGGTCGGCCGCCCAGGATCAACAGGTCGAGGTTGGGGCTGCGGCTCTCCTGAGCCTGCGAAGCCGCGACCGTCAGCGCGTCGCCGGGTCCGAAGACGGCGAGTTGCCCGGTCGCGATCGGCCGGGCCTCCGCGCCGACGCTGCCCAGTCCGGCCATGGCGTAGACCAGGGCGTTGTGGTCGGCTCGCCACGGCAACGTCAGTCTCGCGCCCGGGCTCAGCGTTGCGTGGACGAGCGTCATCGGCGTGTAGGTGGAACCCGGGCCCTTGTAGCCGGCGACTTCACCGGCGATGATCCGCACGAGCGCGCCGCCGTCGGGCGACGATGCAACGGCCACCTCGCTCGCCCGGAGATCCTGGTAGCGCGGCGCCGCCCACTTCTGGGCCGCGGGCAGGTTGACCCACAGCTGGAACCCGTGGAAGAGCCCGCCGCTCACGACCAGCCACTCCGGCGGCTTCTCGATATGCAGGATGCCGGCCCCGGCGGTCATCCATTGCGTGTCGCCGTTGGTGATGGCGCCACCGCCCCCGTTGGAGTCCTGGTGCTCGAAGGTCCCGTCGATCATGTACATGACCGTCTCGAAGCCGCGGTGGGGGTGCCAGGGCGTGCCCTTGGGCTCGCCGGGCGCGTACTCCACCTCGCCCATCTGGTCGAGGTGGACGAAGGGGTCGAGGTCGGCGAGATCGACCCCGGCGAAGGCCCGACGGACCGGGAAGCCTTCGCCCTCGAGCCCGTGCGGGGCGGTCGTCAGGCTGCGGACCGAGCGCTGGTGGGCGACGGCCGGGTTAGGCTCCGCGATGCGGGGCAGTACGGTGATGTCGGGGACGGTGATCGCGGGCATTGGAGCGTTCCTCTTCGGCGTGTGCCGGGCGCGTTATGGCGCTCGACCATCCGATGATGGCGCTCCGCCGGCCGGGCGCGGGAAGGCCGGCCCCTGCGCACCGCCTGATGGTTCGGCCGCGCCTGACGTGGACGTCTACGAAGGGCTCGGTGAGGCCGGTGGCGGGATGTTGAGGAGCCAGCCCACTTCCAGGTGGCTTGGGTCCGTGACCTGCGGGTTCGCTCCTTGCAGCGCCGCCAGAGTTACGCCGAAGCGTTTCGCGATCGTCTGCATCGAGTCGCCCGGCATGACCGTGTAGATGAGGTAGGTTGAGCCGGGCTGAGCGGTCGCGCTGGCCTTCGCCGGCGGCGAGCCGACCGCCGAGCCCGAAGCCGTGGCCGACGGGTCGGCCGAGGAGCCGAGGGTGGCACTCATGAGGTTGCCGCTCTCGACCCAGTACAGCGTGGCCTGGCCGCCGCCGGTCGCCGGGGCCACGAACATGCCGGTCAGATTGGTGAACCACGGCGTGCCTGAGGGCGCCGTGTACTGCCCGACGCAGGCCCCGTCCGCCTTGGAGAAGACGACGATGCGCCTGTTCGCGCTGTCGTAGGCGTAAAGGCTGCCCTGGCTCTGAGCTCCGACGCCCACCAGGTGGGCGTAGAACGGCACCCTGGCCTCGCCACCCGGCGACTGGACCGACGACCAGCCGGGTCCGGTGGCGCCGATTCGATACGGAACGATCGCGCCCGCGTCGGCGAGGTAGAGGTCGCCATCGACATACATGTCGTCAACCGTGGAGACGTCCTGTAGCTGGTCCCCCAGGTACGTGCTCTGGCCGGGAGCCGTGAATCCACTGCCGTCGGAGGCGGGATGGTACTCGAGGATCTCCCGGCGTGCCGGGACGACGACGTAGAGGTTGTACAGGTCATAAGCCGAGTCGACAGCCAGGTTGCCAATGGCCATCACGCCGGCGCCCCAGTTGACGCTGTCGGGGATGTTCACCTGGACCAGCGCGCCGCGTCCGGCCGCGTCGCCCGGAGCCGGGTGCCAGCGCCACAGCGCGTTCGAGTCGTCGAGGATCAGTACGTCGCCGCCGCCGGATGCCAGCACGCGTGGCGTTCCGACGGTTGCCCCCGCGGCCCCCTGTCCGGCGGCGACGACGGGCAGCTTCGCGCCGGTGTGCAGGTCGACTCGGTAGACCGTCGCCGCGGTCGCGTCCAGGACGTAGGCCGCTCCGTCTGGCCCAAGGACGGTCGACGTCAGATTGTCGGTCCCGAAGGACAGCACGACCCGGGGAGAAAGGACCACGGAGCCGGGCACCGCCGCGGTTGCCGCCACCGCGATATTCGACGGCATATACACCTCGGCCGATGCGAGGGGATCAGGGCCCGAGTCGCTGGCGTCGCCCCCCGCCACCAGGACTCTCCCGTCCTTCAGGAGTACCGCCATCGCTCCGATCCGGGCGGTCGACATGGACCCGGTCGGAACGAACCGGCCGGTCGCCGGGTCGAAGAGTTCGGCGGAGGCCAGCAGTTTGGTCATGTAGGTTTTCGGCGGTGCGAAGTCCTGATACACCCCACCCACTACCAGAACCCGTCCGTCGGCCAGTCGAATGGCGGTGGCGCTGTAGTTTCCGATCGCCATCGTGCCGGTTCCCGTGAAGGCGCCGGAAGTGGGATCGAACAGTTCGGCATGCGCTCCCGAAAGACCGACCTCGTCCGACCCTTCGATGAAGAGCACCCGACCATCCGCCAGCAGTGTCGGCTCGAACTCGTGCCTGGCCATGGATCCGGTGGCCTGGAACCGGCCGGTCGCCGGGTCGTAGAGCTCGGCCGTGGCCAGAGCACCGGCATTGTTCGGGTCGCCGGAGCCCGACTCGCCGCCGGCGATCAGGACCCTGCCGTCGAGCAGGAGAGTTGCGGAATGAAAAGCCCGGGGCTCGGTCATCGCGCTCGTGCCGGCAAACGTGCCCGTATTCGGGTCGTAGAGTTCCGCGGAGGCCAGATAGCCGCCGTCCCCAGCGGAGTCGGAGGAGCCCGAGAAGGAAGTCGGAGAGGCCGAGGACCGCGCGGCGCCCATGCCGCCGGCCACGAGAACTCGGCCGTCCGCCAGCAGTGTGGCGGTGCAGTCCGTCCGCGCCACCGCCATGGAGCCCGTCGCGGTGAAAGTGCCCGCCCCAGGGTCGTAGAGCTCCGCCGACGCCGTGGCCGGCGCATTGATCGAACCGCCGACGATCAGCACGCGGCCGTCCCGCAAGAGCGTGGCAGTGTGTCCAGTCCTGGGCTCCACCATCGATCCGGTCGGGGTGAAGCGGCCCGAGGCCGGGTCGTACAGTTCGGCTGAGGCTAGATATTTGGCCCCGTTCTGCCCGCCGGCGATCAGCACGCGGCCGTCCTGCAGCACCGTGGCGGTGGCGCCGTCACGTGGCGTCGTCATCGATCCGGTCGGCGTGAAGTACCCGGTGTCCGGCGTCGGACTGGGCGTGGAGCCGCCCGATCCCAGGCGCGGCACGATCGCGATGCCCGCCAGAACGATCACGGCCACGGCCGCGAGTGATCCGATCGGCAGCGCGGTGCGGGTCCGGAAACTCCCGCGCCCAACGCGGCCATGGGCGGCCGGTCGCGCGGCCGGTTGGATCGTCGGAGCCGGGCTCGTCGGCACCGCGGCCGCGAGAGCCTGAAGCTGAGCCTTCAGTCGAATGTCGAAGTCGTCGCTCATCGGACCCGTTCCTCCAGGATCGGCCGGAGCCGATCTCTCGATCGTGAAAGCCAGCTGGCCACAGTTCCGCGTGCCACGCCGAGCACGCTCGCGACCTCGTCCTGGGTGTAGCCGTCGAGTACCGTCAGCACCAGCGCGGCCCGCGCTCGCGGCTCCAGGCTCATCAACGCCGTCCACAGGTCGGGGTTCGTCTGCATGGCCCAGGTGGCGTCGGTCTCCCGAACCGGCAGGAAGCCCCATCGGCGCCGCCGACGGCGTTCGTTGAGCGCCAGCCGGAGCCCGACGACGGCGAGCCAGCGGGGCACGTCCTGGTCGTCCGGAAAGGGCCAGCGCTCCGCGGCGCGGACGAAGGTCTGTTGGGCGAGGTCGCGGGCCTCCTCGGCATCGCCCACGATGAAAGCCAATCGCTGAACCAGCCACGGCTGGTGGTCGCGGAATGCCTCATCCAGCGAAGCGACGCCTGATCTGAGAACCACTACGGCTTCCACCCTCGGTACGGACCTCCTTGCACCCCGTATAACACCTCAGGGGCACCGAGTGTTGCAGCCAAGGGTGAGTGAGAAGCCGGCCGGGCTCAGCTCGTCGGGCCGGAGTGCCATTGCCCTCGGTATGGCTGCTTGCTCATCTGCCATGGCAGAAAGTTGACGGCGAAACCTGCAAGCAAGAGCCCGAGGGCCGCAAGGATGGCAGCGAAGCCGGGGGCGTTCCCGGGCCCGACCGGCGCAAACGCGATCGCGACGAATACCGCGACGGCTCCGCCGTAGTAGGCGAGGAGGCCGGCCGCGTCGAGCAGTCGATGGCGGCGCGTCCAGTCGCCCCGCCAGTCTTCGACCCGAACGCCGGCGCCGTTCATGGCCGCGACGAGCCGCGCAGACGCCCACGGCTCTATCTCCATCGTGAACCCACCCGGCCAGACGCGCCATCGCCCCCAGGTCTCGTGGACGACCTCCACCCCGGGGCCGAGCTGGAGAACCGCAGTCGGTTCGCTGCCCGGCCGCGACCGCCATAACCGGCACAGCAGTCTCTGCCCATCGACGGCCCACTCCTTGACCACGCCGAACTGGACGGACCAGCCCACGAGCCACAGGAACAGCCAGTAGAAAACGCCAAAGCTGCCCGCGCCGTAGCCGATGGCGAAGGCAACCGCTCCGCCCGTCGCGACGGCGGCGAACCAGATCGCTCGCATGAAGATCGCCCGCCCGGTGCGCTCATTCAGCCTGACCGGCCCCCCGGTGGCGCCTGTCGAGTCGAGCATCACTCCCTCCCCAATACCGGCCGCGTCAGCCCGGCGCGTGTCCGGCACGAGACTACCACCGGTCCGGTGCCATCGGTCCCATGCCCGCGGAACCCCGATCGCCTGCCTAGCCGCCCGTGCTGGCCTTCACCGGATCGATGGCGCCGGCGTTCGACTCAGCCGCGGCGATCGCCGAGAAGACGGCAGGCAAGCCCGCGGAGTCGGCATCGAGGATGGACATGTGGGACCCGTCGGGGACGAGCGTGAGTGAGACGTTCCAATTCTTCTGAGTCAGGAAGTCGTTGAGGGCCACCGAATTGGCCGGATCGACCGACTCGTCACCAGTGGCTGCGACCAGGCGGACCGGGATCTGAGCACCGGTTGCATAGGCGAACGGGTCGCCGGCCGCGCGGGCCGTGGCCGTCTGGTCCGGGCTGCCACCGAAGAAGTTGTAGAGGTCCATGTAGTTGTCGCCGTTGCTGATCTGGTAGTTTCCCGACAGCCCGACAAAAGCGTCCGGCCGACCCGATCCGCCCGCCAGGCAGCCGCCCTGGAACTCCGTTGCGTCGAGGGCCACGACCGACCCGACCCATCCGCCGAGTGAGTGACCGACGAGTGTGACCGTGCCGGGGTCGCCGCCGTAGCTGCTGGCCTCGGAGCGAGCGAAACGGACGGCGCAGGCCACGTCCTGGAACGCCGCCGGGTACCCACCGCCCTCGCTGGCGAGGTCTCGCATGTCGGCGTTGAAGACCAGGATCCCGTGGGCCGCCAGGACACTGGCGAAGGGCTCGAGGTAGCCGCCACCGCCTATGCCGCTGGGACCGCCACGGACCAGGACAACCGTCGGGAACGGCCCCGCCCCGGCGGGGATGTACGCGTCAAGGTGGAGCTGGCAGGAGTAGCCGCCGCAGTCGACGAGCTGAGTGAACGCGATGTCACTGACGACCCCGACGCCGGAGCTCTGGTAGACGGCGCTCTGGGCCGTTGCCGGGCCGATGGACGGCGCCACGAGCGCCGGGGCGGCGCGCAGCTCGGCGGCGGGGAGGGTCGAGGCCGCGGAGGCGGCAGCGCGGTTGGCCGCGGCGACGACGACGCTGGCGGTGTCGGTGGCCGTTGCCGCCGCCACGATGACCGGCGTGGGCACGGCCGTCGAGGCAGTCGGGCTCGTGTTGTCGGCGAGAGCGGCCGCGGCCAGCAATGTCGTTGCGATTGCGACCACGATGACGGCGAATATCGCCCGCCACGGTCGGGACCGAAGGTTGTGCATATACGGGACCAACTCTGCGAAAGAGGCTCTGGATGGGCGTCAATGCAGTTTGTCGCTTAACAATGTCAAACATGAGCGGGATTCCTGTAAGAGGTCTGAATCCTCAGCCTCGGTCGAGCCATCGTGCCGCCCGGTGGAGCTACTCGCCGAACCTCGCCCTTAGCGGGTCGATGGCGCCGGCGCTGGATCCTGCCGCCGAGATGGCCGAGAAGACGGCGCTCCAGGTGGCGGCGCAGTCGACGCGCAGGATGGACATGTGGCTGGCGCCGGGGACCATCGTCAGCTCGACATTCCAGTCCCGACTCATGAGGAAGTCGTCGAGGGCGGTCGAAGCGGCGGCATTCACGGTTGTGTCGGCCGTGCCCGCGACCAGACGCACAGGGATCGGCGCGCCGCCGGCGTAGGCGAAGGGATCGCTCGCGGAGCGCGCGGGGGCGGTGTCGGCGGGGCCGCCACCGAAGAATGTGAACAGATCCGAATCGTTCCAGCTGCCCGCGATCTGATAGTTGCCGGCCAGCCCGACGAATGCGTCCGGCCGGCCCAGTCCACCGGCGAGGCAGCCGCCCCCGAACTCCGTGTCGTCGAGGGCGACGACGGAGCCGACCCAGCCGCCGAGCGAATGGCCGACGAGCGTCACCTGGGCGGCCTCGCCGCGATAGCCTCGCGCCTGGGAGCGAGCGAAGCGGACGGCGCAGGCCACGTCGCCGAATGCGGTCGGATATCCGCCGCCGATCGAGGCCATGTCGCGGTAGTCGGCGTTGAAGACCAGGACCCCGCGAGTCGCCAGCTCTGCGGCGAACGAGTCGAGGTAGGCTCGGCCTCCGAATCCGCTGGGGCCGCCACGGAGCAGGACGACGGTCGGGAACGGCCCCTGCCCGGCAGGAATGTAGACGTCGAGCCTTAGCTGGCAGGAGGCGGCGCCGCAACCGACCGGGGTCGTGAACGGAACGTTGAGCACCGTCGCGAAGCCGGGCTGGCGATAGCTCGACCGCGCCGCAACCGCCGGGTCAAATGGGGCTGATGCCCACGGCGAAGCCGCCGTTGATGTCGAGCCGGCAGTGGGCAATGGAGTAGCGGCGAAGCCCGCGTCCGATGTGGCGGCGCGGCTGTCGCCCGCCCCGGTCGTCGGAATCGGGGAGGCGGTGCCGGCGCTCCTGGCGGGAAGCGTCTGAGAAGCGAGCGCCGCGGCCGCGGCCACAGCCACCGCCAGGGCTGCCACTACCACCGCCGCGCGTGCACCGCCGCCGGCGGATGGCGCCCGCCGCCATGGAGCCTGGTACTTGTCCACGTGGAACCCCGCTTCGGGTGTCCTGGCTCGAACCGACGAATCGTACGACCGCGGGCAACTCGCCTCCATCCCGCCATGCGGACCGCGCCACGTGGCGAGCCCACCCTCGACGGCGGGCCGCCTACGCTTACGTAGATGGTTCTACTTCTGATTGTCGCCTTCATTGCGGGCCTGGCCACAGCTGTGTCGCCCTGCGTCCTCCCGATTCTGCCGATCGTCCTCGCCACCGGCGCGGACGGTGACCGAAGACGCCCCTATCTGGTTATCGCCGGTCTCATCGCCAGCTTCTCGTTGTTCACGCTGGCGAGCGTCCAGATCGTCGAAGCTCTGCACCTGCCGAGCGCGACCCTGCGCGACGCAGCCATCGTAGTCATCGCCCTTTTCGGCGTGACGCTCCTGGTCCCGGCGCTGAGCGCCCGATTCGAGCGACTGACGGCGCGTCTGCCGGGCATTGGAGTGCGAGTGGCGGCTTCCGGTCGGGCCCGGGACGGCGACCGAGCTGCCGACGACGGGGACGAGCCCGATCGACAGGTCGGCCCGGCCCGACCTGTCAGCATCGTCGGCGGTCTGATCACCGGTGTCGGCCTGGGTCTCGTATGGACGCCGTGCGCCGGCCCGATCCTCGGCGCGATCACCAGCCTGGCGGTCACGGCCCCCGACTCGCGGGCGACGCTCGGCCTGGTCGTCGCCTATGCGGTCGGGGCGGGTCTGCCGCTGCTGGGCATTGCCCTCGGCGGACGGGCGGCCCTGGCCCGATTGCGACTCAGATCGGCCTCGGCGTGGGCCGGCCGAGCCTTCGGGATTCTCGTGCTGGTTACCGCGGGACTCATGGCCGTCGGCGCCGACACCACAATCTCGGCGGACCTGACCAGCGCCGCGCCCGACTGGACCGGCACGCTCCAGACAATCGAGCGCTCGAGTCAGGTTCAGTCGGCTCTGCACGACATCGGCGTCGGCTCGGGTGCCAGCTCGGCCGCGGGCTCGGTCGGGTCGAACCTGGCCCTCGGTCCGACGGCTCCCGAGTTCACTGGCATCGACCACTGGCTCAACTCGGACCCCCTGACGATGGCCGGTCTACGCGGCAAGGTGGTACTGGTCGATTTCTGGACCTACTCGTGCATCAACTGCATCCGCACCCTGCCCTACGTCGAGGGCTGGTACCGGGAGTACGAATCCGCAGGGTTCGTGGTCGTGGGGGTCCATACACCCGAGTTCGCGTTCGAGCACGACGCCGGCAACGTGTCCGCCGCCATCTCGCGCTTCGGCATCACGTATCCCGTCGCTCAGGACAACGAATACGCCACCTGGACGGCCTATAACAATGAATACTGGCCCGCCGACTACCTCATCGACGCGAACGGCCATATCCGCTCGACTCATTTCGGCGAAGGCGACTACAACAAGACCGAGGACGAGATCCGCAGCCTGCTGGCGGAGGCCGGCAAGTCGGCCCTGCCGAGTGCGGCTCCGTCGGCATCGGCTCCGCCGTTCGTGGGCGGCCAGACTGCCGAGACCTACATCGGGACGAACCGGGCGGACACGTTCGCTTCGCCGGAGAGGATCGCGTCCGGACCGAACCGCTATACCTTCCCGAACCCGCTGCCGGACGACGCGTTCGCGGTCACCGGGACCTTCGACTTCGGGCCAGAATACGCCACCGCGACGGCCGCCGGCGACCAGCTCGAGCTCTCCTTCTTCGCCCGCGACGTGTACCTGGTAGCTGCCGCGGATTCGCCGGTGCAAGCCGGCGTGAAGGTCCTGGGCGCGACGGGGGCCACCCCAACGGAGGACGTCGCTGCCGATGGCTCGATGACGATCGGCCCAGCCCGTCTCTACCACCTGGTGCATCTGCCTGCGGCGGCGCGGGGGACGGTGGTAATCACGTTCAACGCGTCCGGCGCCCGGAGCTACTCCTTCACCTTCGGCGGATAGCGCTCGCCGTCAGCCGGCCGGTCGGTCGGTAGCCCCATTGGTCCATTGCCATGCTCCGGCCGCGACGTGAAGATGGCACCGTCGTTGCATTGGTCGCGTTGTGTTCGCGTGGCCGGCCGGTACCTGGCACACAGAAGGGTGGGGCGTCGTGAAGTTCAAGGTGCGGATCCTGGCCCTGGCAGCCGTTGCTCTTCTCGCTGTGCCGGCTCCGGCCATGTCCAGCGGCGCCAACACCGTCTACCTGACCGGGACGCTGAGCTTGACGGAGTCGGACGCGCTCTCGGGCGTGCAGGCGCCCGACGGCTACTCCCTTTCGACCGGCGATGCCGAGATAACCCTCGCCGTCACCGGCGACGCCCGCGACAAGGCCGGAGCAACGGTCGGGTTCACCGGCACCAAGCTCTCCGACGACCGCGTTGCCGTATCCGCGGCCGCGATCGTGGTCCTGGCCCCGGCCTCCGTGCCGTCCGTCTCCGCGAGCGGGGCGGGAGAGGTTACCCCGGCCACGGCAACGAAGAAGGTCCTGGTGATCATCGGCGACTACAACGATCTGGCCGGCAATCCCGTAACCGCGGACCAGGCCGACATCGCTTTCAATACCGACCCGGCATCGGTCAAGAGCTACTTCGAGACGACCTCGCGAGGCCGCATGACCACGACCACCACCGTCAAGGGGCCGTGGGCGCTCAACATCTCCAACTGCTCCGGCGGCGCGAACGGTGTCTGGAGCAACTCCCGAAGCGCCGTGACGACGGTAGCGGCGGCCAACGGCGTGAACCTGGCCGACTACGACTACATCGTGCTTTGGACCAAGGTCCCATGCGGCGTGGGCTGGATCGGCCAGGCCGAGCTGCCCGGCAGGTACGCCCAAATCCTCGTCGACTACTCCCAGTACCCGGGCGACGAGCCGGCGCTGGCGACGATGGTCGCCACGCACGAGATGGAACACAACATGTTCCTCTACCACTCCCAGGGTTTGGGCTGCTTCGACGCCTCCAACAATCAGGTGGTTCTGACCGGCAGCAATGACTGCCTGGCCTTCGGCTACGCCGACCAGTACACGACGATGGGTTCGTCGGGCGCGTCGAACCACGCGCTGCTCGACGCCGAGAGACTCAGGGAGCTCGGGTGGCTCGATGCCTCCGAATCGCAGACCGTCACCTCGGCGGGCACATACACCATCGTGCCCACCTACTCGGCCCTGGCGGGCTCGAGGGAGCTCCGAATCGTGGCGCCGAACCCGGTCAACACGGGGCACGGCGGCGTATGGACGATCGAACTCAGGTCGACCCTGGCGGGCAGTCCATTCGATCAGTTCAGCGGCTCCTCCCTGCCCGGCGCCACCGGCATCACCATTCGCTATTCGGAGAACGACGTATCCGGGTTCGGATACAGCTACCTGGTCGATACGGTCGCCAACGGCTACCTATCGGGCGGGGCGTGCTACTGCAGCTTCTGGGACGCGCCGCTCCAGCCCGGCGGGACCGTGACCGACACGATGAGCGGCCTCTCCATCAAGCTCAACTCCGTCACCGCATCCGGCGCATCGGTGACGATCGGCGACACGGTGCCGCCCACGACGCCCGCGACACTTACCGCCACTCCGCTGGCGGGCGGCGGGGCCCGACTCGACTGGACGGCCTCGACCGACAACCTGGCCCTCGCCGGGTACCGCCTCTACCGCGACAGCGTCCAGATCGGCTCGGTCGACGGCTCGACGCTCACCTACACCGATCCGGTCACGTCCGGCGTCTATGGACTTCACACCTACTCGGTCAAGGCCGTCGACACGGCCGGCCTGCTCAGCTCGGCGGCGTCGGCCACGGCCACACTCATCGGGTATCCCGACGCCCCGACTGCCGTCACTGCCACGGCCGGCAACGCCGCCGCACTCGTCAGCTGGACCGCGCCGGCCAACGGCGGCGCCGCGATCACCGGCTACACCGTCGCGTCGACGCCCGGCGGTGCCTACACCTGCACCACGACCGGAGCTACGAGCTGCGTTGTGACCGGCCTGACCAACGGCTCCCCGTACAAGTTTGTCGTGACTGCCACCAATGGCATCGGGACGGGGCCCGCATCGGCCGCCAGCAATCAGGTCACGCCGCTGACGGTGCCGGGACGCCCGACTGTGGTAGCCGGCACCCCCGGTGCCGGGAGTGTCACGGTCAGCTGGACCGCCCCTGACCTCGGAGGCGGAACCTTCAGCGGCTACGTCGCCACCGCCTCGCCCGGCGGCCAATCCTGCCCCATCACCGTCGCCACGACGTGCGTCGTCGGCGGGCTCTCCAACGGCGTGGCCTACACCTTCACCGTCGTAGCCTCCAACTCCCTCGGCAACGGGCTGGCGTCCGATCCGTCCGCCCCGGTCACTCCCAGGACCGTGCCCGGCAAGCCGACAGGTGTCACCGCCGTCGCCTCCAACACGGTGGCCACCGTGTCGTGGCTCGCGCCGGCATCCAACGGCGGTTCCACCATCAGCCTCTACACCGTGACTTCCGTGCCGGATGGCAAGCAGTGCGTAACGGCGACGTTGAGCTGCCCGGTCACCGGTTTGACCAACCGCACCTCCTATCAATTCAAGGTCATCGCTACGAACGTCGCCGGCGACAGCGCCCAATCGGATCCGTCGGCCGGCGTGGTCCCGCTGTTGGGCGCGACGTACGTGCCCGTCACCCCGAACCGCCTGGTCGACTCACGGCCGGGCGCCGGGCAGCAGGGCCTGTCTTCGGCGCTCAGCAACCAGGTTCCGGCCAGGTTCCAGGTCACGAATCGCACCTCGGACCAATCCAAGAACATCCCGTCGAATGCCGTGGCAGTGACCGGCAACCTGACGGCGGTCAGCAGCGGCGCCAGCGGCTACCTCAGCCTGACCCCAACGATGCCCGTTGGCGTCCCGGGCACGAGCACTCTCAACTTCCCCGCGGGTGACATTCGAGCCAATGCGGTAACGACGCCGATCGGCTCCGACGGCGGCTTGTGGGTCACCTTCGTCGGCGTCGGCGGAACGATGCACGCCGTCTTCGACGTGACGGGCTATTTCCTCCCCAACACCTCGGCCGCCACATACGTACCGGTCCCTCCAACCCGTCTCGTCGACTCGCGGCCCGGCGCCGGCCAGCAGGGCCTCTACGCGGCCCTGAGCAACCAGGTGCCGGCAGTGTTCACGGCCACCGGCGGTGTGATCCCACCCGATGCCGTTGCCGTTACCGGCAACCTCACGGCGGTCAGCAGCGGGGCCAGCGGCTACTTCGGCCTGACGCCGACCTCCCCGGGCACGGTTCCGGGTACGAGCACACTCAACTTCCCCGCGAGTGACATCCGGGCAAATGCGGTGACCGCGCCGCTCGGCCCCGGCGGAACGCTGTGGGTCACATTCGTCGGCATCGGCGGAACGATGCACGTGGTCTTCGATGTCACCGGCTACTTCGTCTCAGGCACGAGCGGTGCCACGTACGTACCGGTCAGTCCGACCCGTCTCGTCGACTCGCGGCCCGGCACGGGCCAGCAGGGCCTGTACGCGGCCCTGAACAACCAGGTCCCCGCCGAGTTCACGGCCACCGGCGGTGTCATCCCGGCCGATGTCGACACCGTGGCCGTCACAGGCAACCTGACAGCGGTCAGCAGCGGGGCCAGCGGCTACTTCGGTCTGACGCCGACCTCCCCGGGCGCCGTCCCGGGGACGAGCACTCTTAACTTCCCCGGGCATGACATCAGGGCAAATGCGGTCACGGCGCCGCTCGGCCCGGGCGGAACGCTGTGGGTCACCTTCGTCGGCATCGGCGGAACGATGCACGTCGTCTTCGACGTTTCAGGCTACTTCACAAGGAAATAGCGCTCGCCGTCAGCCGGTGCGCTTGGTGGACCTGTCGCCGGGGTGGGATTTGGCGCGCTTGACCTGGGCGTCTAGAACCTGCTTGAACTGCTTGGCCAGGCCGGTCTTCATCCCGGCTCGGGCGCGCGAGTCCATGTCTCGGTCGCGGCGGCGCTCTCGGGCCGCCTCTGAGGGCGGCAGGTCAGCCGTGTCGTCGTCCATGGAACCCTGTGCCCGCTCCTTTCTCGCGGCGACCTGCTACGATCCGGCCGCGATGGAACTGTATGGTGTCCGCATCCCCACGATCGTAAATGACAACGTAGCCGGCCGCTGCTGTGGCTGCGGCGAGCCGATCATCGGCCGACCCTGGCGGGTGAGCATTCTCGATATCGTCGCGCCCGAGGCGCCGGTCTCCTGGGCGGAGTCGGCGCGTTTGAATCCGGGACCTTTCGAGTTTCACGGTGATCAGAGCCACGTCCTGGCCTGGATGGCAAAGCGCGGAATGCTCTTCTGCCGGCGATCGCAAGTCCGCGAGATCATGAGGCCGGTCTGGGTTCCAACGGAGCCGCGTCGTTTGGGGCTGTGTGACGGCATCCACCGTGACGACCACGAGTTCGTCGAGCCGGCCGCCCCTGCGGCCGATCGAAGCTGAGGGCAGATGCGCGTACGCAAGGCGGTCTTTCCAGTAGCTGGTTGGGGCACCAGGTTCCTCCCGGCCACCAAGGCACTACCCAAGGAGATGCTCCCGCTCGTTGACAAGCCGGTCATCCAATACGCGGTCGAAGAGGCCGTCGCGGCCGGCATCGAGCAGGTGATCATCGTCACCAGCAGCCAGAAGCGAGCGATCGAGGATCACTTCGATCTGAACCTCGAGCTGGAGCAGATGCTCGAGCAGCGCGGTGACATCGAGATGCTGCGCCAAATCCGGGCTATCTCGGATCTAGCCCAGATCTCCTACGTTCGCCAGAAGGAGCAGCTCGGACTCGGCCACGCGGTGCTCATGGCCAAGGAGCTGGTGGGCCACGAGCCGTTTGCGGTCATCCTCCCAGACGACGTGGTCGTCGGGGAGCGGCCCTGCATCGGTCAGCTGATCCACGCCTACCAGCAGACGCACTCCTCGGTTGTGGCCGTGATGGAAGTGCCCCACGAAGAGACTTGTCGGTATGGCGTGATTGCCGGTGAGGCCGTCAGCCCAGAAGACCCGCGCCTGTACAAAGTCTCGGCCCTGGTTGAGAAGCCCGAACCGGATGCCGCTCCATCCAACCTGGCCATCATCGGACGATATGTCCTGACCCCCAAGATCTTCGACAAGCTCGAGCAGACGGCGCTTGGTGCGGGTGGCGAGATCCAGCTCACGGATGCCATCGAAACCCTGATGCAGGAGCAGGATGTATACGCCTACGCCTTCGATGGCCTGCGCTACGATGCTGGGACCACGATGGGCTGGCTGAAAGCGTCTGTAGAACTGGCACTGCAGAGGCAGGACATCGGAGAACAGTTCCGCCAGTACTTGCAGTCGCTCGACCTGAGCTGATGCCCGTGCAGAGCGGGGCATGGCGGTCGCAGGGCAGGATGGAGAGGATCTCTCGTGGCTGAGATCGGACAGTTGATCGGGGGCCGATACCGGCTCATCGAGTTGCTCGGCGAGGGCAGCTTCGCGACCGTCTATCGCGCCGCCGATGTCCAGGTTGACCGTCCCGTCGCCCTGAAGCTTCTCCGGCCGGAGTTCTCCGACGACCCCGACTTCATGTCGGACTTCCGCTGGCAGTCCAGGGTGGCGTCGAGCCTCGACCACCAGAACGTTGCCGCCGTCTACGACTTCGGCACGGACGACAGCGGCACGTATCTGGTGACCGAGTATGTCGACGGGGCCGATCTGGCCCAGCTGCTCGAGCGCAATGGACCTGTTCCGCCGCGCCGAGCGGCTCGCGCCGCGGCCGAGATAGCGACAGCGCTTCAGGCAGCTCACGAGCGCGGCCTGCCCCACGGGGATCTCCAGGCTCGCAACATAATGATCACTCGTGAGGGCCACGTGAAGGTCACCGACTTCGGCCTCGCAAGAGCTGCCGCGGCCGTGACCGACGCCACGACGACCAACATGAAACGCCGTGATGACGACTCGCCGGCCAGGGTTCCGGTCGCCGCTTCGGGAGCGAAGCCCGGGGCGGCCCCGTCAAATGCCTCGGACGTGGAGGCTCTTGGGTCGTTGCTCTACGAAATGCTGACCGGCCGTGGGCCGTGGGTTGGAGAGACGGCAGACGCCGCCGTCGCCGCCCGTCGCGCCGGGCCCCCGCCGCGCCCTTCCACGCTCAATCCGGCGGTGCCCGCCGCGCTCGACGAGATCGCCCTGCGAGCGCTATCTCCCGCGCCCGACTGGCGATACGCATCGGCGGCGCTGATGGGCGACGCCCTCGAGACCTATCTCGACGGAGGAACCGCGGCCGGAGCGGCCAGGGGTCCCGCCGGGGCCGGTACCGGAGCCTTTTCGGCCGTGCCCGGAACCGCGGGTCCGGCGAGGGCAGCGGGCATTGCGGGGATGGCCGGGGCCGCCGCGGGTGCCTCTCTTGCGCCGGGCGGAGCGGGCGCAGCTTCGGTCCGGGGCACCGCCGGCGTCGCCGGCGCCGCCGGGACGGATGAGGCTGCCGGCATCGGTCGGGCCGGGCGCTTCGCCTACTCCGACGATGCCTACGCGTCCGGGTCCGACATCGACGACGCCTACGAAGCAGGCGGACCAGGCGGCCGATACGCCCCCGGCATGGACCGCTCGCGCCGCCCGGGCCGTCGCGCGGACGACTTCGACGAGCTCGAGCCCGAGCCGGCCGGGGTCAGCCCATGGGCCTGGGTCGCCGGGGTTCTCGGGATCATGGTCATCGCCGTCATCGGGGTGATCATCTTCCTGCTGTTCAGTGCGAAGGGCGCGGCGACGCCGGTCAAGGCTCCGAACCTGGTCAGCCTCACATACACCCAGGCACAGCAGATCGCCAAGTCGTACGGACTCCAGATCTCTTCCGTCACGACGCCCAACAACACCAAACAGCCCGATCAGACGGTCGTTTCTCAGGACCCGAAGGCCGACACGCAGATGAACCCGGGCGACACCATCACCGTCACCATCGTGAGCGGCCCGGCCACCGTCGTGGTGCCCGATCTCCGGGGTTCGACCGAGAGCGACGCCCTCAACAAGCTCCAGGCGGCGGGTTTGCAGGCCGGTGTGCGCACTACTCAGAGCGACCCGACGGTCCCGAGCGGCCAGATCATCAGCACCAACCCGCGGGCCGGAATTGCCGTCCAAAACGGCTCGACCGTCGACTACGTGGTCTCGACCGGGCCGGCTGCGACGGCAAGCCCTTCGGCGAGCCCGTCGCCGTCGCCGTCACCCAGCCCGTCACCCAGCCCGTCGCCCAGCCCCACTCCGTCTCCTGTCCCGACGCCGGCTCCGACGCCGACCCACACGCCTAGCCCCGCCCCGTCAGTCTGACCCCGCGCCGCCAGCCCGTTGGTTCGGGGAGGCCGGGAACGGGGCCCCAAGGCCGCGATCGAATAGAACGACCGTGCTTGTTGCTGGGCCCGTGCGGCTCTACGGCCGAGTCGGGCTCGGTCCACAGGCCGCGGGCACGGGCTTCCTTGTCGGGCGGCTCCTCGTTCTGGGCGGGCACCCCCCACAGGCCACGGACGTCCGCTGCGGCCGACTCCGCTTCCTCGTCGAAGGCCGCGTCGGAGGCGTCGGGCGCATCGGCCGAGGATCGTTCCCAGCACGATCGCTCCTCTTCCCCGGTAAGTGGGGCCCGGTGCTTGTCGAGCGCGCAATAGCCGAGGCGGACGGCGACGGCCTTGCGGAAATGGCGGCACGAGGCGCATGAGGTGGTGGAGCGACGGCAAACCCAGCAGCGCGCCGCTTCGAGTTGCGGCGATCCACAGTGCGGGCAGCGCCAGCTGGCCATGCCCGGATTGTAGCTGCGATGAGGTCGCCCGACCAGTGCCGGCTCGCGTCGGGTCGGCAGGCGACGTCCGACCGGCTCGCGCTAGGTCGTGGTGATCGTCGAGGTGGCCGTGACCTGATCGCCTTCCGTCGTGGTAACCAGAACGCTGGCCTGGCCGATGCCCGGCGTCGCCCCCGAGATGGCGACCTGCCATGTCGCGGTGCCGGTCGCATCCGTCGTCAACTCGGGCGAGACTATCGGCCCGAGTCCCTGGATCATGACCGTGAAGGTCACTTTGGCGTTGGCGAGCGGGCCGCCGTTGAATGAGGTTGCATAGAGCGTGAGCTTGAGAGTGGTCTGCGACGACGACGCGAACTTGCTGGGCGCTGCCGTGAGATGAGCGGCGAGCTGACCGTAGTCGCGGTTGATCGTGACGCTGATCGAGGTAGTGTTGCCGGCCTGGTCGGTGGCCGTGAGGTCGATCGAGTTGGAGCCGGCAACGACCGGGACCGTCAGATTGAACCGACCGTCGGACCCGACCACCTGGCTGTTGAGCGCGCCGCCGGGCGCCTGCTCGTTGCGAATTGCGACCGTGGCCCCCGCGTCGCACGATCCGGCGATGCTCACCGTGGCGGTCGAGACCTTGGCCCCCGCGGCGGGCGAGCTGACGGCGATCTTGGGCGGGGCGGTGTCGAGGATGTAGGTGACCGACGGAGACGTCTGGCCCTCGCCGGACGGTGTCACGAGCGTGGCGGAGAAGGTGTTTTCGCCCTCAGTCAGCTTGATTGGAGACGTGATGAAGCGGGTCGTGCCGCCGACGGCGACGTTGGCCACCTGCTGCTGCGGGCCGGTCTTGCCCTTCAAATAGACGTGAACCGAGTAGCCGGTCTTGCCGACCGATCCGGCCGGAACGGTGCCCTGGATGGGAATCGATTGTTGGTTGGTGAAGCCGGCGTTGATCGGCGCATCCAACACGGGCGTGTCGAGCGTGACTCCGGACGGCGGAGCCGTAGCCGGCGCCTCTGAAGTGATCCCGCTCATGGCATCGCCGAACGCCCCGGCGATCCCGCCGATGAGGCCCGCCATCAGGCCGGCGCCGACCGTAATCGTCAGCAACCCGAGCACGACGCAGGCGCTGACGATAACCATCGCCATCGGCGCGGGAATTCGGGGGCCGGTTCGCAGCTGCCGATACCGACGCATCAGGTCCGAAGGAGGCGCCGACGCCCTGATCGACCGCGTCGGCAGTCGATCGCTCGATGGCGGCCTCGGCCGGACGTGCGCGGCTCGTCGTTCTCGCATCGGCATGCTCGCTATTGTCGCATCACTGGCGCTTCGATCCGGGTGAGATCGCTCGTTTCAACCGCAACACCGCCGACTACTCAAAAGTAGGACGGACTTCCGTGACGCGAACCTGCCGTGCGCGCGTCGGGCGGATCGATGTACTCTGCTGTAGAGAGCGGACGTTCAGGTGCGTTCGCTCAGGTTCGAGGCGAAAGTGCAGGCACGCGAACCCAAGCCCGATCGGCCCCGAATTCCGGATGGCGGACATGCCAATCCGGCAATCGACCTTCGGAATCGCGTGGCCCCGGCCGCCCGCGTCCAGCCCGGTTACAGGCCTTCGGGGATGCCGCCGAACGGTCGAATCGCCACCCGTACGGCTCCGCGCCTGCCGGTCATCACCCATGCCGAGCGGGGTTCGCCGCATCGATATCCCTCGCTGCCGACGTCTCGTGGAGGATTCGGGCTGCCGAACCTGCGCCGCAACGTCTGCCCCCACTTCTACATGACCGGCAGCCGTGGCGCGATCCCGATCCAGGCTCCCCATCTGCTCAAGGCGCTCATCCGCCAGGAACAGAACGTGTCGCGCTGCCAGCTCCGCGGCGGCGTCCACCTCGAGCAGGGCTACGTCAACGACGTCTGCCTGACGCCGCGCTTCAACCAGTGCGTCTTCTATGAAGACGACCTGACGAAGGATTGACGCCCAACCGGCTCAGCTACGCCGAGGCGCTCTACGCGCTCGCATCCCGCGGTCGATTCGGCATTCGCCTCGGACTTGGTCGAACGCAAGCCCTGCTCTCCCGACTCGATCACCCCGAACGTACCTTCCGCGGCGCCCTGGTTGCCGGCACGAATGGCAAGGGCAGCGTGCTGGCCCTCGTTGGGTCTGCCCTCACCGCGGCCGGATACAAGGTCGGCGAGACGCCCAAGCCTCATCTCGTGACCTACCGCGAGCGGCTGCAGATCGGCGGAGTGCCGGTTGACCGCGAGACGTTCGCGAGTCTTGCCGGGCGGGTGCTGGCCGAGTCCGAAGCCGTGGCCCGCCGGCACGGCGACCCGACCGAATTCGAGCTGCTGACGGCCATCACGTTCCTGTGGTTCGCCGAGGTGGGCGTGGATCTCGCGGTTGTCGAGGTTGGGTTGGGCGGCCGGCTCGACGCCACGCACGCCTGGGACGGCGGAGTGGCCGTCGTCACGAACGTAACGCTCGACCACACCGACAGGCTCGGAACCACGGTCGAGGCGATCGCCAAAGAGAAGGCCGCGATCATCATGCGTAGCGACCTGGCGGTGACCGGCGCCTGGGGGTCGGCGCTCGACGTCATCGAGCGCCGAAGTCGGCGAGTGGCGGCTCCGCTGACCGTGACGCCGCCGGCACCGCTTCGCGCCGTCGACCGTGACGGGATCGAAGTCGAGTTGGGGCGGCTGGGACGGGTTCGCGTGGGACTGCGGGGCCGCCACCAGGCGGCGAACGTGGCCGTCGCCGACGCGACGCTGGACGCTCTCGAATCGGCAGGGATTGCCCGCGTCCCCGGGGAGTGGCGCCGGGCCGGATACGCGGCGGTTCGCTGGCCCGGACGCCTGGAGCTGGTGGCTGCCGCCGGCAGAGAGATCCTGCTCGACGGCGCCCACAACCCGGCCGGGGCCGCGACCCTCGCCGAAGCGTTCGACGATCTGGCCCCGTTCCTGCGCCCGGGTCGTCCGACGCTGGTCCTCGCCATTCTGGCCGACAAGGACATCGACGGCGTGATCCGGGGGCTCGCGGGCTCCGCTGCGCTGCGCGAGGCCCGCGTGATCTGCACAGTGCCGGCGGGCGGCCGAGCGCTGCCGGCAGGGGAGCTGGCGGCCCGGTGGGAGGCGCTGGTGGGGCGGATTGCGGAAGCGGTCGCGGAGCCGGCCGCGGCCCTGGACGCGGCGCTCTCCCCTGGGAGCGGCCCCGGGCCGATCGTCATCGCCGGCTCCCTCTACCTCGTCGGCGCCGCAAGGGCGATACTCGTCTCGGATCCACTGCTCATACCGGATCCGCCGCTACCGCCTCCGGAGGCCACTCGATGAGCTCGGCCGATCCAGCGCCGCTCGCGGCTCCGCTCGGCCCGCCGCCGCCGACGCAGATCGGCCCGCGCCTCTTCGAGTGGGGCCGCCGGACGTACGTGATGGGCATCGTCAACGTCACTCCGGACTCGTTCTCCGGCGACGGCCTGCTCGCCACCGTGGCCGGTCAACGGGGAGCGGCTGTCGAGGCGGCCGTGGCCCAGGCCCGGCGCATGGTCGAGGAAGGGGCCGACATTGTTGACGTAGGCGGGGAGTCCACTCGGCCCGGCCACGGTCCGGTCTCTGAGGGCGAAGAGGCGGCGCGAGTGGTTCCGGTGGTCGCCGCGACCCATGCCGCGCTGCCGGACGTGCCGGTCAGTGTCGACACGTCCAAGCCGGCCGTCGCGGAAGCGGCCCTGGACGCGGGAGCGACGCTACTCAACGACGTCTGGGGTGTCGCGCCGGACGACGCCATGGCCCGTCTCGCCGCCGCGCGCGGAGTGCCGCTGGTCCTGATGCACAACAGGGTCGGGGCGCACTACGACGACTTCTGGCTCGAAGTGATGGCCGACCTGCGCGCGGCGCTCGGCCGAGCCGTCGCCGCCGGCGTCCCGCGAGCCAACCTGATCGTCGACCCCGGGTTCGGCTTCGGCAAGACGCCCGAGCACAACCTCATCGTCATGCGCGAGCTGGCCGGGCTGCGGCAACTGGGGCATCCGATCCTGCTCGGCGCTTCCCGCAAGTCGACGATCGGCCGCGTCCTGGGCGGCCTTCCGACCGAGGAGCGGCTCGAAGGTACGCTCGCCACGACCGCGATCGGCATCGCCGCCGGGGTCGACATCATCCGAGTCCACGACGTCCGGGCCAACGTCCGGGCCGCGCTCGTCGCCGACGCCATCCTCCGAGGGGAGCTCTCATGACGGATCGGATCGCGCTGTTGAACATGCGCTTCGCGGGCAGACACGGCGTGACCGAGGAGGAGCGTGCGACCCCGCAACCCTTCGAAGTCGACGTGGAGATGTACCTGGATCTGCGGCCCGCCGGTCTCACCGACGACCTGACGCAAACGGTCGACTACCGCACCGCTTTCGACATCTGCCGCGACGTGGTCGAGGGTCCGAGCTGCCAGCTTCTCGAGACTCTGGCCGAGACGATCGCCGCTCGCCTGCTCGGCGCGTTCGCGATGGCCGGCCTGTCGGAGGTCGTCGTTCGCGTCCGCAAGCCCAACGTGGCGCTCCCCGGCCCGCTCGACGCCGCCGCCGTCGAGATCAGGCGGCGACCGGCCGAGACCCGCTAGCTCAGCGTCGTCGGCCGCGTCCCGAGCGTGACTTTGAGCGTCAGGTAGGAGCCGGCGCGGTAGATTTCGACGCTCACCGTCCGGCCGGGCGCGTACTGGACCAGGACGTCGCCGAGTTGGTGGGAACTGTCGATTGCCTGGCCCTCGACCGCCGTGATGATGTCGCCGGTCTTGATGCCCGCCAGGTCGCCCGGGCTTCCGGGGACGACCGCGTCGATCGAGTTGCCGGCCGCGTCTTCCGCGTGAACCCAGGCGCCCTGATCGAGCGGCAGCTTGTTCTGGTCTTTGAGCCCGCGGGTGATCGTCGCGAAGGCGACGCCGATAAAGGGCCGAGACAGCGGCTCACCTGCGAGAGCCTGCTGCATGATCGGCTTGGCGACGTCGATCGGGATGGCGAAGCCGATCCCCTGCGAGGTCGGGGCTGCGGCGGTGGTGACGCCGACGACCTTGCCGGCGGCGTTCACGAGCGGCCCGCCGCTGTTGCCGGGGTTGATCGCGGCATCCGTCTGGATCAGGCCGTGGAGGCTCGTCGGCGTCTTCACGGCGGGGTCGTCGCTGAGGACGGAGATGTCGCGGCCAAGCGCCGAGACGATCCCCGTCGTGACGCTGTTCGCGTAGTCGATCCCGAGGGGGCTGCCGATCGCGATCGCCAGCTCGCCGACCTGCAGCGAGCTCGACGAGCCGATCGGGGCGACGGCCAGACCGGCCACGGCGTCGATCTTGACGATCGCCAGGTCGGTCAGCGTGTCCAGGCCGTAGATCGTGCCGGGTACCCGCCGGTCGTCCTTGAGCCGGACGGTGAGCGACGCGACGCCTTGAACGACGTGCTTGTTGGTCAGGATCCAGCCCCGGCTGTCGTAGACGATCCCGGAACCGACGCCCGTGTTGCCGGCCGAGTCCGTGGTCACGATCTGGACCACCGCGGGGTCGACGGCCGCCACGGCGGCGATCACGGTCGAGGCGTCCGACTCGATTACGAGTTTCGCCGCCGTGCCGGTGGTTGCGGACGCGGCGGATGCGGACGCGGCGGTCGCCGAGTCGAGCGCGCCGGAGGACCGCAGGGCCGCGAAGGTCCCGGCCGCGCCGACGATCGCGCCGATCAGCGAAGCGGCGAATACAGCGGCGACGACGCCGCGGCCGAAGCCACCTCCCGGGGAACTCGGAGGGTCTACGGCCCGTTCCGTCTCGGGCTCCGGCTCCAGCTCGACTACGGTTCCCTGCTCGAGCCATCTCTCCGGCGTGGCCGAGTCGCCGTCGGCAATGGCGGCGCCACGCAGGGCGCCCTTCCAGCTTGGGCGTTTGTCGGGCAGTGGCTCGAAGCGCTCGATATCGGGGGTGTTCGGATCGGACATGCGGGGCGGCGATTCCGAGGTGCGAGAGTCGTCAGGGGCGAATGCTATTCGCGAAGCCCGATTCGCGCCTGACCTCTCGGTCCACGAGGCGAGCGCCGCGACTGCGGAAGCTTGCGGCCTGGCACGTTCACGTACCAGATCCGGACCGGTGAAGATTCCGCCACTCGGCGGAGACGGCGTGCCGACAGCCAGCTATGCCGGGGGTCCAGCGACGGGGGGCTTCGCCGCCGCGCCCGCACCCATGCCGCTCACCAGCGGCGAAACCGCGCCCGTGGCCACGGCGCTGGGGGACGTTCGCGGATCGAGCGGCAACGAGACGGTGAACGTGGTTCCGGAGCCGACGCGGCTCTCGACCATGACCCGGCCTCCGTGCATCTCCACTACAGACCGGACGATGGCCAGGCCCAGGCCGCTGCCGCTGCCGCGTGCCTCGTTGGCGCGCGAGCCGCGGTAGAAGCGGTCGAAGACATGGGGGAGCTCCTTGGCGTCGATGCCGACCCCTGTGTCGATGACCTGAATCCGGGCGCCGCGCTGGTGTGCGGAGAGAACGACTCGAACGGAGCCGCCTCGCGGCGTGAACTTCAGGGAGTTGCCGATGAGGTTCGTCAGAACCTGACCCAGACGCTGCGGGTCGTGGCGGGTCACGAGCGGCGTCTCGGGGAGCTCGGCCGTCAGGCTCAGGCCGCGCCTTTGGGCCGATACGCCGGCCTGCTCGACAGCGGATTGGATCGTCGCCCGCACGTCGTCGGGCCGAAGGTCCAGGCGGATGAGGCCCGAGTCGAGCTTGGAGAGTTCGAGCAGGTTCTGGGCCAGCCAGTCGAGCCGTTCGATCTGCTGGGCGCTCGCCTCCAGGAACTCGGTTCGAGCGGCGACGTCGTTGCCGGCCTTCTCCTGGAGCAGCTCGTTGAAGGTGCGCAGAGCCGCCAGCGGCGTTCGGAGCTCGTGCGACACGTCCGCGAGGAACTCGCGGCTGACGTCCCGGTCGCGCCGGATGACCTCCATCGTTTCTTCGACCTGGTCGGCCATGGCGTTGAACTGGCGCGACAGTTCGCTGATCTCCAAACCGCCGGCCCGGGCCCTGTCGGCGGGTACGCGCTTCGACAGGTCGCCGTCCGCCAGGGCTCTGGCGGCCTCCGTCAGCCTGCGCAGCGGCGTCGTGAACCGCCGGGCCAGCACGAACGAGACCAGGATCGCCAGGAGGAGCGCGCCCACCGCGGTGACCAGCAGGTATCCCACGACGCTGGCGATGGTCCCGCTGCGCGTCGTGTAGGGCGCCGAGAGGCTTACCTCCAGATTCCACGTCGGCTTGATCCCTTGCGGATCGGTGAAGGTGAAGACCTCGGTGTAGCTGACCGAGTCGCGCGCCTGGCCGCGCGCCGGCTTGGCGGTCAGCTGCCCGGTGAAGGTGGACACCGCACTGGCCGGCACGAACTCTCTGCCGCCGGGCGTTTCCGATTCGAGTCCAAACCGAAGCGTGAGATCGGCCTGGGCGACGTTGTTGGCGTAGTCGTCCAGGGTCGTCGGGTCGCCGATCGCGGCCGCGACGTGGTCGTTCAGACGGCCGCCCGCGGAGACGACGGTCAGGTTGGTCGGGTCGCCGTTGGCGGCGGTCTCCGCCTTGACCCTGACCACGGCCGCGACGGCGTTGGCCCGCGCCTCGAGGTTGGCGACTTCCTGGCCGCGCAGGTCGGTGTCCAGGATGAAGACCGTCAGGACCGAGACAATGCCGACGGCCAGGGCGAAGACCATGACGAACGCCAGCGAGAGGCGGCCCTGGAAGGTTCGGGGAAGGGCCCGCGAAATCGGAACCGAGACTCTGCGGCTTCCGCTCGCCGATTCGCGCTGCCCGGCCAAGTCAGCGCTCCGCGAACGCGTACCCCGCGCCACGGACCGTCAAGACGAACCGCGGGCTGGATGGATCGTCTTCCAGCTTCTCGCGCAGGTGGCTGACGTGGACGTTGATCGTCTTCTCGTCCTGGTCCAGCGCCTCGTAGTCGCGGATCAGCTCCAGCAATTCCCGCCGCGAGTAGACGCGCCCGGGTTTGCTGGCCAGGTGGCGCAGGATCTCGAACTCGGTGGCGGTCAGGGCGATGCGCCGCTCGCCGCGCTGAACGCGCCGCCGCTCGAGATCGATCAACAGGTCGCCGTGGCGGAGCAGCCGCCCGCCGCCGGCGTCGGCCAGGTCGCCGTACGCCCGCCGGAGCAGGGCCTTGATTCGGCTCATCAGCTCGCGCAGGCCGAACGGCTTGGTCATGTAGTCGTCCGCGCCGAGCTCGAGGCCGATGACCTTGTCCATCTCCTCATCGCGGGCCGTCAGGATCAGGACGGGCGCCTTCGAGCCGCTCGCACGGAGGCGACGCAGGACCTCGAAACCGTCGATGCCGGGCAGGCGCACGTCGAGGACCAGGAGATCGGGCCCCTCGCGCAGGGCGAACTCCAGGCCTTCCTCGCCCGATCGAGAGACGGCGACCTGATAGCCCTCCTGCTGGAGCGCGTACTGGATCCCTCTCGCAACGGCGTATTCGTCTTCGACGACCAGAATCGTGGCAGCCACGGCGCGATCCTACACCCCGGCCGCCGCCGCGAGTCGATTCGGGCGGCCAACCTGCGAGGAACTGACCCGGTCCGACGCCTCTCGTGGTAGGCTCCTATGCCGAAGCGCCTCCGCAAACGGCCAGGTGCGCTCGATGGACCCGCGAGAGAGGTTTCATTTCCGTGGCAGCCCCGACAGTATTGACAGCCAAGAGCCGCACCGAGATCGGTAAGGCGGTAGCTCACCTGCGCCAGGCCGGCCGCGTACCCGCGGTCGTCTTCGGCCATGGCCTCGCCTCGATTCCCGTGTCGCTGGACACTCACGAGTTCGAGCACGTCCGCCGGACGGCCCATTCCAACACGATCTTCGAGCTGAAGATCGACGGCAAGGACGTTCACAAGGTCCTGATCCACGGGGTGCAGATCGACCCGCGACATCGCCAGCTGCTTCACGTCGACCTCTTCGAGCTGAAGTCCGGCGAGGAAGTCACAGTCGAGATCCAGCTTCGCACGACCGGTGAGTCGTACGCCGTCGATCGCCTGGGCGGGACGATGCTGCACAACATCGACCGCATCAAGGTCCGCGCCCTGCCGGAGAAGCTGCCCGACTCGATCGAGTTCTCGATAGAGTCGCTGGTGGACTTCGAGACGGCGATCCACCTCCGCGACCTGCCGATGCCGGCCGGCGTCACGCTTCTGTCCGATCCGGACGAGGTCGTGGCCAAGGTTGCCGCGCCGCACGTCATCGAGGAGCCGGTTGTCGTCGCCGCCGAGGAGGAGCCGGCCGAAGCCGCTGCCGCCACCGAGGCCAAGCCCGAAGCCTGAGGACCCACGCCGTAGCGTGGATCGGCCGTGCTGCGGGCCGTGTCGGGCCGACCCGACCTGATCCGGCAACGGCTCGGCCCGACTTGCGCGGGCGATCCTCGCTGGCGAAGATCCGCGCATGGAACTCCGCCCCGTGTCCGATGCCGACCTGCCGTTCCTCGCCGAGATGACGCTGCTGGCCGCGTTCCCGCCGGGGCTGTTGCCCGAAGGCGCGTCCGATATGCCGCACGTCACACGATGGACGGTGGATTGGGGGCGTCCGGGTGACGCGGGAGTGGTCGCGTGGAGCGACGGACAACGACTCGGGTCGGCGTGGTGTCGTGTCCAGGCGGACGTGCTCGCGAGCGATGAAGCGGGTCGCCCACTACCCGAGATCGCGATCGCCGTCTCGCCCGAACATCGTGCTCGCGGTATCGGGGCGCAAATGCTGAAGGCCCTGGATCAAGCGGCCGCCGACGCCGGTCAGAGTGCCCTCAGCCTCACTGTGAATTCCCACAACGCCGCTTTCCACCTATACGAGCGTGCTGGCTTCGAGGTCGTCCGCCGGGAAGGCGATCGCCTGACGATGGTCAAGCCGCTCGCCGCGCCGCCTCCCTGAGCCGCCCCGGGTGGCCGGCTTAGGGTTTGCGGGCGAGGATCGAGACTGTGGGGGGTCGATAGACGAGTTTGTCGGGCGCGAGGGCGGAAAGGCGTAGCCGCAGCGCGTCCACTGCCCTGAGGCGGGTCGGCTCGTCGAGCGATTCGAACAGGTCCACCTCGCGGGTCGTGGTCCGGTAAGCGATGAAGTCCTCGACGGTCCACGGATGGTCCAGGGCGTCCGGTTGGGCGGCTACACGTCGGAAGCCGGCCGATCGCAGTTCGTCGGCCGCGCTTTCGGTGGACGCGAAGTGGCCCGAGCGGACCTCCTTCGAGGGCGGATGCACGATGCCGGTGTCGGCCAGCGCCTCCTCCAGCTCGACTTCGGGCGCGAACGGGATCTTCTCGATGACCCAGCCGCAGATGGCCAGGATGCCGCCCGGCCGGAGAACTCGATGGAGTTCGCGGAGCATGGGCGCGCGATCCGGTAGCTGCTGGAGCATGAACGCGGTCACGGCGATGTCGAAAGAGGCGTCGGGCGCCGGGATGGCGGAAGCGTCCGCACTGACGAAGCTGATCCGCGCCCTCGCCGACTCGGGCAGCTTGTCCATTTCGCGACGAGCAACGTCGAGCATTCCGAACGAGGCATCGAGCCCGGTGAGTCGCGCCCCCGGCCAGTGCCGAGCCGCCTCGAAGAGGCAATTGCCCGTACCGCAGCCGATGTCGATGACGTCGTGAGGCTCGCCGCCGGGAAGCCCGGGATCCGCGCGTCCGACGCGGTCGACCAGGCGGACTGAGGCCGGTTCGAGCACCGGGGCCCACCAAAGAAGGTAGCCCTCGGCGGTTCGATCGAAGCGGTCGATGCACTCGCGGTTCATGGGCGAATCCTGCCACGATGGCCGGGCCGGCGCGGGCCCGGTCGGTGGATCGGGGGCCGGGTCCTTACGATTGGCACGTGCCCAGTCTGTCAGTCTCTCGCGGCGGTCTTCGCCGGACCGTGCCGGTCCTCTCCGCCTTCGTGGTGGGGGCGATCGCCTACGCGCCGCTGTACTGCTATCCGCTGCTCGCACCGCAGTTCGAGAGCACCTTCCACGCCTCTCGCGAGTTGGGCCAGCTGCCCTGGACGATGTTCCTGCTCGTCTCCGCAATGTGCTCGCCGCTTCTGGGCCGCGCCTACGACGTCATCTCGGACCGCCTCTTGCTGCTCATCGGCTCGGTCCTCCTGGCTGCCGGCTGGATGCTGACCTCGATCGCGACGGACGTGGCCTTTCTCATGGCCGCATACGGGGCGCTTCTCGCCATCGGCATCCAGCTGGTCTTCGTCGGCACGACCACCGCCATCGCCCGCCGATACGCGGGAGTGGCGGGATTGGCGTTGGGTGTGGCGTACGCGGGGCCGGGGATCGGAGTGGCACTGGCCCTTCCGCTGGCCGCGGGAGTCATCCCGGACCTCGGCTGGCGGCCGACCGCAGGCGTGTTCGCCGCTCTGTCGCTGGTCGCCGTTCCGTTCGTGCTGCTGATGACCACCGGCGCCGCCGTGCTGGTGCCGGCCCGCAAGGCCGGCCCGGCGAGTGGCGCCGGGACCGCGGGTGAGGCTCCCGCGGGCGCGGGGCTGCACGAGACATCCGCTCCGGGCGCGATCGCGGCCTCACTGGAGCCGCTGCCGCCCGGCAGTCGCTCGCGACCACATGCGTTGCGCCGGACCATCCGAACTCGCCGCTTCCTGATCCTGCTGCTGGGAGCGGTGGCCATCGGCTGCATCGACGAGGGCATCTTCCAGATGTCGTCGCGCCACGCCGTCGCCCAGGGCATCGATGTCGGTTTCGCTGCCACGATGCTCGCTCTCCAGAGCTACGCCTACGTCGCCGGGCAGGTCGTCGGCGGCGGGCTGTCGGATCGCTTCGGGCGGCGCTTCATCGGCCTCGTGTGCGCCGGGTTCATCGCCGTCGGCGCGACGGGCATCTTCGCCGCCACCGGTTCGCTGCTGGCCCTGGCGGTCGCCGGCAACGCGATCTATGGCTTCGGCATCGGCGCCACGATCGCCATCCGGTCGGCTGCCTTCTCGGACGTCTTCGGCGGCCACAACTTCGGGGCCATCTTCGGCATCACCGCGGTGGCGTACCCGGCCGGCGGGATCATCGTCATGAACGCCGGCAGCCTCATGTTCGACCGTATCGGCAACTACTGGCCGGTCTACGCCATCGCCATGATCTCGGTCGTGTGGTGGTCTACGGCGCTGCTCGTCGCCGGGCCGCGTCGCCACGGCCTCCGAAAGCGGCTGCGCAGCGTTCGGGCTCGCATGCCGGTGTAGCCGCTACGCCACCTCTCGCCGAATCGTGGCCGCGGCCAGAACGATGAAGACCGCGGCGATGGTGACGAGCACGCCCAGATCAAGGAGCACCTGCGGCGAGCTCAGATCCGCGCCGGCGATCATCACCTGCCTCAGTCCGTCGATGGCGTATGTGACGGGCAGGATGCGGGCGATCGGCTGGAGCAGGTCCGGCAGCTGATCGATCGGCCAGAAGAAGCCGCCCAGCAGGCCCTGGGGCACGATCACGATCGGGATGAACTGCAGGATCTGCAGCTCGGTGCGAGCGAAGGTCGAGAGGAAAATGCCCAGCGAGACCGCGCCCAGACCAAGAATGAGGACCAGCAGGTAGGCAATCAGCGGATTGCCGAGGGTGCGAACGCCGAGCCCGATGGCGATCGCCGGAACCGGCCCCAGCGCCGGAATCTCCAGCCGGCCGAGGACAAAGGCCAGGACCAGGGCCACCTGCAGCGTCGCGAAGAAGCCGAAGCCCAGGCTGTAGCCGAGAACGATTTCGGCCCGACTCACCGGCGTCGCCAGCAGGCGTTCGAGTGTCCCGCCGATCCGTTCGCGAAGGAAGCTGATGCCGGTCAGAATGAAGACGAAGAAATAGGCGAAGAAGCCGACCACGACCGGTGCGAGCGTGTCGATCTGGGTCGCGTCGGGCGAGCCGTAGACGGTTGTCCGTTCGATCGTGGGCAGGACGGCACCGGCGCCGCTATCGACGACTGCTGAAATCAGGGCCTTCTGCAGAGTCGGCAGAGCCGATGCCTCGGCCGTCGGATTGAGTCCGAGCGAGAGGATGTCGATCTTGCGGTTCGTGACGCTGAAGTCGGCCGGGAGGATGACCACCAGGTCGAGCTTCTTGTCCTTCAGCGCCTGCCGGGCGGTCGAATCGTCGGTGACCGATCGATCGAGCACGATCCCGGGCTGGCTCTCGAGGGTCGACTGCAGCCGGACCACGACGGCCGCGCCCGCCGGGTGACCGGTCTCGTCGACGACGGCGACGCGGGTCGTGGTCGACCCCGAGCTACTGAGGACCCAGCCGAGCAGGGCGATGATCGCCAGCGGGGCGACGAACAGCAGCGCCAGCGAGCGGGGGTCGCGGCGGAACTGGGCGACGATACGGCGGAAGACGGCGGCGACTCGGAGCGGGCTCATCGGGCGGCCTCCTTCGGGGTGGCGCCGGCCGTGACGGTCGTCTGCGCCGCGAAGCTCAGAAACGCCGTCTCCAGGTTGTCCGTGCCCGCTCTCTTGCGCAGCTCGCCCGGAGTCCCCTGCGCCAGAACATGCCCGTCACGAATGAAGAGCAACTCGTCGCAGCGATCGGCCTCGTCCATTACGTGGCTCGAAACGAGCAGCGTGGCTCCGTCCGCGGCGAGTCGATGGAAGTGGCCCCAGAACTGGACTCGCAGCGCCGGGTCGACTCCGACCGTGGGTTCGTCCAGGAAGATCACCGCCGGGTGGTGGGCCAGGGCGCAGGCCATCGACAGGCGGCGCCGCATCCCGCCGGAGAGGTTCTGGGCCGGCGTGCCTGCTCGGGTGTCCAGCTCCACCAGCTCGAGCGTGGCGTGGAGCTTGGCCTTGTCCGTCTGGCCGTACAGCGCGGCGAAGAAGCTCAGGTTCTCCCAAACCGACAGCTCGGGGTAGATGCCGTCGGCCTGCGTCATGTAGCCGATCCGTGCCAGGTTGGTGCGCGAGGGCATATCCACGCCCAGGACACGCGCCTTGCCGCTGGTCGCCGAAGCGAGTCCGGCGAGGAGGCGGATGAGCGTCGTCTTGCCCGAGCCGTTGGGGCCGAGAAGGCCGTAGATGCGGCCGGGCGGCAGGCTCATATCGACGCCGTCGACAGCATGGATCTCCCCGAAGTCCTTGCGCAACGCGACGGCTTCGACGGCCGGCGCCGGGGGGGAGGCGGGAGCGGCGCTCGAAGCTACCGGCGGACTGGCTGTCATCTACCGATCTCCTGGTTGATAGGGGCTTGCGCGATCCCGTTCAGAACGAGGTCGACGTAGGCTTCGACGTTGTCGATCGCGGAGTGGACGCCCCGCTCCGCCATTCGGTCGATCATTTCGCGGCCCATGACCACCAGCAGGAGCACCGGCCCAAACAGCATCTGGGCCACGAGCGACGGATCGACCGGACGCAGTGCACCCCGGCTGGCCTGCATGCCGAACCAGATGAAGAGCAACGGCGCTCCCTGACCCACGATCTCGTTCATCACGATCGCCGTGAGTTCCGGGTCGCGCGAAGCGTTGGACGCCAGGTTCCGGATCAGGTCCGCACGTGGGCTGATGGCCTCGTAGTAGGCGCGAGCTATGGCGATCAACCCGTCGCGAGCCGATCCGTCCATGTCGGGCACGAGTCTGGCCTTCATCTCCTCGACGGGGCTGACGCGATGGGCGACGGCGCGGAGCAGCTCTGCCCGGTCGGTGAAGTGGTGATAGAAGGCGCCCTTGGTCAAACCGGCTTCGGTCGAGATGGCCCCGATGGAGACGAAGCCGCCACCGGGCCGGGACAGGATCCGAACCGCTGCATCGATGAGCCGGTCTCGAGTGGGCTCGTCCTGAGCCGTGGCCGTGTCCAGACCCTCGGCGGCAAGCGCCGACCTCAAGCCGCGAAGGCCGCCGAAGTAGTGGTGGACGGTCTGGCGGGAGAGGCCGGATTCCGCGGCCACGGCCTGGATCGAGAGCCGGGACGGGTTTGCCCCGAACTGGCGGCGGGCGGCGTCGAGGATGGCCTCGCGAGCCGGCCGTTCGGAAGCGGCAGGTCCGGCCGGCGAGCGCTGGACGGGGCCGTGGGGCGGGGCGTGGTCAGTCATGCGTACCAGTATGCATGTCGTGTCAAGAGGAGCCGTGGCAGGGCCGAGCCTGAACGTGCCCGGCGGCGTCGCTGCCGATGCGGTCGAGACCTACCCCGCCGCGAGCCGCCGGATCTCGCCGGACAGGGCCGCGACGAGGTCCGGCAGCGCAGCCTCGACCGCCGGCGATAGCCCCTCGCCGAACCCGAACTCGGCGCCGCCGATGCCCACAAACGTCCCTCGGAGCGAGGAGCGGCGCATCTCCTCGGCCAGGGCCACGACCTGATCGGGCGGGAGTGAATGCGACGACGCGGGCGCCGCCCCGAGGCGCCGTCGCGCCACATCGGCGAGTGGCAGCAAGACGACCTGCCCCACGGCAACGCCGACGGCGGCGTCGACCACGATCAGGGCCACTTCCTCGGGGACGTCGATAAGCGACTCCACCGTCATCTGCCCGATCTCGAGAACGTCGGCGAGCGATCGAACCTGAGCCGGCAACAGCTCCGCCGCCAGGGGCCCGACCGCGTCGTCGCCGCGCAGCCTCTCCCCGCACGCCAGGACGCGAACGGTCTTCGGGCTGCTCGGGTCCCTCATGAGGCAAGCATAGGGGCGCAACATCGACAAATGCCTGGACGGCGCGACTATCCTCAGTCGGGAATGCGGCGGGATTGGGAGGTTCGAGCTCAATGGTCGTGGTCGAGGCGGTTGCCGGATCCTACGCCGGGCTCTGGGGCAAACCGGCGCGGACGAGCACGTTCGAGGTCGACGAGTACGCTGTCGAGGTCCTGAAGTGGGACGCTCGGACGAACACGGAAGGCGTGGCTCTCTACGCCACGCTCGGGGCCTCCGCCTGGCCGCTCCCAGGTTGCCCGCTCGCCCTTCGTCGCGAGTTCTTCGTCGGGCTGTCGCGGCCCTGCGACAAGATCGCGGGGTCCCTGGCCGCGTTGTCGTTGTACTCGGCGCGTGAAGGCGTCTCGCTGGATCACGGCCACACGGTGCCGTCGGATGGCCCGCTGTGGCCCGGCTCGCCGATGAGCAGCTTCCTCGTCGTACGCCCCAAGAGTGGGTTCCTGCCACCCCTGAAATTGCCCCAGGGATTCCGAGTCGAATTCCTGCAGGCCATTCCGATCTACGAATCCGAGCGTTCCTACAAGAAGACATACGGCGTCGACGCCTTGATCGAATGCTGGGTGGAGGCGCGAACGGCCCTCTACGACCCCGATCGACCGCCCAACCCCGTCTGCCTGGCGCGTTCCGGCCTGGGCGAGAAGACGTTCCTGGGGGTCTGACTACGGCCCGGCAGCCGCCGGGACCGGGTCGCCTGGATCGCTACTCGGCCGCCTCGGGTAGGTCGAGCGCCGCCTCCACCTCGGCGTCGGGGCGCGGTGTCCGTAACGCCGAGCGCAGCTCGATGAACTGGACCGCGACCACGGCCGTGGCCGCCAGCGCAAAGCTTCGAACGACGCCCAGCGGCACGAGCGTGGCCGCCACGACCGTCAGGAACGAGGCGAAGCCGAGCAGCCCGTGGGTCATGCCGCGCATGACACCTATCGTGCGGTCCGGGCCCTCCTGGGCGTGGGTGAAGAGCGCCATCACCGCCGCCACCGTCGGGATCGTGGTCAGTATTCCGCTGATCGTGGCCCCGAAGTACGGCCCGACCGTCGTGACGAAGACGACCATGGCCGCCCCGGCGATCATGCGCGACGGCAGGTCGGACGCGGAGGTAGCGCGGCGCGGCATCGGCGGCGCCGTCGGGAGCAGCCGGCGCGAGACCAGCAGGATGGCGATCGTCGCGGCGAATGCAGGCGCCAGGCCCCAGGCGGAGATCGGCAGCATCGCCGCCCAGGTCAACGCGAAGGCCCCGTACGCCGCGGCTCCGGCGACGGGCCAACCGACTCGCCGGCAGACCAGGGCGTAGACCAGGCAGAAGACGCCGCAGCCACCGGCGCCTCCGAGAGAGGCGGCGGCCGAGGTGGCGGCGAATGACGTGTTCTGTTCCAGGGCCAGGAAGAGCAGGATCGGCCCACCCTTGGCCGGCACGGCGCCGAGTATCCCGCCGACGGCCGGACCGTAGCGATGGCTGGCCAGGGTGACGATGCCGATCATCAGCACCGGCAGTCCGATCTTGAAGAAGAAATCGATCATGGCCCAATTGTCCCCGGTTGAGACCGCCCGCGCCGCCGACTCGTTTCAGCGACGAAGTCGCCGGGCGACGTGCGGCCTCCTCGCCGGCCGAAGGTCCGTGCGGCCGCCCAGACGCCGGCTTCGCCGGCCTCGTGACGATGGTTGGCGGACCGGGTCAGTCGCGCTCGATCTCGAGGGTGAGGAAGTGAGTGGCGCAGCTGATGCAGGGGTCGTAGGAGCGGATCAGCTGCTCGAGGCGGACGGTGGCCTCGGCGTGCGGCAGGGACAGGACCCCGGGCGCGAACTCGGCCAGATCCTGCTCGATCATGCCCTGGTTCTGGCCGGTTGGGGCGACGATCTGGGCCGCCGTGATCTTGCCGTTGTCGTCCAGGTCGTAGTGATGCCAGCAGATGCCGCGCGGCGCCTCGGAGCCCCAACCCGTCTCGCCGCCGCGGGGCGTCCACGGCGTGAAGGGCCGGGTCGGCTCCTCGTACGAGTTGACGATGTCCAGCGCGGAGGCGGAGGCGTGGATCAGCTCCACTGCCCTGGCCGCGATAGACCAGTACGGGTTGCGGGCGATCTGCTTCGCCAGGCCGCTCGTCTTGAGCGCCTCAGCGGCCAGCGGATGGAGCTGATCGGCGTTGAGCGTCACCCGCGCCGACGGGCCCAGCATGTAGGTTCGCCCGTCGGTCGTTCGGGAGTGGAGGGCGTTCGAGCCCTCGTGCTGCTGCTCGGCGAAGGCCTCGCGCCAGCCCCACAGCGGCACGTCGATGCCGTCGGTCGAGACTATGCGGCCCTCGTTGAGGCCGTATTCGATGGGATGCTTGATGGCGACGTAGAGGGGGTCGCGCTCGAGCTTGGGCGCCTTGAAAGCGCCGACGAGCTTGAGCGTCGCCAGCGATAGCGCCAGGGCTTCCTTGAGCGGCTCGCGCAGCGCCGCGATCTGGCTGGTCGTGGGGGTCTTCGAAAACCCGCCGACCCGCATCGAGACCGGGTGGATCGCCCGGCCGCCGATCAGCTTCATGATCTCGTTGCCGGTCCGCTTCAGGCGCAACGCCTGCTCGACGACCTGCTTGTGGTCGCGGGCCATGGCGATCGCGCTCTCGTAGCCGAGGAAGTCCGGGGCGTGGAGCATGTAGACGTGGAGGGCATGGCTCTCGATCCATTCGCCCCAGTAGAAGAGCTTCCGCAGCGTCCGAACCTGGGGATCGATCTCGACTTCGAAGAGGCGCTCGAAGGCCATCGATGCGGCCATCTGGTAGGCGACCGGACAGATGCCGCAGATGCGGGTGACGATGTCGACGACCTCGTTGGGCGTCCGACCAACCACCAGCTTCTCGAAGTAGCGCGGCGCCTCGAATATCGAGAGGCGAGCCTCCCTGACTTCGCCGTCGGTGATGCGCAGTCGAAGGGTTCCCTCGCCCTCGACTCGTGCGATTCCAACTACCTCGAAGGTTTGATCGCCGGTCGCCGTCTCTGCCTTTGGCATCTGTCGTACCACCTGGCTCATCGCGATGCTGCCCCGACCCGGGCTTGCCGAGCGTGCCCCATTTCTGCCCGACCGGCATAGGGCCGTTTGTCGTCCCCCGGAGCTTGGTGGCCTCCGGGGCGCGCCGCGTTGCTCGGAGGCTACCGCCCGGTCAAGGCGTCAGCGTGTACGAGCCCTGCGCCAGGACCTTGCCGCTTGCATCCAGGATCTGCAGAGTATGCGTCCCCATCGAGAGGGTGGCGCCGATCGCGCTCGTGCAGCTCGAACTCGAACTCTGGGTGTCCGTGAGCAGCCAGGATCCGTCGCTTTGCACCGTGAAGGCCTCCCCCACGGTGGCGGTGGTGCTGGTGATGCCGTCGATCTGGAAGGTCAGCTCGTCGTCGGCCTTCAGCGACGATGGCAGCCGGACCGTGCTCGTCACGTCAGTGGTCGATGAGCAGCTGATCGTGGACGGCGACAAAGTGATGCCGCCGGAGCCGGAGTTCATGTTCATGAAGACGACCGCGGCGATAACGACGACGATCAGGGCGATGCCGCCCACGGCCAGCAGTTTGGGCGCGGTCCCGATGCCCGCTCGCCCGCCCTGGACCGGTCCGCCGAAATAGGCGGGTGGATATGGCGTGGCGGGCCCCCCAAATGGCGCGCCGGGTGCGGCCGGCGGCGTGGCCCACTGCGGCTGAGCGGGTGGCGCTCCGGCAGCTGGCGCCGGCCAGTAGGGAGCGGCGGGCGGCTGGGCCTCGGGCGGCGTGGCGGGCGATAGGCCCGCGGCCCACGGTGGCGGAGGCGCCGTCGCAGCATCGGCTACGGGTTCGGGTGCGGGCGGCGGAGCCGGCGAGGTCCAGTCAACCGGTGCCGGTGCCGGAGTGGCTACGGGCGGGGCAGCGGCGACCGGTGGTGGAGGTGGGGGCGGAGCTGCCGGTGCGAGGGCGGCCAGGCCACTACCACATACGGGGCAGAATTTCTGGTCGGCTGCAACGCGTGCCGTCCCGCACTTGGGGCAGAACCCGAATCCCATCATCATCTCGAGTCTGACCTCGTTTCAATTGCTGAGCCCTGATGGCCCGGTCGCGGTGGAGCGGCCGTGGTCATGCCCTGCGCGGCACCGCCGAGCCACGGACATCCTAGCCCCCCGTGGTTGGCGGGGGAAGCGGCCAGCGACGCGTCAGCCGGGAAGAGATCGAGTTCGCGGCCGTGGTGCCGCCTGCCCGGCTATAGTCGGCCCGTGAACCTGCCGTTTCAGCCGCCGATCGAGCCGATGCTCGCCAAGCTCACCGAGGCGATCCCCGCCGGCGATGGCTGGCTCTACGAGCCGAAGTGGGACGGCTTCCGGGCGCTGGTCTTCCGCGATGGCGACGAGACCTTCATCCAGAGCCGCGACCTCAAGCCCCTGGACCGCTACTTCCCGGAGCTGCCGCCCGCACTGAGGGCCGCGCTGCCGGAACGCTGCGTCCTGGACGGGGAGGTGGTCATCGCCGGCGCCGGCGGTCTGGACTTCGATTCGCTGCTGCTGCGGATCCATCCGGCCGCGTCGCGGGTCAAGATGCTGGCGGCCCAGACCCCCGCCAGCTACGTGGCCTGGGATCTGCTCGCACTCGGCGATCGAGATCTGCGCGCCGTTCCGCAGGGGGAGCGCCGCGCGCTGCTCGAGTCGGCTCTGGCCGGCGCGCCGGCGCCGGTCCATTTGACGCCGGCAACCTCCGACCCGTCGGTTGCCCGCGACTGGTTCGATCGATTCGAGGGCGCCGGCCTGGACGGCGTGGTTGCCAAGCGAACCGCCGACCCGTACATGCCCGGCAAGCGAGGCTGGGCCAAGATCAAGCACGCCCGCACGGCCGACTGCGTCGTGGCGGGGTTCAGATGGCACAAGAACGGGCCGGGAACGCTGGTCGGGTCGCTGCTGCTGGGGCTCTTCGACGAAACCGGTCGACTCAACAGCGTCGGGGTCACGGCCAGCTTCACCATGGAAAAGCGCCGCGCACTGGTCGAGGAACTGGCGCCCTGGCGCGAAAACGCCCTAGCTGGTCACCCCTGGGCCGAATGGGAGGCGGCGGCGCAAGCGGCCGGCCAGCGAATGCCCGGCGCGACGAGTCGCTGGAACCGCGACCGCGATCTGAGATGGGAGCCGCTGCGCGCCGAGCGGGTCTGCGAGGTCGCCTACGACCATCTCCAGGGCGACCGCTTCCGGCACGGCACCACGTTCCTGCGCTGGCGCCCCGACAAGGCGCCAGCCCAATGCACATACGACCAACTGGATTCCGCTCCGCCATACGAACTGAAGGCCGTCTTCGGCCTCTGAACCCTGTCGGGCTGGCGGCCCTCGGACTGTCGCTACGACCAGCTCGAGACGACGGCCCCGTTCGAGCTAGGGCGATCTTCGGGCGGTGGCGGAAGCCGCGGCTCGATGGCGAGGGTTGGGCCGGTCCAGACCCCCGTCACCGCAAGGCAGCCACATTCTTGCCCAATTCCCATGAGAACGACATTGGGCAAGAGCCGTCGCCTGGCTCCGGCCCGGGAGGCTGTCCAGGCCCTGTGCATCAGCCCCGAGTGACGTGTTTCTGCTCCCGTTCCGCTGTCGTGTGACCACAAACGACGCACGGGAGGCAAAGACGAGATGGGACGGGGCCTCCGCCCTTGCCCAATGTCGCCGTGGTGGGAATTGGGCAACTTCCTGTCTCCGGGGCGTGGTCGGGTTGCTGCCTCGGGTTGCTGCCTCGGGCTGCCGCCACCGGGCCGGGGCCGCCGGCTCTGTCGTGAGCAACTAGCGCATCGCCGCCCACGGGTCGTAGTCGACCTCGAGCGGCTCCTGTGTGGGGCGCTCCGCCTCGGGGACGTGCTCCAGGTTGACGCGGATGCGGTACCAGAGCGTGTAGCGGCCACGCATGCCGTCGACCAGGATGTCGGCCGGCTGGAGCTGGGCGGCCACGGTCGCGTGGCGGGCGCTCCAGCGCTCGAAGCCGGCGAGGGCCTCCTCGCGAGTGGCGGCGCGCGCGATCTCGATGAGCGGCTTGATGGAGACGCGGCGCCCGGTCGAGGAGGGCGACCGCCCCGCGTCCGGCTCAGGCGGTGCGCCGCCATCCGCCACGGGTTTGCGCGCCCGCGACGGCATGACCCGCGGCGGCTCGCCCGGGGCCTTGGCGTAGTGGGGAGGCCATGGGGCGTCGCCCATGCCCTCCCGCTCCTGGCGCGCCGACAACTCCAGCAGGGCGTCGAGCGATCCGACCGCGTCGTCGATCCCCGCCCCCGGATCCCCGATCTCGCGGAACCGGGCCGGCACCGTCGCCAGGGTGAAATCGCCCAGCTCGCACTGCGGCAGCTCGTCCCAGGTCACCGGCGCCGAGACGCGGGCATCGGGCACGGGCCTGACGGAATAGGCCGAGGCGACCGTTCGATCCTTGGCGTTCTGGTTGTAGTCGATGAAGACGCCGTGGCGCTCCTCCTTCCACCATTTGCTCGAGGCGATCGACGGAGCGCGGCGCTCGATCTCCCGCGCCAGCGCGACGGCGGCCCGGCGGACCTGATCGAACGACCAGCGCCGCTCGACACGAACGTTGATGTGGATCCCGCGCGAACCCGACGTCTTGGGCCACCCGACCAGCCCGTGATCGACGAGGACCTCGCGCGCCACCAGGGCCACGCGCCGAATGTCGTCCCAGGGAACGCCCGGCATCGGGTCCAGGTCGACGCGCAGCTCGTCGGGATGGTCGAGGTCGTCGGCCCGGATGGCATGCGGGTTGAGGTCGATGCAGCCCAGGTTGACGACCCAGACGAGGCCGGCGGCGTCGTCGAGAACGACCTCGTCGGCAGTTCGTCCCGACGGGAACGACAGCTCGACCGTTCGCAGCCACTCGGGGCGCGACTCGGGGGCGCGCTTCTGGAAGAAGTACTCGCCCTCGGCGCCGTTGACGTAGCGCTTCATGGCCATCGGCCGAGCGCCTGCGCCACGCAGAGCGCCGTCGGCCACGGCCAGGTAGTAGCTCACGAGGTCGCGCTTGGTGTAGCCCGGGCCGGCGAAGAAGACCTTGTCCGGGTTCGAAACGCTGACCTTCCTGCCGGCGACTTCGAGTATCTCGCTCTTGTCTGGCATGGCCGAACGATACCGCCTGCGCGCCCGCCGGCCCATGGGCTCCCGCCTCCCGCGACCTCCTAGGCCCACCGACCGGGACGATAGGACCTAGGCGCTACCCCGACTCGGGCACCCGTGTGTCGGCTTTGCGCGAAGGGATCCGGGGGCGATGATCGGCCGGTGAGCGCCCGCCCCGCCCACGCGATCAAAGCCCGTGCCCCGGGGCCCCCTGCCCGACGTAAGGCAGCGACCTCGATGACCGCTCCAGTCGATCTCCCTCAGGGCGAGAGAAGAAACACCGATTCCTCTATCGACCACATGCCCAGGGGATGACGCTGCGATGAGACTGATCGTTCTGGCCGCAGGAGGGGGCAGCCGTCTGCGCCCCCTGACCGATGAGTGCCCGAAGGCGTTGGTGCCGTTCCTGGGTCGACCGCTGCTGGACTGGACATTGACCGCGGCCCGGGCCAACGGCCTCAACGACATCGTCCTCATCGGCGGCCACAAACCCGCCGGACTGGACAACTACGGCGCGCGGGTCCTACACAACCCCGACTGGGCCGCGACCAGCATGGTGAGCTCGCTGATGATCGCCGAAGAGTGGTTTGGCGACGAGTTCGTGATGAGCTATGGCAACATCGCATACCGGCCGGAGGTGCTCCGAGCTCTCATCGCCTCGCCGGCCGAGATAGGCGTCGTCGTGGACATGGATTGGTTGCCCTACTGGGAGCGCCGCTTCGACGACCCGCTCTGGGATGCCGAGAGTCTCCGCATGTCACCCGACGGAACGATCCGCTCCATCGGGCAGACGGTGAATCGCATCGAGGACGTCCAGGCCCAGTACATCGGCCTAGCGCTGTTCCGCGGTCGTGGCGTGAAGGCCCTTCGCCGCGCCTGGGTGCGGGCCAAGACCGACGCCGCCTACCGGCGGCCGATCCTGGGCCATCGTGCGGCCATGGTCAAGCTGGCGATGACCGACGTCCTGGACGAACTGACCACGGGCGACGTACCCGTCAAGGCGGTCCAGATCAATGGTGGCTGGGTCGAGATCGACACTCCCAAGGATCTCGCGGTGGGCGAGGAGCGCTGGACTGCCGGCGCAGGGACCCCGGTCACGGCGCCGGCGGTGGGCGACCCCGAGGGGGGCCCCGCAGCGGGCGCTTCCCCGAGCGCTCCGGCCGTCGCACCCGCGGTGGGCGGGCTCGCCGGCGGCAGCAGCTACTTCACGACCGGGCAACCCACCTTCCACCCGCGCCGCCGGTGGTGATCTGGATCGTCGGCTATATATCAACGCCCAGTCTCGGGCCGGCGGCGGCTAGTTCGCGGGGATGCTTCGCTCCATCAGCTCTGCCAGCGTTTCCAGCTCCGCCCGCGAGAACGACTCCACGAAGTAGCGTTTGACAGCGGTCAGGTGCCCCGGCCGCGCTTCGTCCAGGCGCACTCGGCCGCGGTCGGTGAGGACCGCATAGGAACCCCTGGCATCGACGTCGCATTTGGCGCGGGCGACGAGCCCGTCGGCCACCAGCCGGTCGACAAGGCGAGTGATCCCGGCCCGACTCAACAAAACTCTGTTCGCCAACTCATTCATCCGAAGACGGTGGCCGTCGGCGACGGCGAGCTGGAACAGGACGTCGAACTCGGCGAGTGGCAGGTCGTTGTGCGCCAGCAGGTCGGCCTCGAGGATCCGCGCGACCCTGGCGTGCCTCGAAAGGAATGCCCGCCAGGCGCGGCGCTCGAGGTCATCGAGCTCCGATCCCGGGTCCATTGGCGCAGTCGCCCCAGGGGAGTTGCCGTCGAGTCCCGCGGGGGCGGCCTGAAGCTGGTTGAGATTGGCCACTTGCAAATCCTTGCTCATGCAACTACTATACCACTTAGTTGCTTGGTGAACGATCCGAGATGGGTCCACGACCACGCATTCAAGACCGTGAGGAATGAAGATGAGTACCTGGACCCTGGACCCGGCCCATTCGCAGATCGAGTTTGCCGTCAAGCACATGATGGTTACGACCGTCCGAGGGCAGTTCCGCAAGTTCACCGTCGATGTCGATTTCGACGAGGAGCACCCCGAGCGATCGTCCGTTGCCGCGCATATTGACGCATCCAGCATCGATACGGGCATGGAGGCTCGCGACGCGCACCTCCGAAGTGCCGATTTCTTCGATGCCGAGAAGTTCTCGGAACTGACGTTCCGCAGTACGGGAGTCACCACGTCCGGCGACGGCTACAAGATCGACGGCGACCTGACGATCCGCGGGGAAACCCGCCACGTGGTCCTCGACGCCGAGATCGGCGGAGTGGTCCCGAATCTGCAGGGCGGCCGGCGTGCGGGCTTCAGCGCCACGACGAAGATCAGTCGCAAGGCCTGGGGCTTGACCTGGAACCAGATCCTGGAGACAGGCGGCCTGGCCGTCGGCGACGACATCAAGATCTCGATCGAGCTGGCCGTGTTGCAGGCCGAGGCCGCTGCCGAGAAGGCCACGACCGTCGTAGCCTGATCCGCCAGCGGGAACCCGCAGGACCAAGCAGAACGGCCGCCGGAGATCCGGCGGCCGTTCGATTCTGCGAGGGGTGGTGCGGTGGACTCGCTACTCCTCCGTCGGCATGTGCAGGTACATGCTCTGGATGCCGATCCGGCCGGGGCCGGTGAAGCGGTTGAAGACCAGGTTGCCCGACCCGCCCAGGATGCCCATGCGCAGGCCGACCACCTGGACCGTCATGCCCACCTGGGGATCCTTGTAGACCCAACCGCCCGGCTCGACGTCGAAGATTTCGCCGGGACCCAGGACCTTCTCGAAGACGTTGCCGTAGCCGTGGAGCCAGAGAGTTCCTCCGCCCGGGCCGCCGGTGAAGGTGTCGATGAAGATGCCGGTCCCGCCGAAGAGCATGTTGGCCACGCCCTTCAGCCTGCGGAAGCTGTAGTCGATGTTGGCGGTGGCCGCCAGGAACTGATGCTCGCGCACCTCGATCGTCTGACCCTGCGCCAGCGGCAGATGGAAGACGTGGCCGACCCCATCACGGCTGAAGGCGATCTGCCCGGCGCCCTTGCACTCGGTCATGAAGATCGCCATGCCGGCGATGGCGCGTTTGAAGGCGCCCTTCATCGGGTGGATCCCGATCTCGAGCGAAGGCGTCTTCCAGAGGACGATGTGGTGCTCGAAATAGACCGACATCGAGCCGTCCAGCTCCATGGTGAGCGCCGGAACCAACTCGCCGTCGGTGCGGAACTGAACGCCCGGCCCCTGCCCTTCGTCGATCACGGTCGGCAGCAGCTTGGGGAGATACTCGTTGTGCATCGGTCCCTCCAGGGTCCCACGCTCCAAAGCGGCGCGGCGCCCACACTTTAGGACAGTGCGGGCGCCGTGGATACCTCATGTCTGCCACAGCCGGTTTGTCTCGCGTCATGATGTTGTCCGACCGCCGGAGACTCCGGATTCGCGGCCGGCCGGGAAGCCACTCGAGCGAGGGAGGAAGCCATGACGACTCCAACAACCACGACCGCCACCGGCGGCGCCCGCCCGTCGCGCTTCAGTCGTTTCATGGTTCGCTGGCTGGCGTCGCCGTTTGGCGCTCTCTCCGGCGGAGTAGTGCTGGTTCGCTACGTCGGCCGCAAGTCGGGATTGGCGCGACAGCTTCCGGTCAACTGCGAACCGTTTGAGAATGGGTATCTGATCCGCGTCGGCCGGCCTGAGCAGAAGACGTGGTGGAGGAACTTCACCTCGCCCTGGCCGCTCGAGATAGTCCGTCACGGCCGGCGTATCCGCGGTTCCGCGGTTGTCGTGTCCGGAGCGACGGGCAACGGGCAGCGCATCGCCGCCGACTACTTCACCCGCCACCACGGCGCCGCGCGCCGGGCCGGCCTTCCCAGGATGCACAAAGGCGAACTGCCCAGCCCCGAGACACTACAGGCCGCGGCGGCCACTCTCTCCTTCGTGGTCGTAACGCCGGAGAGCTGACGCCACCCTCGCCATCCAGTCGGAGATGAACGAGGGCGGCGTCGTGTTCGGTGCGGGTGGGCTCTCCGGGCTACCCGGCTACTTGGCCGGTGGCGTTGGGCCGCTGGACAGCTGGGCAGCCGGGGTGCTGCCGGCCTTCAGAGCGGCGAGACGGGCATCGACTTCGACGGCATCCTCGTCGCCCTGGAGCGACGCGAACTGCTCGTCGACCGAGCTGGCGTTGACCTCCGCCATGCCCTGGGCCATCGCCTCCTGGTGGCGGACCTTCTCCTCGTACTGGCTCAGCTCGCTCGTCGGGTCCATGACCGAGACGTTCTTGAGGGTGGTCTGGACCTGGGTCTGGGCCTTGGCCATCTTGGCCCGGGCGACCAGATCGTCGCGCTTCTGAACCAGCTCATCGCGCCGCATGGCCATCTTGTTGAGGCCGTCCTTGAGCTGGTCGACCAGCGCGGACTGCTGAGCGATCTGGGTGTCGAAGGTCTTGCCCTGGTTCTCGAAGCTGATCTGGCGGCCGAGCGCGAGCTTGGCCAGGCTGTCGAACTTGTCGGCATCCGAAGTGTTTCCGGCGGCTCGCAGCTCGTCGGCCTTCTTGGACGCGGCGGCGGCCTTGTTGCCCCAATCGAGGGCGGCGTCGTGCGCTTCCTGGGCGTCCTGCTGGACCATGCGCAGGTTGCCGATGGTCTGAGCGACGGCGTCTTCGGCGTCGCTCATGTTGTTGGTGAAGTCCCGAACCAGCTGGTCGAGCATCTTCTCCGGATCTTCGGCGCCGTCGATGAGCGAATTGATGTTCGCCCGCAGCAGTGAGCCGATACGCCCGAGGATCGTCGTCTGAGCCATCGAATCGATCTCCTTCTATGTCTTGTCTAGCGTCATGACTTCCTGAAGTCTCCCAAGGTTCGACCGAGCGCTCCGAGCTACCAGCCCCCGCCGCCGCCGTGGCCACCGCCACCACCGCCGAAGCTGCCTCCGCCGCCGTGGACGCCGCCGCATCCGCCTCCGAAGCCGCCGAAGCCCCCGCCGCCGCCGAGCCCACCGCCGCCGCCGGTCCAGCCACCGCCCGAGCCCCACGGTGTCCCGCCGAAGCCGCCGCCACGCCTGACGCCGCCGCT
>Ga0182017_10000189_pt1 | contig 48444 bp, 38 predicted proteins | sample 712E3DmetaG_FD_120492 | JGI IMG/M metagenome (GOLD analysis project Ga0182017, IMG submission 120492) | Permafrost microbial communities from Stordalen Mire, Sweden - 712E3D metaG | ecosystem: Environmental > Terrestrial > Soil > Wetlands > Permafrost | place: Sweden: Stordalen | collected... | reverse complement strand
TCCGCGACGCGGTCTCGTTCGGCCTAGCAAGCCGCGATTGACCCGGATGGGTGACTTGCCGCGCTCGCCTGATGACACCCGTTGCTCCCCACAACGGCGCCGGCGTCGCTCACGCCGGCCAAACCCGGCACACCGCCGCACGTAGGGCAGGTCGCGTCTGTTTGCGACCTGCCGGACGCCTTCCCGCGGCCTTTGCCATCCCCATGTTGACCGCGCTGTCCGCGACGCGATTCGTTCGGCCCCCGTTGGCCGGCGATTGGCCATTGCCTGGTGACACGTCGTCGTCGCCTGCACAACGCCGCCCACCCTGGGGACCGGGGACACCAAAACACATTCCGATTACGGACCCAAGGCGCGCTCATCGCCGGAATACCCGGTTCTGGCCGCCTCTCGCGCCCCCGCTGCGCGCCCCGCGCCCTTTCCCGGCTCGCCACGGCCCGCCTTCGTACGCCACGACGGACTTCGCCCGACCGGGCCACCCGCCGCCCCCACAAAGAGTAGTCACACTCTAAGGGCCGCGCAGGTATTGCCGCAGCCCGCCAGCGGCCCGAGAATTCACGTTGTGAAGGACGCTATTCACTTCCGGATCGAGGTCAGCCGGAAACTGCTGCACGTGAGCTCGATCGCCATCCCGGCGTCGTATTGGTTCATCAGCCGGGAACTGGCGCTGTGGGTGCTACTCGGGTGCCTGCTCATCGCGGTCGCGGTGGAGTTGCTGCGCTACCATCACGCCGGCTTTCGGGCATGGTTCCGGTACTGGTTTGGGTTCATGGTGCGGCCGGCGGAATGGCGTCGGATCACGGGCGCGACGTACGTCCTGCTGGGAGCACTGCTTACCGTCTGGATTTTTCCGAAACCGATCGCGATCTCGGCCCTGCTGGTGGCCCACTTGGCGGACGCCGTCGCGTCCCTGGCCGGGCAGCGCTTCGGCCGTAAGCGGTTTCTGGGCAAGACGCTGGAAGGCAGCCTGGCCTTCTTCCTGACGGCGTTTGCCGTCATCTGGCTCACGACGCGTGGCCCGGGAGGGATTTCGTTTACCGCGGCCCTGCTGGCAGCGATCGTGGAGGCGTGCCCGACGCCGAAATTCGGGCGGTATGAGTTAAACGACAACCTCACGGTCCCGCTTTTGACCGGGGCGGCCGTGTGGGCGCTTCAGGCCCTTGCGCAGGTCTCGTAGCCGCCGGCACTGTCGCCCAGTGAGGGCGCAACTACCCACGCGCCGTAGCTGTCGTCCGGGTTCGCGCCTCACGACCGGGCGGGGGCGATCCCCGAGGGCACAGTCGGCACGCCGTGCTGCCGATAGGAAGTAGGGAGTCGTAACGGATCGTGGTTTGCGCCGCCCGGCAGACGAAGCAGGCTGGGCGCCACTCCGCCGCGCTGCCTTGGGACTGGAGGCGACCCATGCGAGCAGGCCCGATCGTCCTCGTCGTTGAAGATAGTCCCGAAGTCGCCGAGACGTTGCGCGAGCTGCTCGAACGGGAAGGCTACGCGTACGAGCACGCCGCCGACGGCAAGCAGGCGCTGGCCGCCGTCCGTCGGCGACCGCCGGACCTGATCCTGCTGGACCGCGTGTTGCCGCAGGTGAGCGGCGATGAAGTGCTACGACGACTGCGCAGCGATGCGCGCTGCCGCCACATACCGATTATCATGCTGACGGGCAAGTCGGACGAGGACGACCAGTTGGTCGGTTTCGCGCTGGGGGCGGACGATTACGTGAGCAAGCCGTTCTCGAGCAAAGTCCTGCTGGCCCGCGTTGCCGCCCGGTTGCGGGGCACGGCGCCGGCGGACGAGGAATCGGAGGCCGCGGTGCTCGGATCCGTGGAGTTGGATCGCCGGCAGCCGCGCGTCTTCGTGAACAAGGCGGCCATCCCGCTGACGACGGTGGAGTACCGCTTGCTGGCGGCGCTGATCGCCGCGGGCGGCCATGTTCTCCACCGCAGCCAACTGGCGGCGATGGTCTATGGGAAGAGCACGCGGCCAGACACCCGGTTCCTGGAGCGAGAGGTGGGCGGCCTGCGTCGCAAGATGGGCGGAGCCGCCGGCTGCATTCAGGTGATCGGCGAAGGCCGTTACGCATTCTGCCCGCCACACTCCGCGCGCCCATCCGCCTGAGAAGGACGGCGAGCGCGCGCCAGAGTCGGGGAGCACCCATAATCGGGAGCTGGGAACGCCCGTACTCTCCCTTGAGATGGGAGGTCCGGGAACGTGGGGTGCCGGCCGCGGTGCCGGCATGTAACGCCCGCCTGTCAATTGCACGATGTACTTGATGAGTATCGTCCCCGCGTCGCGCGACGTCGCCGGTCGCCTCGGGCAGACGGTGCTGATGGTCCGGCAGCGTTCCGCACACACCCGGAACCCTCACACCCGCGTGGACGGCGCAAGCCGATCGCGCAGCCACGACGTGGAAGCGTCCGAACCGCCTGGGCAGGCCCAGGCCGGGTGACCGTGGGAGCGCCGGATGACCTTGCGCCGCAAAACCGTGCTGGCGATCGGCACGGCCCTGGTGGGCCTGGTCGGCATCCTCTACCTGGTCTCCTGCGGAATCCTGCTACGCAGTTTCGAGCGCCTGGAGGAGGAGACGGCGTACAGCAACGCACAAAAGGCGCTGGGCGCGCTGGCCAACGACACGCAAGAGCTGGACAACTTGGCCGCGAGCCTGGCGTCCTGGGATGAGACGTACGATTACATCCAGAACGCGACTCCCGAATACGTCGCCGCCACACTCACGGACGAATCCCGGACCAGCGATCGCGTCGATCTGATCGTGTTCCTGCACAGCTCCGGCCGCATCGCGGCCAGCAAGGCCGTTGATTCCCGCACCAAGAGAGAACGTCCGGCGCCGGCCGCGTTTCTACGCTCGCTCGCGCCGACGCACCCGCTCGTGCAGCGCGCCCGCGAGGCCGGCAGTGGCGTGAAGGGATTGTGGCCAACGCCGGACGGCCCGCTGCTAGTAGCAGCCCGTCCGGTTCTGAACAGCGACGGTGCCGGGCCGCAGCGCGGGACCGTGATTGTCGCGCGTTACCTGGACGAGCGTGCGGTGGAGCAAATCTCGGCCCTGCCGCGGGTGACGTGGCGCTTGATGCCGTATGCGAGCGCGGACCGCGAGCGCGACTGCGACCGAGCGTTGCGTGCGGATCCGGGCGGGCCCGCGATACACATCGGTCACACTGACCCCGACACGATCATAGCTCGCGCGCTGCTGCGCGACGCGGTTGGAGATCCCTGCCTGGTGCTCGAGGGGACGATGCCGCGGAGCATCTACCGATATGGGCAGCTCAGCACGCGGTCGGTCGTCATTTCGGCCGTGGCCGTGGGGCTGCTCTTTGGCGTGCTGGCCCTGCTTTTGCTGGAGAAGCTGGTCCTGGCGCCGGTGGCCCGCCTGAGCCGGGCGGTGCGCGCGATCGGAGTCGGGGGCGACTTTACGGCTCGTCTGGCGTCCGCCGGCCACGACGAGCTGGCCATGTTGGCGCGGACGATCGACACGATGCTGGCCGCGCTCGAGCGGTCCACGCACGAATTGAGCGAGAGCCAGCGTTCGATGGCGACGCTGCTGGGCAACCTGCCGGGCATGGTCTATCGCCGCGCTAACGACCGCGCGTTCACGATGGAGTTCATCAGTCAGGGCTGCGTCGAGCTAACGGGCTATGCACCGTCCGCCCTGACCGCGAGCCGGGAGCGCTCCTACGCGGAGGTGGTTCATCCGGACGACCGGGACCGCGTCCACGGCGAGGTCCAGGCGGCCGTGGCGACGCGGAGCGTCTATCAGTTGATCTATCGGATCGTCCGACCTGACGGCCGCGAACGCTGGGCGTCGGAGCAAGGGCGGGGCGTGTTCGCGGGCGACGGCCGGCTGGTGGCGCTCGAGGGCTTCGTCACTGACATCACGGCCCGAAAGGACGCGGAGGAAGCGCTTCACAACAGCAACGCGATGCTCAAGGCCGCCGTGGAACGGGAGAAGCGGGCGGCGATCCAGCTTGAGGCCGCCATGCAGCAGTTGCGGGCAGCGACGCACGAGGCGCAGGCCGCCAGCCAGTCCAAGAGCGAGTTTCTGGCCAACATGAGCCATGAGATTCGCACGCCGATGACCGCGATCCTGGGCTACGCCGACCTGCTGCTGGAGGAGGGCGACCTGCAGCGGGCTCCGGCCACGCGGGTGCAGGCCATCAAAACGATCCGCCGCAACGGCGAACACCTGCTGAGCATCATCAACGACATTCTGGATCTCTCGAAGATCGAGGCGGGCAAGCTGCAGGTTGAGACGATCTCGTGCTCGCCGATGCAGGTGCTCGCGGACGTAGAGTCCATGATGCGGGTGCGCGCCGCGGCCAAGGGGCTGGAATTCACGGTTACGTGTCCAGCACCGGTGCCGGAGCGGATTCGGACCGACCCGACGCGTCTGCGGCAAATCCTGCTTAACCTGACGAGCAACGCGGTCAAATTCACGGACAGGGGGAGCGTGCGCATCGCGGTCCGGTTGATCCAGCGCGAGGCGTGTCCCGGGGCCCCGCCGGAGCCGCTCATGCAGTTCGAGGTGGCCGACACGGGCATCGGCATGAACACGCTGCAACTGAGCGAGCTCTTCGAGCCGTTTTCACAGGCCGATACGTCGACCACGCGCCGGTTCGGCGGCACGGGGCTGGGCCTGACGATCAGCCGGCGTCTGGCCCACATGCTCGGGGGCCGCATCGAGGTCGAGAGCGATCCGGGCGTGGGCAGCACGTTCCGAGTCCTGATCGCGACCGGACCACTGGAGGGCGTCCCGCTCGTCGCGCCCGATCTCGCCCTGATCCGGGCGGCGTCAACGTCGCCCGAGAGCCCACCGCGGCGCGACACGCTGGGCGGGCGCATCCTGCTGGCCGAGGACGGCCCGGACAACCAGCGGCTGGTGACGCATCTGCTGCGCAAAGCCGGGGCCGACGTGGACGTGGCGGAAAACGGGCGTGTGGCGGTCGAGAAAGCGCTCGGAGCGCTGCAGGCCGGCCGGCCGTTCAACGTGATTCTGATGGACATGCAAATGCCGGAGGTCGACGGGTACGAGGCCACGCGTCAGCTCCGGCGCGCCGGGTACCGGGGAGCGATCGTGGCTCTGACGGCGCACGCGATGTCCGCCGACCGCGAGCGATGTTTGCACGCGGGCTGCGACGACTTCATCAGCAAGCCGATCGACCGGAGACACTTTCTTGACACAGTGGCGCGGTACGCCGGCGACACGACGCCGCCACGGATGGCGCGCGCGGGCCAAGGACAATCGTGCCACTGGCCGGCTCCGGCGCTGCGGGCGACGGCACCGACCGCGGGCGGGGCACCAGACGCCACAGCGGACATTGCATGAGCTCTGATCGTCGCGCTACCGGACCAGTTGGCGGCGCTGCGCGCCAGCCTGCTGGCCGGCGAACTGACCGCGGTGAAGACGCTCACCAGCGCGGTGCACGACGTCGCCCGCCGTTGCGGCCTGGAGGGAATCGCCGCGCGGGCCAACCGCCTGACGCAGGCCCTCCAGGATGGCGACGACCTGGACGCGTTGGCGGCGCTGGTCGCAGAAGTGGCCGAACTTTGCCAGCGGACGATTCTGCCGGAGCCCGTGCCGCCGCTTTGAGTCGCCGTCCCAACGTCGCCACGTCAGGCGGGGGTCGCGCGCAGGCACGGTAGCTCGATGCGGACGATGAGGCCGCCGTCCGGCGCGTTGGCCGCGCGCACCGTGCCACCGTGCAGGCGGATGGCGCGCTCGGTGATCGCCAGACCGAGGCCGACGCCGCCGGTCTTGCGGTCGCGGGCATCGGCGATGCGGTAAAACGGGCGGAAGATGTTCTGGAGCGCCGCCTCGGGGACGCCCGGGCCGTGGTCGCGGACCTCAATCACGGCCGTGGCCGGCGCGGCCGCCGGCTCGGCCCGCAGCGTCACGGTCACTTCGGTGCCGTCCGCCGTGTGTTGCACCGCGTTGCGTACGACATTCTCGAGCGCGCTGCGTAAGAGGTCGGCGGTGCCGTGAGTGACACAGTCGTGGGCGCAGAGCGCGCGGACGTGACCGTTGCGGGTGGCGGCCTCGAACTCGCCGTCCGCGGCGACCTCGGCCACGAGCTCGCCGAGCTGCACCTCGACCGCGTCGGAGGTTTGAGCAGCGCTCTCGAGGCGTGTGAGCGTCAGCAACTGGCCGATGAGCTCGTTGAGCCGCTCGGCCTCACGTTCGATGCGGTCCAGCGCAGGGGCGGCCGCCGGGGCGGCATTCTGCCGGGCGAGTCCCAACGCCACGTTGAGGCGTGCGAGCGGCGAGCGCAGCTCGTGGGAGATGTCCCGCAGCAGACGCCGCTCGGCGGCCACGAGCGCCTCGACGCGCTCGGCCATGAAGTCAAAATCGCGGCCCAGGTCGCCGATCTCGTCGCGCCGGCGGCCGGCCTGTGCGCCGGCGCGCGCGGTCAGGTCGCCGCGCGCCAGTTGGCCGGCGGCAGTCCGCAGGCGCCGGATGGGCGCGGTCAGGTACCGGGCCAAGCCGTAGCACACGATGCCGCCGGTCACAATCACGGCGAGAAGGCGCCACATCCACGTCGTGGGGTTGCCGAACACGTCCCGCAGGGGGCTGCGCGTAATCTCGGTCACGAAAACGTAGGGCTGCTCATTCGCGCCGGTCACGCGGGTACCGACGAGCAGACCGGTGGCGGTGTGGTCCACTTGCAGCTCGCCCGTGGCCTGCACGCGGGCGGCGAGCTCCGCGGCCCCAGCCGGAGGCGTCTGCTCAGCGAGGTCGGTGCCGTGCTCGTCGAGCAGCACGGCGTGCATCTCGGCCGTCTGACCTAACCGCTCGCAGTACGCGCGCAGCGCGGCGCTGCCGCCGCGTTCCCACTTCTGAAGGGCCCGATCGCCGTAGAGCGAGACGATGTTGCCGAGTACGGCGCGGCGGTGGGAGGGCCCGTGCTCGCGGCGGTTCCACTGGTCGAAGGCGACGAATTCGGCGGCGAGGAGGATCGTGGCCAGCCAGAAGCACAGGAAGATCTTGAGAAACAAGCTTCGCATTCGGTCGCAACCTCGCAGTTTGTCGCCCGGGTCACGTCGGGCCGGGAGCGTCGCCGGCGGCGGCGTCCCGGCGCCCCATCCCGGACACCACGTAGAGATAACCCAGGCTGCGGACCGTCTTGATGCGCTCGGCCTGATCCGAGCCGGGGCCGAGCTTGCGGCGCAGGTTGCTGACGTGCATGTCGATGCTCCGGTCGAACGGCATCAGCCGCCGGCCCAACACCGTGCGTGAGAGCTCGTCGCGCGGCACGACCCGACCAGCTTCGCGCAGGAGCAACTCCAGCAACGCGAACTCCGCACTGGTCAGTTCCACGGGCCGGCCCGCGCAATGCACGACCCGCGCGCCGGGATCGAGTTCGACATCGTCGACCGCCACCCGCACGGCCGGCTCATGCGCGTCCGCGGGCGGGTGCGCCCCGGCGCGGCGCAGGATCGCGTGAATGCGGGCGACCAACTCGCGCGGGTTGAACGGCTTGGGCAGATAGTCGTCCGCCCCGATCTCGAGGCCGACGATGCGGTCCACGTCGTCGCCGCGGGCCGTCAGCATCAGCACCGGCAGCGCCGAGCGTGCCCGGATGCGGCGCAGCACCTCGAACCCGTCGATGCCCGGCATCATGACGTCGAGCACAGCCAGCGCAAAGACGCCGCCCAGCGCCCGCTCGACACCGGTCGCGGCGTCCTGGATGGCTTCGACCTCGAACCCTTCGGAGCCGAGGTACTGCGTCAGCAACTCGCACAGCTCCACGTCGTCGTCGACCAGAAGCAAGCGGGTCTTGGGATGGTTGGTTTTCTCCGGCAAGGTTGGCCTTCTCCCGCGTAGCCGCCAGGGGCCTGATTGTACCCGGAGCCGGCGATGCCGCAGGCCGCGCGTGCGTAAAGAAATGTCAAGACCGTCTTTACCAAGGTTTGCGCACCGCGGACGAATTCCTGACGGGCGTCCACGTATTATCTCTGAGACGAAGGATGCAGACGGCAGCGACGATCGGTGCCGGAGCCGAATTCCAAAAGCAGTAAAGGAGAAAGCGATGCGTACTCTCAAGAACCAGATCGTATGGGCGGCAGTTCCGGCGCTCCTGGGTCTGGCGCTGGCGGTCTACGCCGCCGGGCAAGTGCTGAGCCAGAGCACGCCGGCGGCCCCTGCGCAGGCGAGCGCGACGGCGGTGCAGCCGCCAGCCGGCGGCGGCCCGTGGCTGGGGCGGCTGGGCCACAAGCTGGGACTCACGGCGGACCAGCAGACACAGGCACAGGCGATCTTCGCCCAGGCGCGGGCCGACACGCAGGCGCAGTTCAGCCAGGTGCGCGATCAGATCCGCAACGTGCTGACCGATGACCAGAAGGCAAAGTTTGACAGCCTGCCGCACCCATTCGCCGGCCGGGGGCCGGGCGCGTGGGGCGGACCGCACGCTGAGCGCGGCTTGGGCCGCGGGCATCCGTTGCAGCTCGACCGGCTGACGAGCGAGTTAGGGCTGAGCAACGACCAGGCCACCGGCGCCAAGACCATTCTCGATGACCTGCACACGAACGCGACGACGTTGCGAGACCAGGCGCGCCAGCAGATTCGCGGCCTGCTAACGGACGACCAGAAGGCGAAGTTCGACAGTCTGCCGCAGACTTCCGGCAAGGATGCGTCCGCGGGCGGAACGTGTGGCAAAGCGTTCGGCCGCCACGCGGGTTGGGGTGGGATGCGGCCCGGCGGCGCGGCAGGTCGGCTGTCGCCCGACGAACGTCAGCAGCGTCTCGTGCAGCATCTGACCGACAAGCTCGGGCTCGACGATACCCAGCGCGCCAGCGTCACGACGATCCTGGAGAATCAGCGGCCGACGATCAAGGCGCGGCGGGAAGCCGCCCGCACGCAATTCCGCGCCCTGCTGACCCCCGAGCAGGCGGCGACCCTGGACCAGATGAAGGCGCAGAAGGCCCCGCGTACCCCGACATAGGGTGTTGCGGTTGCGCGAAACGCACGGAACAGCGACAGTCACAGCCCCCGGACCGCGCCGCGGCGTTCAGCCAGGCCCGGTCCGGCGTGTTGGTGGCGCGCGAAATGGCCGCTGCGAGCGCCCGCGAGACATAAGGTGCCTACAGATCGGTGTCACAGCAATGTAAAGAAATGTCAGCCGGGCTTTGCGCAACTTTACCCGGGGGTGACTGCACAATGACGCAATACCGGCGATAATATCCCCGTAGTACAGCCGCACGGGCCGCCGGAGCATTGGACGGCGGCCGCGGCGGCGACATGTGAGAGGAGCAGGGTTGCGCGTGGTTTGGAAACGGGCCTTCACGCTAATTGAGTTGCTGGTGGTCGTGGCGATCATCGGGCTGCTGGTTTCGATCGCCGTCCCCAGCCTGGGGCGAGCGCGCGCCAGCGGCAAACGGGCGGCGTGTGCCTCGAATCTGCGGCAGATCGGTATCGCCATGCGGAGCTACCTGGGGGCCGCGAACGACCGGTTGCCCTACGCATCGTACATGCCCTCGGTCAGTCCAGCGCCGCTGGACGGCCCGGACCCGATCTACATCGCGGACGTGCTGGCCAACGACACGGGGCACCAGGAGAACGTGTTTCGGTGCCCGAATGACATCTCGAGCTACAGCGACGACCCGAACAAGGAACGGCTGCCGCCCAATGTGAATAAGACCTACTTCGAGACGGAGCGTTCGAGCTACGAGTACCGAGACAGGCTTGCTGGACAGACGCTCGAAGAGTACGTGGCGCGGATCCGGGACCGTACAGGGCAAGTCATCGCGCCGAGCTCGGTTTGGATCTTCCGCGATTTCAATAACTTCCATGCGCCAGCCGGAGCGCTCGGTTCGCGGCGCTACGTGTACATCGACGGACATGTGACCGACTTCGAAAACTAGGAGTGGCACGCCATGTTGACTTGGATGAGCTCGCGACGCGTCTGGCTGGTGGCTGGCAGCGGCCTGCTTGTCGCCGCCGCCGCCGGGGCTTGGGGGTGGTCGAGCCGCCGTGGGCCCGCGCCAGACCCGACGGGGTTGCCGTCCGAGCTGTCCAGGGAAAGCCTGAAAACGCAGGCGGCGGACCCGGAGAAGCTCCGAGACACGATGCGCGAGACCATGCAGCGGACGGACCTCACCGAGGAACAACGGCGTGAAGTCATGCAGCGGATGCGGGAAATTCGGGAGGCGGAGTTCGACAAGCACATCAAGGAGTACATGGACGCCCCGGCCGACCAGAAGAACGCCATCCTCGACAAGCACCTGGACGAGATGCAAAAGCGGATGAAAGAGGAACAGGCCCGGCGCCAGCAGGAGCGCGCGCAGCGCCCGCCGACGACCCAGCCGAATCAGCGCAGGCCGGATTTCGGTTCCATGACACAGCAGGAACGCAAGACGCGGGCCGAGTCACGGAACCCCGACCAAGCGGCTCAGCACATGGCCTACTTCTCGGCCCTCCGGGCGCGGGCTACCGCACGCGGCATCCAAATGCCCTTTGGCGGCGGGCCCGGAGGCGGGGGTGGCGGCGGCCGCGGCCGCGGGTAGTGGCCGTAGCAGCAACATTGAGCGACACGGACTTTCGCGGCGAGCGCGCTCGCCGCGGGACCACAGAGGCGGGTGGGGCTAGAAACTCTGCGTATCGTCGTCCGAGGTCACGCACACCTCCGGCGGCACCTTGGACGCACTCGGCCGCGGCGTCGCGGGCCGTGTGCGTGTGGCCTGCAAGCGGGGCGCGACCCGGGTCGCTTCCGGGGCGGGCTCGGCACTCGGGGAAGGCTCCGCCCCAGCACACTGGCGCCTCGCGCCGCTAACCAGGTTTCCGAGCGTTGCGACCGTGCCCTTGATGGCCTGAGCCTCCTGGCTCACGCGGCCGGCGGAGGCCGACGAGTCGGCCGCACCCGCCGCATTCTGCTGCGTCAGCTTGTCCATCTGCGAGACGGCGCTGTTGACCTGCTCGGCCCCCTGCGCCTGTTCCTGAGACGCCTTCGTGATGGTGCTGATCAGCTCGGAGACGCGTGTCGACTTGCCGGCGATTCCGCTGAGCACGTCGGCCACTTCGCAGGCGACCTCGGACCCGTCGCGTGCCCGGCCAATCGCGTTCTCGATGAGCTGGGTCGTCTGCTGGGCCGCTTCGGCGGCGCGGCGGGCGAGGTTGCGAACCTCCTCGGCGACGACCGCGAAGCCCTTGCCGTGCTCGCCGGCCCGGGCGGCCTCGACGGCGGCATTGAGCGCCAGCAAGTTGGTCTGGAAGGCGATTTCCTCGATGACCTTGATGATCTTGCCGATCTGGCCGGCCGACTCGTTGATGGCCGTCATCGCCTGCGTGAGCCGGCCCATCGTTTGGGTGCCGCCCTCGGCGGCGTGCTGGGCTCCAGCGGCGAGCCCGTCGGCCTGCCTGGCGTTCTCGGCGTTCGCCCGGGTCATCGCGGCCATCTCTTCGAGGGCGCTGCTGGTTTCCTCCAAGGACGAGGCCTGCTCGGAGGCCGAGCTGGCGAGGTCCTCGCTGGCTTTGGCGAGCTGTTCGGAGACGCCGGCGAGGGCGTCCGATTGGCCGGTCAGGTTCGCGATGATGCCATTCAACGCCCGCACGAGCGGCCGCACGACGACCGGCAAGAGCGTCGCCGCCATAACCAGCAGGGCGGCCACGCCCAGGCCCACCGAGAGCCCGAGGGCCGAGCGCACGCTTTGCTGGAACCGTCCGCGGGCCGCGCCCACCATCGCATTGAGTTGGTCCTTGCTGAAGCGCAAGTGCAGCAGGCCGTACAGGTTGTTCACCTCCATGCTGGGCTGCAGGCGGTGCATATCCGGGTCGACGCGCAGCGGGTAGTACAGCGAGTAGAAGGCGTCACTCTCGACCAGAACGATGTCGTTAGCATCCTGTGCCTTCTTCCAGAGCTCCGGCTCGACCGGCTGGCCGACGCGCTCGGGCGGCGACGATAATTGCACCTTCGCATCGCTGCCGACGAATGAGAACTCGTCCATGGCGATGTGCTTGCGTTGCTGCTCGGCGAACTCCTGGAACTGCTTGTACTCGCCGGTCTGCAGCATGCGCTCCGTGGCCAGGCGCACGCTGTGCATGAGGCCCTTGGCCGCGGCGCGGTTCATGTCGAGCGAGCCGTCCTGGACGGCCGTGAGCATCTTCTCGAAGCTGTTGACGTACAGCTTGTGTTGCACCGTCAGGACAGCGGCGATGGAGAGCACGAACAGGCCGAGCGTGGGCAGGAAGATCCGTTTGGCCAAGCTGGCGCGGCGCAGCATCATGACTTATCACCTTTGCGGTCCTTTTCCTGGTACGCGACGGCGTGGTACGCCTCGCCCTTGCGATAGAAGGGGAAGGCGCGCCGCTTGACGAAGTCCGGGCTGGTGCAGGCGATGCACGGGGCGCCGGCGCGGATGCACCAGTTCACGCCGCCGTTCCATTGCCGCTGCGGGCAATTCGTGTGGCTCAGCGGCCCGAGGCAGCCGAGCTTGAACAGGCAGCCCTCGTCGCCGAACTGCTCGGCGAAGGCATTCTTCTGCCAGTAGTGGAAACGTGGGCAGTCGTCGTGCACGGAGTGCTTGTACATCATGTCCGGCGTGAGCAGCTCAGGGTTGACGCTCGGGTAGCCCTTGCCGGCCACGTACGCGAGCGTGCCGACGAGCGAGTCCGGATGCACGGGGCAGCCGGGGCAGTTGAGCAGCCGCTTCTCGGTCGGAATGTTCTTGGAGCGCATGAACTCGGCCAGGCCGACGGCGCCGGTCGCGTTGCCCTCGCCCGCGGGTATCCCGCCGAACGCGGCGCAGGAGCCGGCCGCGACCACGGCGTCGGCGCGTTGCAGGACATCCACGAGCAGGTCGTTGAGCGGCCGGCCGCCCAGCAGGCACGCTTCGGGCATACCCGGAGCCACGGCGCCCTCGAAGACCAGGTAGTAGCCGCCCTCGGAGACCAGCTTCTGAATCGTCTCGATCGCCTGCGCCCCCTGCGTCGCGGAGATGTTGGGGTGGAAGACGAGGGAGATCATGCGCGTGAGGATGTCCAGCGGCCCGGGCTCGTTACAGTTCAAGAACGAAACCGAGCAGCCGCTGCACGACAATCCTTGCAGCCACAGCACGCGTTTCTGCCGCTCAAACAGGCGTTGCAGACCCTGGGCGAAGACGGAGGCGACGCCCTGGCTCAGCCCCAACCCGGCCGCCAGTAACGTCCCCGCTCGCAAGAATTCGCGTCGTGAACACGGGATCATGGCCGTATCTCCCGCTGCCAGTTCGCTAAGGTCCTCCGCCCGGCCGAGCACTTAGTGCACGGCGCAGGCGATGCACGGGTCGAACGAACGCACCACGCGACCAATCTCGATCGGCTGCGTGGCATCCTTGATTTCGAGCCCCTCCAAGGCCGTCTCCACGGGGCCCGGCCGGCCGCGGCTGTCGCGCGGCGAGCAATTCCAGGTCGTGGGAACTACGCACTGGTAGTTGCTGATGCGGTACTCGTCGATTGAGATCCAGTGCCCAAGCGCCCCCCGCGGCGCCTCGGTCAATCCGTGGCCGCTGCCCGTCTTCGGCAGCTCGAACGGCGTCGTGGCGGGGCCGTCAATCTCGATCTCGTCGAGCCATTTCTGGGCCTCGCGCGCGACCCACCGCGCCTCCAGGGCGCGTGCCGCGTGGCGGCCCAGCACCGAGAAGAGCCTCTCGACCGGCAGGTTCAAGGGCTGGAGGAAGGCATCCACCTCGCGCTTGATCCAGGATTCGCCGGGCTTGAGATAGCCGGCGACGACCCGCGCGAGGGCCCCCACCTCCATCGGGTTCTCCTTGTAGCGCGGCGCCTTGAGCCAACTGTACGCCCCGCTGCGCTGCGGCTCAGGCTTGGTCTCGCCCTGCTTGGGATGCCGGGGCGCCCCGCTGGCGTAGCGTGAGCAGCCGACGTCCTCCGCGATCTGCTCGGGATCCAGCGTCTCCCACTTGCCGTCGATGACGACACCGGGCGGAATGAGCTTCTCGCCGCCATCGTTCGTCTCGAACACGCCATAGCACAGGAAGTTGCCGGCAGCGCGGCCAACGTCAAAGTAGCTGGGGAACGCCTGGGCCACCGTGACCACGTCGGGGATGTAGACCTCGTCGATGAAGCTCCGCACCTTCTGCAGCCGGCCAGCGTAGCTCAAGACCCGCTCGGCCGTCGGCACCTGCGTGACGCCCCCGGGGATCAGGGCCGTACTGTGCGGCAGCCGCGCGCCGAAGATGGCGCCCATCTCGTCGCAGATCTTCCGCAGCTCGAGGGCTTCGGCGTAGTGGGCGATGACGGCGATGTTGGTGTCCACGTCGGTCAGGTACTCGCCCTCGTAGCGCGGCAGCAGAGGCGCCGCCGCGAAGAGGTCCTTGCGGTTCAGCGCCTCCTCCACCCAGGACTTGACGGCTTTCAGCGCCCGGTCGGCGCCGGAGTATTTCAGGATGGCGGTGACGTCGACGAAGTCGAGCCCGGCCAGGTGGTAGAAGTGCAGGATGTGCGAGTGCAGGTAGTTCGCCGCGAGGATCAGGTTCTGCAGCAGCCGGCCGTTGCGGCCCGGGCGAATGCCGTAGGCCATCTCCTGGGCCCGGACCGACGCAATGCCGTGCGAGATCGGGCACACGCCGCAGATTCGCTGGGTGATCTGCTGGGCGTCCATGGGGTCGCGTCCGCGCAGGATTTGCTCGAAGCCGCGATACATCTCGCCCTCGCAGCGCGCGCTTTTGACGCGGTGTCGTTCCGCGCTGCCGGATTGAAACGGCTCCGTCTCGGTGTGCACCGCGAGATGTCCTTCGATCCGGGTCAGCGGGCTGACAGTCACCGTCTGGCTCATGAACTGCCTCCTCGTCGGACGGCCCCGGCACAGCGTTCGACGGCGAGCGGCGCGCCGGCCCAAAGCCCCGCTTTCCGGCGGCGTCGTTGCGTCTGGCGGGTGAAAAGCCCCGGTGCGCCGCGACAGTGCGGGGGCCGGCGTTGCGCGCACCGACCCTGTTCCCTCCGCCAGCAAGACGCACAGCTAGCGCGGAGGCGCCCCTGCTATTGTGGGCAATCCAGCGCCATGCCAAACAGCCAATCCTCTTTTGGCGTATCGGCAAATTGCGGAAGAAACTGAGCGGGAATCGCGCGGCCGCGGCATCGGGCCGGACGGGACAACTGCGCAAACCCGGCGCTGACACGCGGCCAGGCCGCCCCCAGGCGAATGGCGCCGCCCGCGCCGAGTCCGGTGCGTACCCCCGGCAACCGGGCTCGTCGCTCGCGCCGCCGGTACGCAACTGCGGTGGATCAACAGCTGCGCCGATCGGAAGGTGCGGTCACCATCCGGCGCTGACCGCTCACGGCGTGTCGCTCGCCAGCGTCACGGTCGTCGGCGTGTCCATATCCGCCAGCGGGGCGGCGCGGACGCCGTCCGACGTGACGGCGTATGCCGTTTGTCCGATGAACGCCGCCCGGCGCCACTGCACGTAGGTCATTCCGTACGCGTCCGTGTACACGACGGATGAGACGCGCCCTTTCGCCGCGAACCCGGTCGGGCTGACCTGGTACACGAGCGCGCCGTCGAAACTGGGCCCAACGTAAACCGAGTCGATGTACGGATCGTAGCCCGTCGGATACAGGACGGCCGGAATCGCGAGGAGGCCCTGGTCCGGCAGGAACGTGAAGGCCTTGTGCGTCACGCTGACGTCGGACTCGCTGCCATAGCCGCCGAGATCGAGCTGCTGGACCAGCGTCGGGTTGGTCCAGTCGCTGACATCGAAGAGCGAGAGCTGCAGGCCGTTGCGCACGACGCCGCCCCAGGGCGACGTTTCAGTCGAGCGCCCGACGCCGATCAGGAGGTTGTCGCCGTAGGGGTGCAGGTAGTCGCTGTAGCCGGGGATCGTCAGCTCGCCGACGCTCTTGGGGCTGTTCGGGTCGGTCAGGTCGAGGACGAAGAGCGGATCGATCTGGCGGAACGTGACGAGGAACGCGTGCTTGTCGAGGAACCGGGCCGCGTAGAGCTGCTCGCCGGGCGCGATGTTCTCGAGCCGGCCGACCACGTCGAGCTTGTCGGCGTTCGGCGCCACCACGTATACGGCGTTATACGGTCCAGTCGGAACATCGGCGGCCGTCTGCGCGGTCTGCGTCGTGACGGCATCGCTGCTCGACATGCTCGCCTCGGCGACGGCAATCCCGACCGCCCCTTCGCCGAACAGAATCGGGCCGCCGAAGAACCGCACGTCGTCGACCTGCGTAGCGACGCGCAGGTTGCCGCCGAACTCGCTAAGCGAGAACTGGTTCAGCAGCCGCCCGGGAACCGAGCCGCTGGCCACGTACTCCGCAACCCCCTGCTCGTTGTACGCCAGCTTGTGAATCGCGGTCGTCTCGCGGAAGGAGTTGTTCTCGTCGTAGGTCGTGTCCGTCAGGTACAGGGCTTCGGTCGAGGAGTAGATCGTCCCCGCGCCGGCCATCACCGCCGTCGAGCCGACCACCGTGGTCACGTCGGCAGCATCCAGCGTGACGACCATCGTCGCGAAATAACCGTCGGGCGAAAGCGGGTGGTACCAATCCTCCGGCGGGACGAGCACCGCGGGGCCCTGCCCGACATCCATCTTCGGGAGCACGTCCGTCAACGACATGGTCGCGATCGACAGCGGAGCCACGACCGTGGGCAGGGACGGCTCGTACGTCAGCACGAGAACCAGGTGCCCGTTCGTCAGCCGCGACGACACCAGCACGCCGTCCAGGTCGTTTCGCGCCGCGACGGCCGGATTCGCCGGATCGCTCACATCCACGGCGGCGACGCTCACCGTGGCCCGAACGTCGTAGGGCGGCCACATCATGGGCGACGCGATGTCGGCGGTGGCCTCGGCCCCCGCGGTCGTGGGCGTGACGCCGGCCATGAGGACGAAGTTGTTCTTTTCAAGCAGGACAATGACCTTGCCGCCAAACAGGTAGAGCGAGTCGATGCGGTCGCCGAACTTCAGTTGGCCCAGCTCGCGCATCTCGGACGTGGGCGTTGCCCGCACGATCCGCAAGGTATCGCCCTGGGCGATGTAGAAGTTCGTGCCGTCGGACTTGAACACGTCGCTTTCGTCGACGCCGGTTTCCTGCAGGTTGGTGGTGGAAAACGCGGTCGTTTGGTCGCCGCTCGCGCCGCTGTTGCTCGTCTCAATCCCCGCATCCGCGCCGGCGGCGGCGGGCGCGAGCAGATCCAGGAAGCCCCCCGGCCCGCTGATACCACGGCTTATGCTAGCGGTCGCCTGCTGCTTGAAGTAGTTCAGCAGTTCGTCGCCGGACGTAAAGCGCTGCAGGCCGGCGTCGCCGGTCGTTGATGGGCTCGCAGGCTGGAAAAACGGCCATCCCGGGCAGCCGCCGACGGTCGCCAAGCCGAGTACGCCCAGGATCAACCACGCCGCCGTTGCGCGCAGGCTCGCCTTCATCGGATGGTCTCCTCACGGTGCCCCGTGGCACAATTCCCCGAACGGTTCGTGTCGCCACCTGACCCATTCTTCGCGCTTGGTCCCGCGCGCCCGAAGCTGGCCGACTTGGCGTTTCAGGGCAGCGGGCCGTATACGCTATCGGTTCTGACGGAGTGTACGCCGACGGCGCGTGTCCGGGGAAGGCGGTCGTTGACCGTGGGCCCTGATAGTCCCATAATATCATGCATGTGGCATCGACAGCTGGTTTTGCACGGTCTGCAAGGTCCGATTTGCCGGGTCTCGAAAGTTGACGCAGAATTGTTGTTGGTGGTCCTTGCCACGGCCGCGGGAAACGGTAGTATACGGGGCCCCGCGGTCGAGCGGGCCTGATCTTTGACAAGTGAACAGTGGACGAAGCCGAGAGAGTGTGACGGCGCGGCGTCTCCTGCGATATGGGGCGGCGCGTCGAAAGCAGCCAAGCTCGCCGGGCGGCACGGTGTGTCGGCCGGACGGGCTGGTTCAGCACTCTCGTACGCAGCGAAGTGTTGAGCTCACTTTAAGGTTAAGGAAGATCGCAGCCTTCGGGCTGAGATCGTCAATTTTCCTTGAAGAGTTTGATCCTGGCTCAGAACGAACGCTGGCGGCATGGCTAAGACATGCAAGTCGTACGGACCAGAGTAGCAATATTCTGGTTAGTGGCGGAAGGGTGAGTAATGCATGGGTAACGTACCCTGAACTCGGGAATAACAGCGGGCCGCAAGGCCCTTTGCGAAAGTGCTGCTAATACCCGATGAAATCGCGGGACCACATGGTTCTGCGCTCAAAGCCGGGGACCGCAAGGCCTGGCGGTTTGGGAGCGGCCCATGTCCTATCAGCTTGTTGGTGAGGTAACGGCTCACCAAGGCTGCGACGGGTAGCCGGACTGAGAGGTCGGCCGGCCACATCGGGACTGAGACACTGCCCGGACACCTACGGGTGGCTGCAGTAACGAATCTTGGGCAATGGGCGCAAGCCTGACCCAGCAATGCCGCGTGCAGGAGGAAGTCCTTCGGGATGTAAACTGCTGTCAGGGGTTCGCAAGCAAAGGGCGTTAACAGCGCCCGGCGTTGAGCAGCTCCAAAGGAAGCCTCGACTAACTCTGTGCCAGCAGTCGCGGTAAGACAGAGGAGGCAAGCGTTGTTCGGAATCACTGGGCTTAAAGCGCGTGTAGGCGGCCGGGAAAGTGTCATGTGAAATCCCACGGCTCAACCGTGGAACTGCACGGCATACTACCCGGCTCGAGGTCGGTAGAGGTGCCTGGAACTCTAGGTGGAGCGGTGAAATGCGTAGATATCTAGAGGAACGCCGGAGGCGAAAGCGGGGCACTGGGCCGAATCTGACGCTGAGACGCGAAAGCGTGGGGAGCAAACAGGATTAGATACCCTGGTAGTCCACGCCGTAAACAATGCACACTAGACGTCGGTACCTCTGACGGTTCCGGCGTTGCCGTAAAAACATTAAGTGTGCCGCCTGGGGAGTACGGCCGCAAGGCTAAAACTCAAAGGAATTGACGGGGGCTCACACAAGCGGTGGAGCATGTGGCTTAATTCGAAGCAACGCGAAGAACCTTACCCAGGTTTGACATGCACGGATGCAAACCGGTTACGCGGGGCGCTACCCTTCGGGGTGAAACGTGCACAGGTGTTGCATGGCTGTCGTCAGCTCGTGCTGTGAAGTGTCGGGTTAAGTCCCTTAACGAGCGAAACCCCTGTCGCTAGTTGCCAGCGGGTCATGCCGGGGACTCTAGCGAGACTGCCGGCGTTAAGCCGGAGGAAGGTGGGGACGACGTCAAGTCATCATGGCCTTTATGCCTGGGGATGCACACGTGCTACAATGGGCGGGACAGAGCGACGCAAGACCGCAAGGTGGAGCAAATCGCAAAAACCCGTCCTCAGTTCAGATTGGAGTCTGCAATTCGACTCCATGAAGCTGGAATCGCTAGTAATCGCGCATCAGCTACGGCGCGGTGAATGTGTTCCTGAGCCTTGTACACACCGCCCGTCAAGTCATGGGAGCTGGTAGTACCCGAAGTCCGCTCAGCCAACCGCAAGGAGGCGGCGGCCGACGGTAAGACCGGTGACTGGGACTAAGTCGTAACAAGGTAGCCGTAGGGGAACCTGCGGCTGGATCACCTCCTTTCTAGGGATTACTAGAACGGCAGGCTTCGGCTTGCCGATCTGGTCAGCACACTCTCGGAAGACCTTAACCGGTCATCTGCCCGGCGGAGCGATCCGCCGGCCGTCTTCGTCCACTGTTTCCTTTTTTATTGCGCACGGCCGCACGCCTGCGGCCTCGTTGCTATTCCCGCCACTCGTTTTTCCAGCCCCCCTACCACGACGCGCCTTCCTCTGCGCCCCGGCCATCACGCGGCCGCCCGGTGTAACATTTCCGTGAACTTTCCATTCCCGTCACGCGACGTGCTTGATAGAGAGGCACCGAGATGGATGAAGCGACAACCAGGCTCGAGACGCTCTACCGCGACGTCGGCCCCGGTCTGCTCGCGTATCTCCGCCGGTGCTGTCGCGAACCGCAGGCCGCCGAGGACCTGCTCCAGGAGACGTTTCTGGGTGCGGCCCGGCGGATCGAGCGGCTGCTGAAGGCCGTTTCCCCACGAGCCTGGCTGTACGCGATCGCGCGGAACGTGGCGGTGACGCACCTGCGGCGAAGACGGCCGACGCGGCCGATGCCCGCCGACATCGCCGCCACCGCGCCGACGGCGGCTTCCGATGAGCTGGAGCCCGTTCGCAGGGCCATTGCGGAGCTGCCCGAGCCGTTACGTGAGACGCTGGAGCTGCGGCTGGGTGCAGATTTGTCGTACGCGGAGATCGCCGAGGTGTTGGAGATCCCCGTGGGTACGGTGCGATCGCGGCTGCACCACGCGCTGCAACGCGTGCGCGCCGCCGCCGTGACCGACCCGGAATAGCGAGGTGTGCGATGGAAACCGAAATACTGAAGCGGTTGCTGATGGACAGAGCGCTGGGTGGCTTGTCGCCGGACGTCGAGGCGCTGCTTGCAGCCTACCTCGAACGTGATGCGGCGCCGGCGGCGCGGGGGCGAGAGTTCGAGTTGGCAGCCAACCGCACGCGGCAGGTGCTGCGTCAGGCACAGCCGATGACGTTGCCGCCGTTTCCCGCGGCCCGCGTACAGGCCCTGGACCGCGGCCGGCGGCGGCTGATTCTGTTGCGAAACGTGGCGGGTATCGCGGCTGCGCTGGTGCTCGGCGTCGGGTTGGGCGCGGGGCTCGATCAGCGTCTGGCCGCGCACCGGACGACCAGCGCGAGCGCGCTGTCCCCGCCCGTCCTGGTCGTGGCACGGACGGGAGCCGAAGCGACCGATTCCGCGGGCTTCTGGTCCGCGCAACGTTTGTACGAGCAGGCGTGCGACACGAAGGGCACGCACGCCGCGCAGTTGATCTGGGATTCACCGGTTAAGGCACCGAGGCTGGGAGGTAAGTCATGAAACGCAAGAACGCAGCGATTGCTCTGCTCATTGTGGCCGCGGCGGTCACGTGCGGCTGCCTGCCGGAAAAACGCGTCGTGTGGTCGCCCGATGGCCGTTGGGCCGCAATCCGTGGCTCGGACGGGCTCTATCTGTGCGATCCGTCCGGGAAACTCTCCGAGCGCAAGCCCATGGTCGAGGGGGTCACATCGCTGGCATGGCTGCCGGATTCGAAGGGGCTGATTCTCTCGTACGTCGATGCGCACGCAGACACGTGGGACGCGCTGGCCGCCCGGCTGAGCGCCGAGCAGCGCCGGAAGGTGGAATCGGTGGGGCCGCAACTTCGCAACGAAATCCTGGCACACGAAGGCGACTGGAAGAACTTCGAGCCCAAGACCTTGGGCGACTTCACGCCGGGTGAGACCGGCGCGGCGCTGCTCTATGTCCGCGACAAGCTGAACGAGGGTTTGCCCGAGAAACTCGGGGAGGAGTGGAAGAAGGCGCAGGAGCTTCGCGTCGATGAGCACGTGCTCGCACGCGCCCGGGGCAGCGAGACCGGAAAACTCGAACTGGACGGCGCGCTCGCGCGGGCGCTCGACCCCTTCGACGAGCTGTGCGTTTCGCCCGATGGCCGCACGGTGGCGTATCGCAGGCCGGCCCCGGGGGACGAACAAACAAGGCCGTTGCTCGTCGTCGCGATTGAGAAACCGGCGACGCCGACACTCGTCGCCGAGCACACGGCGATGTTCTACGATTGGTCGGCCGACGGCCGATATCTCGTGTACGCCGCGTGCCATACTGCGCTGCCGGAGAAGAGCAAGGAGCTGCGGTTGGGCGTGGTGGCGCGGCGGCAGGTTTGCGGCGACGACGGGGCGGTGCTCGGCACGCTGCCGGAGCCGGAGGAGCTGGCCGGCATCCTCTTTCAGGAGGAGGTGCGGGTACGGTGCTTGCGCGACGGGCGCGTGCTGTTCGCGACGGCCGAGCTCGAAGTGCCGTGCACGTCAGCCGACATGCCGCAGCGTGCCGGTCTGTTCTCCGTCGACCCCGGCCGGCAACCGGGCGTCACGCGGGTGATTCCGCGCCCAACCGTCTACATGTTGCCGGACGCGGCGTTTCTGTTCGCGGTCAGCCCCGACGAGCGGCACGTCTGCATCCCAGGCAGCAACGGCCGAATCGTGGTGCTCACGCTGGCGACGGGGAGCTTCTGGGAAGTAGCCGGCGAGGACAAGGGCAACCAACTGCGGATGCAGCCGACCTGGCGCAGCTCGGACGAGTTGTGCTTTGCCGTCACGCCGGACCTCGAAAAGCCGGCGCAGGTGGTGCTGGCGAAGCTGAACTGGAACGCGCAGACTGCCGAGCGCCGCGTCCTCAGTGCGGACTGGCCGGAGGCGGTGGGCAAAGATTTCCTGGCGGCCCAGGAGGCCGCGCCGACGTCGCAACCCTGAGCGCTCACCCGGCGGAGCTTCCCCGCCACCGTACGGTGACTTCCCAGCCCAGGTCGCGGTGAAACGCCGCGAGCAATTGCTCGACGCGTTGTTTGGCCTGGCCGACGAAGTCGCCGTCCTGAACGACCTTCTCGACGGCGGCCTGGGCGGCCCTCATGCAGTCCTCCAGCAGCACAGGGCGCGGGTCGGCGAACGGGTTGAACGCCGCCAGCCCCGTTTTCCGCAGTTCGTAGACGCGGGTGCGGGCCTGATCCACGCGCGGCCGGTCGGGGCGCGGCGACGGGAGCAGCAGCGTGATCCGCTTCGCAGCGTCGTCGCGCTCCGCGATCTCGATCTGCTCAAGATCAATCGTCAAATCGGCGTCGCCCTTCACGAGCACGAGCGCCTTGGCACCCGCCGTGGTCCCTTCGATGACGTCCGCGGCCTCGACCCGGAGCACGGCCAGCCTCGCGATCCGCCGGACATCCTCGATGCGCGGGGCGGTCGAGAGCGTTGTTGGCGGCGGCACAGATTGGCCGAAGCGGTATGCCGCCCACGCGAGAAACGCGCAGACGGGCACCATTAGAACTGCTCTTGCAGCCGCAGACAGGCTTGGAACCCAGCGTGAGAGCGGTATGGCGGCCATGGAACGACCTCCGCAAGTCACCCGCCGGTGGTCCGGTAAACCGAGTGCCACACAGGCGGTCCGCCAGTGCATGCACAGGCGTGAATTTCAGCCAGCAGGACGAGCAGTAGCGCAGCGCCGACAAGGGCGATGCCGGTCCACAGCTTCAACTTACCGACGGGCAGGCGAAACATGCCGACTTTCCCGTGCTGGCGCCGCGCCCCCGCCGTTTCTTCCTACGGAGGTCGCCCTCGTCCGATGCACGCGGGCGACAACATTCGACACGCGGCCTGCGTGGGGCGCGGCTGCGAGGACAAAACGACTCAGCCGTGTCAAAGACCTGGCCGGCGGCGCTATGTGAATATGTACCGGGGCAACGTACTCCCACTGCGCCGGTGGGCGGCGTCCCCACTTCGTCGACCGCACGGAGGACAGGAGCATGACACGCATCTGGAACAGGTTGGCCAGCCTGGGAGTAATCGCCGCGACCGGCACGCTGGCGCTTGGCACCACGATCACGCTGCAACAGGGCCTCAACGGCTACGGCGGCACCACCGACACCTGGTTGGACGAGAGCGCCAAGCTGGACAACAACGGAGGCAGCAACGAACTGCGCGTGCAGTGGTACAACGGCCGCAGCGACGCGACCGTAATCAAGTTCGACCTGACGGGGCAGATTCCGCCCTACCAGGAGATCACGTCCGCGACGCTCCGGTTGTACTACTTCTACGCGGGCAGCTTCACGAACAGCAACACGATGACGGTCACGGCGTTCCGGCTGGCGCCCGGCGCGTGGTGGGACGAGAACGTCTACGGCGGCGTGAGCGGTTACGGTGCCAACTACACGTATCGGGACGCCGGCCAGACGCTGCAATGGACCGGTGGGGCTGAAGGCGGCTGGTGGGACAAGATCGACGACGGCAACGGAGTCGCACTCCTCAAGAAGACCGGCGGCACGGACCCCAACGCGATCGATCCGAACCACTGGGTACCCTTCAGCGTGACGCCGAGCGTGACGCTATGGTATCGCGGGTTTGCCAACAATGGGTTCCTGCTGGACGCGACGAACTTCGCCGGCAGCGGCACGACGGTCTACAGTAAGTTCTTCGCACGGAACGAAGGCGGGAGCAGCTACCGGCCCCAGTTGGTGATCAACTACGAGCTCGCTCCGACGCCGACGATCTGCCGGGGCGACTGCAACTGCGACGGGGCGATCAACTTCGCAGACATCGACTGGTTCGTGCTGGCCCTGGGCAACAATGTCGCGGGCTGGACTCAGCACTATCGGGACACGCACGGCGGGACCGCGCCGCCGTGCAGCTTCGTCAACTGCGACGTCAACGGCGACGGGTCGGTGACGTTCGCGGACATTGACCCATTTGTGGCCCGGCTGGGTATGACGTGTCAATGGTGAGGGCGAGCGGCGCAGCCGAGCGCGCGCCCAGGGGAGGTCACGGGTGCGTCGCAACCCGGCGGACAACGGCGAGTGACGCCGAAAGGTGTCAGCGCAAAGGACGAGGCCGGCCCGGTCCCGGATCGTGACGACGGAACGCCCATTCGAACCCTGCGGGCAACTTCGTCCCGCGACGAGGCGTCAGCCGTCGGCCCGGTCCTAGAAGCAACCGGCCCGGCCTCGCGACGACAATTAACGCGGGCTCTCCGCGCCGAAGGCGCAGCGCCCACGCCTCTCTCCCCTCAGAGTATGGATGCTCACTATACGTACGATGCAGCTTTCGCTGCACGCCCACGGAATGCGGGTACCAGGACGTGCCCGTCGGCAACCCGCTCCTTACAACACAATCATTCACCACGTTTTTCGGGTAGTCAAATTCAATCCGCAATTTCGCGCGCGCCGCGGCCGCGGCGGGCACGGGCTGCATCCGCCTGCGCTCGCACGCACCGCGCGAGGTCTTCGGGCACCGTAAGTTCGCGCCAGGGCACCGCGATGGCGGATTCGGGCGCTGTGCGCAGCAACAAGTGATGGACCAACCACGTTTGCTCCATGCGTACCGTGTCCGCGAGCTTTTCCGCCGGACATGCCAGCGCAACGGGCAGCCACGCAGCCGCCTCGGCGTCGACGCGGCGATGCGGGGCCACCGGGCCTTCCGCCAGGTGGCCGCCGCGAAACAAGAACAGTTTCCAGGCCTGCCGGCGCGTCACGGGCAACCCGAGCAGCCAGGTCACGCGCTCGATCGGATACAAGTGCGGGGCCGTCTCCGATGCCCAGCGGCGTGCAAACTCGAGCTGCTGCTTGATCTGCGCCGCCAACTCGTACTTCTGCAGCGCGGCGGCAGCAATCATGCGGTCCGTCGCGGCCGCGATCCAATCCTGCGTAACGCCGCCCGCGAACCGCCAGGCGTCGCGGCAGCGCGCGGCGTACACGGGCACCGGAGCCCCTCCGTCGCAGGGGGCGTCGCAGCGCCCCATATCGGCGTAGGCGCAACGTGTGCCGTGGGGCGCTTTCTGGACCTGCTCCGGATAGCGGCACAGGTCGAACAGGTCCCACAATCCGGCGAGCGCCTCCTGACACGGCTTATGTGTCGGCCAGGGACCGAGGAATTCCCCCGGCGTGCGCCAGATGCGTTCCGTCACCGCGATTTCGGGGATCGCCCGCGCCCAATCGACGTGCAGAAACCAGGCGGGGCCGAATGAGACGAGCTTGCGATAATCCTGCGGGTGGAGTTGGCGCGCCAGGCGATAGTACCACCAGCGCGCCTCAAACGGGCAACTGATCGGCCGCCAGCGCACGCCCCGCACGATCTCGGCCAGATCGGCACGCCCGCGCCGCGGCTCCGGCGGCGCGGTCAGGCGCGCCAGCGCCGCACGCCGCAGTTGCTGTGCCGTGAGGAGCTGCACGGGTGCCCCGCCCTCGGTCACAAACAGGGCCACGGCGGGCCCACTGGGCAGCGGAGCGAGCTGCTCGGCACACGGGCGCCCGGACCACGAGCAGAGCTGCGGCAGCGCTGCAGCCAACCAGTCAGCCGCGGAGTCGGTAGTCGACATGGCAAACCGCCGGCGAGGGAGCGGAGCCCGCAGCGCGCTCACACGGCCATGCCGGTGATTTCGGCTTCGAATACCATCGTCGCGCCGACAAAGCCCTGTGCCTCGCAAGTCATGCGCCGCGGCCGGATCTGCCGAGCACGCTCAACAACCAGGAGACGGCATGGCGGCTCGACCGGGCCGCGGAACTTGACGTGATCGACGCCCACGAACCCGATGAAGCCAGCGTCGGGAAAAAGCCGCGTGTGTACGTAGCTGGCGAGCTGCGCCGCCGCTTCGATCATGAGCACGCCCGGAAACAGAGGGCGGCCCGGGATGTGGCCGCGCACCCAGAAGGCGTCCGCGCGAACGTCGTGGTAACCGGCACAGACCCCGCGGTCCATGTCGAGCAGCAGGATGCCATCGAGCAGGGCGAATTCATGGCGCTGCGGCAACGCTTGCTCAATCTCGGCGCGGCCGGCGAGCAGGTTGGTACAGTCCAACTGTGCCGGATCCAGGATCGGGGGTGGAGGCATACGCGCGCCGTAAGCAATCTGTGGGCGATTCGACGGAAGGCAGCCCTAGGCCGGCGGCTGGGGCGGTCCCTCTTCGCCGCGCATATTGAGGACCTTCTTCCGCACTTCTTGGGCGACGTTCTTGATGTCCTGCATGATCTTGCGTACGCGCGTGCCGGCCGCTTTATTCCCCCCCTGGGCCTTGTACACGTCGTCGGCCACTTCCTCGACGAGCTGCTTGAGCTTGAGGTACTCCTCCATCGTTTTCTCCGTGCTCCGGCGAGTGCGGGAGTCCGAATCGGGCATCGCCGACACCTGCCGGTCGGCGTCGGCAGCACGAACTCGAACCGTCGGTCAGTAGCCGCGAGCGCTACCAGGAGTGGAGGTTCTAGCACTGGCGACGCTGGTTTGCAAGTGGGGCGATAATAAGAGCGTGCGCGGGTTCGGCCACGCGAAACGTCTCCGGGAGCGGTTACGGAGACTTCGTACGGACTTCGGCGTGCGGGCCCGAGGTGAAGGGTGCGGCCTCGCCGAACCTGCTCTGCTCGTCGTGTGATGCGCCCGCTCTGCCGGCCGGGCCACGCTCTTCCTTCGGGCCGTTTTCCCCGGTAGAATGGACGCTGTGCGGCCGGAGGGCTTCGACGGGCCCCGGCACCTTTCGAGACGGTTGGGCAACGTTGCCACGGAGCGTGCGGCGCCCCCGCCGCGTCTGCGGGCGGCCCGCAAGGAGCAGGGAGAAGCATGCCAGCGCGGCGGATGAGCGGCCTGATCACCGTGCTCGGTGCCCTAGCTTCCTTTTGCGCAGCGGAAAACACGGGGATCGTCTCGGTGGAGGGCCAGCACTTCACGCTCGCTGGCCGGCCGTACTATTTCGCCGGCACGAACTGCTACTATCTCATGGTCTTTGCCGCCGATCCAGGCCTGCGGCCCGACGTGGACGAGGTGTTGGAGGACGCCGCCGCGCTCGGTCTGACCACCGTTCGGACCTGGGCGTTTAACGACGGTCCGTCGCAGTGGAACGCTCTGCAACTCAGCCCGGGAGTGTACCAAGAGTACGTCTTTCAGGGCCTGGACTACGTGTTGTACCGGGCCGACCAGCTCGGGCTGCGCGTCATCCTGCCGCTGGTTGACAACTGGGATGACTACGGGGGCATGAACCAATACGTCGCCTGGAGCCCGGCGGCCGCGCAGCATGACGAGTTCTACACCGACAGCGCGTGCCGGCAATGGTACAAAAACCACGTGGCCGCCGTGCTGGGCCGCGTAAACACGTTCAACGGCCGGACGTACCGGCAGGACCCGACGGTTCTTGCCTGGGAGCTGGCGAACGAGCCGCGCCAGCAATCGAACTCGGCCGGGAACCAGTTACAGGCCTGGATCGAGGAAATGAGCGCGTACATCAAGTCGCTCGATCCCGACCACTTAGTCACGACCGGATCGGAGGGGTTTTACGGGCCAACGGGGCCGAACCATAACCCCGTCTCCTGGTTCGGTTCGATGGGCGTGGACTACGTGCGGAACCATTCGCCGGCCACGATTGACTTCTGCTGCTTTCACGCGTTTCCGGACCAGTGGGGATTGAGCTACAACGCTTCGATGATGTGGGTCCGAAACCACGGCACCGATACCGACGGGCTGCTCGGCAAACCGGTCATATTCGAGGAATTCGGCAAGCAGCGCCCCCTGACGACGCGCGACACCTATTTCCAGGGCTGGTACGACGAAATCTACGCTTCCGCCGCCGCAGGCCACAGTCTCGCCGGGTCGTGCTTCTGGATTCTGTACCACGACAGTTACACCGACTACGACGGGTACGGCGTGTACTGGCCGGCCGACGCCAGCACCGGCCAGATCATCAGTACGGAGGCCGCCCGTATCAAAGCGCTCATCCCGCTCGCGGGCGACCTGGACGGCGACGGCGACATCGACGCCGCCGATTTCGCTACGTTTACGACCTGTCTGGCGGGCCCGGATGTCACCACGCCACCCCCGGGATGCGATCCGATGGACTTTGCCGGGGCAGACCTCGGCGGCGATCTGGATGTGGACCTGGCGGACACCGCCCTCTTCCAACGGGCCTTCGGCAGCAGAGGGTGACCATCCCGAAGCGTCCCGCCTGCTCCGGCGGGCGCTACGAAAGTACGCGCTGGGTCATGCGTCGCAGGGCCAGCACGTGACAAACCACGATGTACGCCGTCAGCGCGGCAACGTGCGCGAGCGTTGCGGGCGTGAAATGGGCCTCGAACAGCGCCCGAGAGATTTCGATCGGGTGCGTCAGCGGCAGCACGTTCGAGACCACGTCGAGCCACACATAATGCCCTTTGATCGGGAAAAACGTGCCGGAGAAAAAGAACAGCGGCGTAATCACGCCCGTCGTGAAGAACGAGAAGTTGTTGATCATCTTCACGTAGCTGGTGACGATCAGGCCGATCGAGGCGAAGAGATAGGACGTCAACATGCCGACCACCGGCACGAGCACGCACCAGACGTTCGGGCGGGCGCCGAACGCCATCGTCACGAGCAGCACGACCGTCGAGAAGACCGCGCCCTTCGTGGCGGCAAACAGCATCTCGCCGACGAAGATCTCCGACACGCGCAGGTGGGTGCCGAGCATCGCGTCGTAGGTCTTCTGAAACACGAGCCGGACGAACGTGCCGAAGGTCGTCTCGAAGATCGCCGTAAACATCGCCGAGCTGATGACGAGGCCGCTGGCGACGAATGTGCGGTAGCTCAGGCCCTCGAAACCGCCCGGCTGCACGTAATTCCCGAGCCCGATGGCAACCGCGGTGAAGAAGAACAGCGGCTCGAGCAGCGGCGGCGTGGCGTTCGCCAGGAACGTCTTCGTGTAAACGCGGAAATGGCGGTACCAGACGCCGTAAAGGCTCCAAAACAGGCTCGTGCGCAGCCGGATCGGTTGATGCAACTCGCTTAACCCGTTTGCCGGAGACGAGCTCATTCGTTGAACCCCCGCCCAGTGAACTTCAGAAAGACATCCTCCAGGTTCGCGTGCCGCAGGATGGCGTATTTCGCGGCGAGCCGCTCGTGCAACGCTTGCAGCGGCTGCTCGGCGGCGGCGTAGAAGTAATCCGCGTCGCCGGCGTGCTCGTGACGGATGCCGCCGTCGAGCGGCGGAACGGTGGGCACGCCGGAGACCTGGAGTACGTAACGCTCCAAGTGGGCTTCGACCAGGTCGTTCGGGGGTCCGCTGAGGATGATCCGGCCGCGATCCATGATCAGGACGCGGTCGCTGAGCTGCTGGGCCTCGTCCATGTAGTGCGTGGTGAGCAGGATCGTCATGCCCTGGCGCTTGAGGTCGCGTAGGGCGGCCCAGATCGCGTGCCGCACCTGCGGGTCGAGGCCGGTCGTCGGCTCGTCCAGGATCAGCAGCTTCGGGCTGTTCAGCAGGGCGCGGGCGATCATCAGCCGACGGACCATGCCGCCCGAGAGCGCCCGGATGCGGCTGTCGGCCTTCGCGGTGAGCGACAGCCAGTCGAGCAAGGCGGCGATCCGGCGGCGGGCGGTCCGGTGATCAAGCCCGCAATACAGCGCGTGCACGAGCAGGCACTCGGCGGCGTTCAGCTCCTCGTCGAGGTTGTTGTCCTGGAACACGACGCCGATGTGGGCGTTGATCTGTTTGCGCTGCTCCATCGGCGTGAGGCCGAAGACGGTCAGCTCGCCGGCAGTTTTCGCGATGGCACTGAAGACGAGGCGCATGAGGGTGGTCTTGCCGGCGCCGTTGGGGCCGAGGAAGCCGACGCACTCGTTCGGAGCGATATCGAGGTCGACGCCGTCGACGGCCTTCAGCTCGCCGAACTGCTTGGTCAGGCCGCGGGCGATGATGAGCGGAGCGGAATGCGTGGCTGAGTCTTCCATGGGCAGCGAATTGAGAATGATGAATTAGGAATTAAGAATGCCACAAACGGTCATCAGCCTTCGCTATTCTTAATTCTGAATTCCTAATTCTTAGTTCTTATCTTGATGTTCCGGAACCACACCTTGTCGCCGTGATCCTGGAGGTCGATCTTGCCCTTCGGGCGCGTGCCGTAGTCGGGCATCTTGCTGAACTTGCTCGCCTTGACGAGCGCGTCCCACTCGGGGCTGTGCAGCTCGTACTCGACGACCTTCACGCCGCTGAGCCAGTGCTCGACGTGGTTGCCCTGCACGACGATGCGGGCCTTGTTGAAAAACCCGACGGGCACGGTCACGTCGCGCGGCGGAGCGTACAACGCGTAACACGACGCCGCCGAGGTCAGCGGGTCACGGCCGTCGGGGTGCTCGCCGTTGTCGAGAATCTGGTACTCGGGGCCGGTCTCGTACGGCGCCCCGTGGTCCTCGGTGACGCGATACATGACGCCGCTGTTGCCGCCGGGCGAGATGCGCCATTCGAGGCTCAGCTCGAAATCCTGGAAGTCCTCGTCGGTGGCGATGTCGCCGGCGGGCGCGGCGCGGACGAGGCAGCCATCCTTGACCTGCCAGCCGGCCGGCGACACGTCCTTCTTGTAGACGTGCCAGCCGCGCGGCGTCTGCCCGTCGAACAGCAGCTTCCAGCCTTGCTGCTTCTCCTCGTCGGTCAGGAAGTTCTGCTTCTCCGGCGCCGGTGGCGTCAGCACTTCGCCCTTCCGGTCCGTCGGGATCGCGTTGAGCGTGTACCACGCCTCCGTGCTCCACGGCAGCTCGCCATCCTCCGAAATGCACGGCGGCAGGAGGCGGATGTACACGACGTGGCTGATCTTCAGGTCGGGGATTTCGAGGAAAACCTTCTTGCGGTCCGGCGAGACGCTGGCGGATTTCACGGGGTAGACGACGCCGTCGCGGTGCGGCCCGACGCTCTTCGCCACATCAAACGGCCACTGCTCGATGTAGTACGACTCCGGGTCCCAGCCCACGCGCTTGTCGAGCGGCTTGGTGAATTCGATCTCGAAGCCGTTGGACATGGCGCGGACGGCGAGCATCTCGAAGATGATGGTTCCGGTTTCGCGCAGGGCTTGCGCGCTCTCGCGTCCCAGGCGAAATGCACATGCGCGAATACCATAAGAGCCACCGTCCAAGTAAACACGCATGGCCTCACCACCGGCGCCGCCTTGGACCAGAACGCCCGCTCCTCTCTCAGGCGCGCCGGCCCAGTTCGCTACGGCTGGGTTGATCAGTTTCCCCACATCGGCGGGCAACCAGCCTAGGAAGTTGGCGTTGGTGGGCGTGAGGGGCTCGCCAATCACCCGTAGCCGGCCGTCGGTCGGCCAACTGTTTAGATTCTCGTCTCCGAATGGCGCGCTACCCGCGGGGGCATAGCCAGGATGCGATTTGCCGACCGGCAGCCCGTCCCCCGGCTTTCCGCGGCGCAGGGGCGGGATGATCTTCTTCTGGCCGGACGCGGTTTCTTTCGACGCGTCGGCGGCGTGGCTCAGGAGCGCGGCGGGGATGGCGTCCCACTTGTCGCCGGCCGCACCTGGCGCCTGCCATTGCAACGTTAGCTGCGCCCCACCGCCGGCTTGGAGGTGCCAGACGTGCAGCTTGTGCGGGCCGGCAATCAGGTCGATCGGCTCGCTGTCCTTTGGCGTGGGGCCGTGGAGGCCGTCGTTGTCGATTAGCAGCTTGCGGTCCAGCCAGAGCTTACTGCCGTCGTCGCTGAGCAGGCGGAAGCGGTATGTGCCCGCCTTGTCGACTGTCAGCACACCGACGACCTCGGTCAGAAAGCGGTTTTCGAGCGGCTCGAAGTCCCTCCGGTCGCTCCGCAGGTCGAGCGTGGGCACGACCAGCACCACGTTCGGTTTCTGGTCCGGCGCCAGCTCCGGCAGCGAGGGCACGTCCACGCCGATGTCGTAGAGCCGGACGAGCAGGCCGGGGGTCATGTCGGCGGCGGAAGCAGTTGCGGCGACCATCAATAGGACGAGCAGCGATGAAGCCAGTGTTCGAGCACTCACGATCGATCCTCTTCCCGCGTGTTGGTCTTCTGCGGCCGACACGGGGGTCGGCCGCTACATTTCCTACAGGCACGGCTGCTAGGTCTCCCTTCGTGGCTTCGTGCCTACGCCGTGATCCTCTCCACCCCGCCCATGTACTTCCGCAGCGCCGCCGGCACCGTCACGCTGCCATCGGCGTTCTGGTTCAGCTCCAGCAGCGGAATCAGAATCCGCGGGCTGGCGATCACCGTGTTGTTCAGCGTGTGGCAGAAGTCCGGCTTGCCGGTGTCGCTCCGGCGATACCGCAGATTGAGCCGCCGGGCCTGGAAATCGTGGAAGCGGCTGGCGCTGTGGGTCTCGCCGTAGTCCTCGCGGCTGGGCATCCACGTCTCGATGTCGAACATGCGGACCTTGCCCTGGCCCATATCGCCGGTGCAGACCTCCATGAGGCGGTACGGCAAGCCGAGCGCCTGCAAGACCGCCTCGGAGTTCGCGATGATCGTCTCGTGCCACTTTCTCGACTCGGCTGCGTCCGCCTTGCAGAGCACGACCTGCTCGACCTTGTCGAAATAGTGGATGCGGTACAGCCCGCGCGTATCCTTGCCCGCGGCCCCTGCCTCCCGGCGAAAACACGTGGTGCGGGCGAAGTACAGCTTCGGCAGCTCCGCCTCGTCGAGAATCTCGTCGCAGTGATAGCCGGTGACCGGCACCTCCGCGGTGCCGACGAGGCTCTGGCCGTCGCGCTCGCAGAGGTAGACTTCTTCGCGGTGCAGCGGGAAGAAGCCCGTGCCGTACATGAGCGCGTCGTTGACCAGCACGGGCACGGTCATCGGCAAGAACCCACGCTCGGTCATCATGTCGAACGCGAGCCGCAGTACGGCTTCGTGCAGTAGCGCCCCCGCCCCACGCAGGACGTAATTCCGCGTGCCGGCGATCTTCACGCCGCGATCCATGTCGATGATGCCCAGTGACGTACCCAGCTCCAGATGATCTTTAAACGGAAAACCGAAGTCGGCCTTTTTCTTCGGCGTGCCGACGCGGCGGGCTTCCTTGTTGGACGATGCGTCCGGCCCCACGGGCACGCCCTCGTCATACGCGGGGATCTGCGGCACGAGCAGCAATAGCTCGCGCAGCTCGGCCTCGACCTTCTCGCGCTCGGCGTCGATCTCCTTGAGCCGGGCCTTGATCGTGCCCATCGCCTTCGACAGCTCGGTCTTCTGCTCCTTGGGGGCTTTGGCGATCTGCTCGCCGGCCTGGTTTTGCTGGTGCCGCAGCTCGTTGAACTCGGTTTCGAGCGTGCGGCGCCGCTGATCGACCGCGACGATGTGGTCGATGTCGACCTTCATGTTCTTGTCGGCCGCGGCCTTCTTGACCAGGTCGGGGTTCTCGCGAATGAGCTTGATGTCGATCATGCGACCTTCCAAAGCGAAACCGCAGAGGCGCTGAGACCGCGGAGAACGCAGAGAGCATTCAGCATTAGGTCAGGTATTATAGAGTGGTGCGCGGCTATGGCGAGCGGGGCTGGTCGCGGTCGTCGGGGACAGTCTCGAAGCGCTTGAGGTCTGCGGCATGGTCCTCGGGGCCGCTGCCGACGATTGAGCGCTCGCGCACGGAATACGCCTGGGCCACCAGCTCCGCGAAATCGGCCGCACGCCGGCTGTCCAACACGTCCCACGGGTTCGAGACGCCGCGCTCGATGAGTTCGGCAATGGCCGCGGAGCCGTCGAGCGCGAGCAGCCGGTCCGCCCGCGCCTGCCGCAGCGCGACGGCGAGCTGCTCGGGCGGCGTGCGGCCCGCCAGCGCGCGGCCGGCCTGCCGCACGTACGCCTCGATCGGGGGCACAAGGTCGCCGCTGGTCGGTTGGGCCGCGGCGTCCACCCAGTTGGACTCCACCCACCCGCACGTCCAGAACCACACGCGGTCCACATCGATTTCGGACGACACGTGCCACGGGACGCCGAGCAGCCAAGTGGCCGTCTGCTCGGCCAGGTCGCGCAGCGGCTGCTCCAGCGGCGTGGGCCAGAGAGTGTCGGCCACATGCAACGTGAGCGACTCGTCCTCGGCGATGACCCACGCAGCGGAAGTGGCGAAGCGCCGATCGGTCGCAAGCGGCGCGGGCGATGAGGCCGAACCAGGCAAGGTGGTCGGCGCGCTTGCGGTCGCCGGCGGCGTCCAATCCCGCCACGCGGCGCGGGTGGCCTCGATCGCCGGCGCGGGCGACACGTCGCCGACGATCAGCACTTCCACGTCTTCGATGGCCGCCAGAGACGCGAGGACCGCGGATAGCTGGTCAACGATCTGTGGAAGGAACCGGCCGGACTCGGACCAGCCGATCAAGCCCGGCGGCAGGTAGGCGGTATCCTCCAGCGGAGTCAGCGGCGGGGCCGCGCGGAGCGTCAAGACCCTCTGGAGCGCTTCGAAACCGGCCTCAAGGGCCGCGTCGCTGCCGTCGGGGCGGCGAATCAGGTCGGCCTGCAACTCGATCATCTGCGGGACGCGCGTCGCCGGACCGCGGGAATCGAGCCCCGGGCGCGACAGGTCGCCGAGCGGGAAGAGGTCGAGCCCGTGGTACGAAAGGTACTCGCGGTACTGCTCGACGGAACGCTGCGTGGAGCCCACGGACAGCAGGATGGCCGGCAGGTAGCGGTGCGGCCGCCGCAAACGCAGCAACGTGCGGACCGTCACGGGCTCCAGGCCCGGAACGACGCAGAGCGTCAGCTTGACGCGGTCGCTGATCCGCGCGGTCGAGAGCCGCGCGGGTGAGCGCGGTGACGTGACCGCCGGCGCATCCTTGACGTGCGTTGCGAGCAGCTCGAGCGCCGCCGACGTGTCGAGCTGCGCCGGCGGCGTTGCGCTGAGCGCCCGCGGGAGCGCCGGCGACGGCTGACTCATCGCCGGGCGGGTGTTGTCGCCAGCCGCAATGCGGGGACGGTAGATGGCGCGCGCGTGCCGTAAGTCGCCGGCGGCACGGCGCAGGTCTGCAACCGCCAGATGCGTGATGTACGGCAACTCGAGCTCCGCACGCAGGATGTCGCCTGCGACCAGCTCGTGCCAGCCAAGATCGAGCGCCCGCTCGGCGAAGTTGGCCCGGGCGAGCTGCCAGGCGCGGGCTGCCAGCGCCCGGGCGCGGTTCAACTCGGTCTCGGTCGGGAGGCCCTCTTCCGCCCGCTCCAGCTCCTCGCGGACGATCTGCTCGATCTGTTCCGCCGGCTCTTTCGTCCCGACTTGAAGGCAATCCACCGTCAACATCAGCAGCCCCCCTTCGCGCCAGGCTTCGCGCCGCCATTGCGGCGGCAAGCAGCCCGCCGCGACCAGACGACGATACAGCGCGCCGTCGACGGGGTTACAGAGGCGCTGCATCAGCACGTCGAGCGCGCCGTTTTCGGCGGCGGACGCCGGCAGCGTGGCCCAGGCGATGTCGAGGCCCGGGCAGTCCGCGAGCGACGGCGGCAGATGCACGCTCTCCGATTTCGGCAGCGTGAGGTCTTCACGGCCCGGCGACTCCGCCCGCGGCAGCCCGCCGAAACGCTTGCGCACGAGGTCCAGCGCGTCGTCCCGCCGCACGTCCCCGACGATCAGCAGGACCATGTTGGTTGCCGCAAAGCAGCGCTGCATGAACTCCCCCATCTGCGCGGGCGACAGGTCCCGACTCGACTGGGCCACGAAGTTCGGCGGGTGCGCGTACGGGTGGCCCGGGAACAGCGCGGCCAGCAGTCGACGTTCGGCCGCCTGCGTCGGGCTGTTGGGCTCCAAGCCGTAGTCGCGGGCCGCGGCATTCAAGCCGCGTGCTAACTCCTCGGCCGTGACCGCTGTTGGGCGCAGCCGTTCAGCTTCAATGTCCAACACGTGTTCGAGCCAGCCCGGCGGGCACGTAGATGCGAAATAGCACGCATCGCGCAGTGTGCGGCTTTCGCAGCGCACGCCCGCGGCCCGCAACCGGAGTGCCGCATCGTGTCGATTCTCGAGGATCGTCCGCGCGACGTGGCACAGCCCCGGATTGCCGGCGTCGTCACCGGCCGACCCCACGGCGAACCAGAGCTGCACGCTGACGAGCGGCAGCGTGTGGTCCTCGACGATCGCGACGCGCAGGCCGCTGTCGAGGCGGTGAAACTCGGGCGTGGCGACCGTGATCGGCAGCAAAGCGACGATCGGCAGCAGAAAGGCGAGCATGATGGTCTTCCATTGGTGGGCGTGCCCCGCCCTGAGTCCATCGCGACGGACAGAGGACGGGGCACCGGCGCTCTCTTTTAGGGTCCTTTAGAGGCGGCAGCTACGCCCGCGGCTACGCCGGCTTGGGCGGCGGCTTGGCGGCCGCCATCCGCTCCGCCTCCGCGGTCGTCAGCAGGGCGGCCGTGATCTGCTCGGAGATCTGCGACATGCCCTGCGGGCTGTAGGGGATCAGCATCACGGTCGCCTTGCCGTGCGTGCCAATCGCGGTCACGGTGTCGTAGTGCTGCGTGAGGAGCACCATCTTGGTGGCTTCCTCGGGCGAAATACCCGCCTCGGCACAGGTCTGCACGGACTCCTTTAGACCATTGGCGATGGCGAGCCGCTGCCGGGCGATGCCCACGCCCTGCAACTCCTTCGCCCGCGCCTCGGCTTCCGCCTGCGCGATGACGCGGATTTTCTGGGCCTCGGCCTCGTTCTTGGCGGCCTCGCGGAGCCGCGCGCTGGCATTGACCTTGTTCATCGCCTCTTTGACCGTCGCGTCCGGCTGGATGTCGTTGACCAGCGTCTGCATGATCGTGAAGCCGAACTGCGTGATGGTCTCCTGCAAACGCTCCTTCACGGCCAGCGCGATCTTGTCCTTCTCGGCGAAGACGTGGTCCACCGCCATGTCCGGCACCAGCGCCCGCACGGTGTCGAACACGTACGAGCTGATCTGCTGCCGCGGGTTCGTGAGCCGGTAAAACGCGGACCGCACTGCCTCGTCGCTCTCGGGCACGTAGTACTGCACGGCGATCAGCAGGTCCACGAACACGTCATCCTTCGTCTTCGACTCGACCTTGATCTCCAGCTCCTGCACGCGGTGGCTGATGTGCCCGGCGATCCGGTCGACCAGCGGCAACTTCCAGCGCAGCCCAGGGCCCGCGACCCGGGCAAAGCGGCCGAAGCGCTCGAGGACCGCGCGGGTCTGCTGCTGCACCGTGAAGAACGAGCTGAAGAACACAAACAGCACGATCAGCCCGATGGCCAGTCCGATCAGAGGATTCATGACGACCTCCCTTTCCGAACGCCCCGACGCCTGTCACTCCTGTGCACCAAACTCGGCACTCACCAACTCCACATGCAGCGTGTGCAGCGGGCCCGGCAGCTCGTACGACGGAATCTCGAGCGACGCGGCCTGGCCGCGGGCCAACATCTCGATGTCGCGCGTGATCGCGAACAGCGGCTGGCCGGCGTCGCCGTCGCCGCGCACCCGCAGCACGACGTTCGCCAGGTCGTAGCCCCCGTTGAACACCGTCAGCTCCAGCGCCTCCGTACTCAGCAGCGGCGCCCCACCGCCCACCGGCTGCCAGCCAAAGTGCAGATGGGCCGCCCCGGCGACCGCCGTCGTCGCCGCGGCCGACACCAGCGGGTTGGGGTGCCGGATGCGGCCGGCCCCCGCCACGGCGCCGCCCGCGACCTCCAGCCGCAACCCGCATTGGCGACAGTAGTGCGCCACATCCGGGTTCAGCGTCCGACACCGTGGGCAGCTCAGCGGCATCGCTAGCGCTTCTCCAGCCGGCGGCCTGCGCTGGCCGGGACCTGTACCCTGATTCAGCGGCCCGCCGATCATAGTGTAGCAAGCCCCCGGCCGTCCGGCACTACAGAAGCGGTCGGACTTTGTAACGCCGCGCGGGAAGAACCCGTGATTGTCGCCCCGGCGCTATCCGCCCGACGCGGCCCGCTGCAATTGCTGGAAGCAGATGTTGGCAAGCTGGATCATACGCTGTCGCTGCTTCTCCTCGAAGGGCAGAGGAGCGGTTCGTAGTCGCTGCTCTTCCCGCTGGAAGAACGCCGCGCCCTCGGCCGGGCGCCCCAGCGTTTGCCAGACTTGCTGCATCTTCGGGTAGGCCAACGGGCCGATGCCTGCGTCGGCCTCGACACCGGTGCGCATGAAAGCCAGGGCGCGCTCGAGGTCGGGCGGCTCGGTGGCCAGGAGCACGAAGCCGCGCGTCGCCGGTATGGAGGGGTATCCCGGCCAGTGCAGTTGCCCCGCGCGTTCGAGGGCCCCCAGTTCGGCGAGCACGGTCGAGCCGCGGCGCACGAACAACGTGGTCCGCGGCGAGAGGATCACCGGCACCCACTCGTCGCTGCCCGCGAGCAGGTTGATCAGCGGGATCGTGTCGGGGCCTCCGTAGCGCAGTAGGACGGCGTCGGTGCGGGCGCCGTTGACCCAGGGCTGGTCGAGAAACTGCCGGATTTGCGCAGGGTCCTGGCGCGAGGGGTCGAATAATGCGGTGAAACGGATGTAGTGCTCCTCGTCGTACACCTGCTGTGAGCGTCCATCCATGCAAACCCGCGACTGCGGCAGCTCGAACATGACCAAGCCGGCGACGGTCCACTCGGCGAGGATGTCGATCGGCCCCTTGACCGGGCGGAGCAATTCCAGCGCGTCGAACGGGTTCTGCTCGGCCGTCGTATAGCGCTGGAGCAGGTCGAATGGCGGTGCCGTGACGTACTTCGTTACCAAATCGCCGTACGTCACCGCCACTGTCATCCGGACGACGATCACCGCCGCGACCCAGCCGGCGACGGCGAGCGCGACGCGCCCATACCGGCGGACGAACGGGGCCATCCCGTAGGCCAGGCGGGCCAGCAGGACCGCGACCGATGGCGTCGCACACACGTAGTACAACGGGGCAAAACGCCGGGCCCAGAACGCCATACCCAAACCCATGCCGACCAAGGTCAAGTCGAAGAGCGTCAGCATCGGCGGCTCGCGCACGACGCGGCCTTTAGCGAGAACTTCGGGTTTCGAGGGCACCAGGCGCAGGAGCCCGAACAGAACGACCGCGCCCAGCATGATGTAAAACGCCGTCCAGAAGGGCCAGACGGGCAAGCCGCTCCGTATGTCCTCCCACGGCGGATGCCATTCGGCCACGTTACGGAAGACCTGGCTGCTGCCCACGAGCGTCGGATGGACGAAGTTGCCCCAGTGATACGGCCCCACCGCGATCGTCAGGACGAACGCCGCCAGGGTGGCGCCCGAGATTGTGATGACCTGGGCCAGACTGGCCGGCGCGCCGAGCCCGGGCGTGAACCGCATTTCCCTGCGGAACCACTGGAAGCCCTGGCTGAGCACCCAACAACCCACGAAGGCCGCGACCAGGCCATAGCCGAAGACGAAGCTGCCATGGGCGTTGCCCCAAACGAACAGGATCGGAAAGACCAGCAGGGCCGGCCACCAGCGCTGCCGTGGACGGGGCACGCAGAAGTAGTGCAGCACGGCACAGAAGATCGCCAACAGGAAGTACCCGGAAATCTGCGGGCGGATGTCGAGATAGTGCCGCGACGCCGCGGCGGCCACCGCGGCCCCGAGCAGCGCCGCGGTCCACGACCGGGCGCGGATCCGACACGCGTACAACATCATGCCGTAGATGGTCAGTGTGAGCAGCCAGAAAAAGACGACGACGGCGGCTGGACCGAAATGCTCGTACACCCAGAAGAAGGCGACGTGGGTGAGCCAGTTCTGGTTGAAGAAGTGCTTGCCGTAGAAGGTGTAGCTGAACGGGTCCGTGGTCGGGACTTCGTGATGCTCCAGGATGTAGCGTCCGGTCGCCAGGGCGATCCACGTGTCGTTCGTGTGATGAATGCCCGACATGCCCGTGAAGCAGCCGGCCAGAAAGAGCACCAGGAAGCCGGCCCGCACGGGGATGTCGAGCCAGCTCGGAAGCGCGCCGGGCGACTCGAGTTTCGTCACGGCGGCCGGTGACCCCTGTCGCGGGCGGCCGCCGGGCGCGGCCTGGGCGGCCGGCTCCAGGGTCAGACCACATTGGCGGCAATAATTCGCGCCGTCGGCGTTCGACCTACCGCAACCTGGACACGTCAACGGCATGGCGCGTGCCTCCAGGCGGCGCGGCGGAGGTTCCCCACGGGTTCCGCGCCGCACCACCGGCGGCCACCTTCACGAACCGCTCCAAAGCCACGGGACAGCTTGGCGATGGTGCGCTGCACCGCCCAACCGGCTGGTCGTGATCTCTGGTTCGCCCTCATGTACTCGCCGCATGGTACCATGTAGGTTCGTTATTGGGCAGGTGCGTCAAACGTATGCGGCGGACCAGCGGTTTGCGGGATGACGTGAGGTCGTGACGCGGGAGGAGCTATTGCAGGCCGGTCACGCGGTCAGCGCGGTCGCTTACGCCCGCCTGGCCCGGTTCGTCGAGTTGCTGCTGATCGAAAACCGCCGGCTCAACCTGACGGGAGTGCAGGAGGCCACCGAGCTCTGGCGGGGGCACGTCTGCGATAGTCTGGCCCTGTGGCCGCGGGTCGTCGCGTCGGGCGCGGTGCGCGTGCTCGATCTGGGCAGCGGGGGCGGCCTGCCCGGGCTGCCGCTGGCGTGCGTATGCGACACGGCACAGATGACGCTGCTGGACGCGACGCGCAAGAAGGTCGGCGCGTTGGAACGCATCATCCAAGGGCTCGGGGTGCCGAACGCGCGGGCGGCCTGGGGGCGCGCGGAGCGGCTGGCCCACGAGCCGGCCTACCGCGAGCAGTTCGACCTCGTCACCGCCCGGGCCGTCGCCGCCCTGCCGGTGCTGATCGAGTACGCCGCGGGCTTTGTTCGCCCCGGGGGCGAATGCTGGTTCTTCAAGACGCAGCGGGCCCTCGACGAAGAGCGGCCACGGGCGGAATCCGCCGCGCGGGCGTGCCAGGTCGCCGATCTCGCGTCGATCCCCTATCGCCTGCCCGGCGAGACGGACGAGCGTGTGCTGATCGGATACCGGAAAACGGGACGGCTTCCGGACAACCTGCCCCGGGGCATCGGCCGAACGAAGAAGCGGCCGCTGTAGGGGCGCGACTGGGTGCCACACGGAGCGTCGGCGGCCCGTAGAATGGCGTGATGCTCGCGCAGATTCGCATCGTCCTGGTGTCGCCCAGCGGCCCGGCCAACGTCGGCGCCGTGTGCCGGGCGATGGCGAACATGGGGCTGTCGGAACTCGTGATCGTGGCGCCGCGCTGCGACGTGCGGGCCGAGGCCGCGGTCGGCTACGCCGCGCACGGCCACGCCGTGCTCGACGCCGCGCGCGTCGTGGAGGACCTGCCGGCGGCGCTGGCCGGCTGCGCCCGGACGTACGCGACATCGTCGAAGCTGGGACTGTATCGGCGACAGGCGGCGATTACGCCGGCCGAAGCGGCGGTGGAAGCCCTGCGGCTGGCCGTCGCCGGACCGGTGGCCTTCGCGTTCGGCCGTGAGGACTACGGGCTGCCGACACGCGAGTTGCTGCATTTCGATCGGGTGGTGACGATCCCGGCGGACGAGACGTATCCGGTGCTGAACCTGGCGGCGGCGGTGACGGTCGTGTGCTATGAGCTGCGCAAGGCGTGGCTGGCGGCGGAGGGTAAGGCCCCGTTGCCACTGCTGATCGACCCGGGTCTGGCACGGGACGACCAGAAGCAGGTGTTGTTCGCGAAGCTGTTCGACGCGTTGGAGCGCGTGGGGTTCTTCTTTGGACAGAACCCGGACCACTTGAAGTACGCGCTGCGGCATCTCTTCGGGCGCATCGAGATGAACGTCAACGAGGTGGACATCCTGATCGGCCTGGCCCGGCAGATCCGCTGGTACGTGGATCACCACCCGCCCGAGAAGAAGGGACCGTAAACGAAGGGAGCGGGAAGGTCTCCGCTCAGCCGCGGGCGGGCGGACCGAAGATGTCCGCCTGGAGGCCGACGCGGTCGCCCGCGTCGCCGTCCCAGCGGTGCGCCGAGAGCGACGCGACGATCTGCTCGGCCAGCCGGACCGCGGCCAGGCCGTCCTCCGCAGTGACCGGCGGGCGCTCGCCGCTGCGCACGGACGCGACGAAGGCGTCCAGCTCGGCGCGGAGCGGGTCGCGGTCGTCGATCTGCAGCGGCTCGACGTGCACCATCTTGCCGAAGTCGAGCCCCGCCATCTGCGACAAGTCGGCGATGTTCCGCTCGCGGGCAAACTTCAGCACGTCGAGATTGCGGTCGAGCGTGATCGCGACGCCGACCTTTTTCTGATAATCGAGCGAGACGTACGCCTTCTCGGCGAAGACCCGCAGCTTGCGCTCGGTCTTGAGCGCCAGGCGCGACGCGGTCAGGTTCGCCACCGCCCCGCCGCGGCAGACGACGCGCGCGCTGGCGATGTCCTCGTGCGGGCCGAGGACGTTGACGCCCACCGCTTCGACCCGCACCACCTCGTCGTGCACGAGGTGCAGCAGGATGTCGAGGTCGTGGATCATCAAGTCGAACACGACGCCGACGTCCGCGGAACGGAACGTGAACGGGCTGATGCGGTGGGTCTCGATGAACTTGGGCCGCAGCCCGAGCCGCTCGACGGCCCGCACCGCCGGGTTGAAGCGCTCCGTGTGCCCGACGGCGACGATCACACGGTGCTGCCGGGCGAGCGCGACAATCTGCTCCCCGTCCGCGGCGGTCGGCGCGAGCGGCTTCTCGATCAGGACGTGTATGCCGCGCTCCATCAGCGGCCGGCTGACCTCCAAGTGGTTCTGCGTCGGGACCGCAACGCTCGCCGCCACGACGTCACCGAGTTCCGGCACGAGCCGGTCGGCATACCTGGCCCCCACCGGCCCAGCGAGCTCTTTGGCCCGTTCCACGTTCGCATCGATCACCGCGACAAGGCGCACGTCCGGCATTTGCGCGTAGGTGCGCACGTGGTGCCGGCCCATGTGGCCGGCGCCGATGACGGCGACGGGTAGCGGACTGCTCACCGGATCATCCCTCTTTCTCCCGGCCGTAGAACGCGGCGCGGTCGTCGTCCTGGTCCGTGCGGTAGCGCTCGCGCACACGGCCATAGACCCCCACCTCGAGCTTGCGCCGCACGAACTCGACGAGGTAGCGCACGTGCTCGTCCTGCATCAACCCGTCGGCCTCGATCTCCTGCAACGCGGCGCCGGTGCGGAGCGGGGAATGTTCGCCACGGCGGGCGTAGAGCAGCCGGGCGGCGCGCTTGACCTTTCCGATCGACTCGTCCGGCACACGCCAGCGGCGGAGACCTTCGACGTTGACGCCGCGCACCTCCTGCTCGTAGCCGAAGACCTTCATGTATGGCGGGACGTCGTGGGTGACGCGCGTGACACCGGCAATGTAGGCGTGGCGGCCGACAGTAACGAAGTGGTGCATGGCCGAGGCGCCGCCGATGACGACGCAGTCCTCGATGCGGATGTGCCCGGCAAGCTGGACGGCGTTGGCGATGATGACATGGTCGCCGATGTGGACGTCGTGCGCGACGTGCACGCCGACCATGATGAGGTTGTGGTCGCCGATGCGGGTGACGCCCGCGCTCTGTCTGTCAACTTCCGTGCCGCGGTGGACGGTCACGTGCTCACGGAAGATATTCTCCGCACCGACGGCCAGGCGCGTGGGCCCACCCTTGAACTTGAGATCCTGGGGAGCCGCACCCAGCACGCAGCCGGAGAAGAAGACGTTCCGCGCCCCGAACTCCGCGGGCCCGAGCAGCGTGGCGCGCGGTCCGAGCTTGCAGCCGTCGCCGACGCGCACGTCGGGGCCGACGTAGCTGAAGGCGTCGACCTCGACGCCCTGGCCCAGCTCGGCCCGCGGGTCGACGTAAGCAGTCGGATGTATCGTCGTCATTCTGCCTCTGCACGAGAAACGGCCGAGAACTCCTCACAATGCGGACGATCGCCGACATCCTACGTCGGCCACGGAGGGCCGACGCCACACGCTCCTACGCCGGGTCCGCATCTACCAGCATGAAGCGGATCAGGGCCTCGGCCGCCAGCTCGCCGCCGACCGTGGCGCGGCACTGCGTGTGCCCGATCCGGGCGCGCACGCGCAGGGACTGGGCCTCCAGGACGAGCTGGTCGCCCGGGACGACCGGGCGGCGGAATTTCACCTTGTCCAGGCTGAGCAGCACCGCCACCCGCCCGGTGTGCTCCAGCTTCTGCGACAGCAGGATGCCGCTGAGCTGGGCCAGCGCCTCGATGATCAACACGCCGGGCATGATCGGCTGGCGCGGGTAGTGCCCCTCGAAGAACGGCTCGTTGATCGTGACGTTCTTGATGGCGACCGCCCGGCGCTCGCCGTCCACCTCGATCACGCGATCGACGAGCAGCATCGGGTAGCGATGCGGCAAAATGCGCTGCACGCGGCGGATGTCCAGCTCGGGCGTGCCGGCGATGCGTTGCTCGAACCGGGCGCGGTCGCGCGTGTCGATCAGCTTGCGCACCAGCTCGTGGTTGAGGTGGTGGCCCGACCTGCGGGCGTAGACCTTGCCGCAGACGAACGCCCCGGCGAGCATCAGATCGCCGATTAGGTCGAGGATCTTGTGCCGAACGCACTCGTTGTCGAAACGGTAGCTGTTCTCGATCGGGCCGTCGGCGCCGATCACCAGCACGTCCTCGTAGGTCAGGTGCGTCCCCAGGCCCGTGGCGCGGAGCTGCCGGGCTTCTTCTTCGAGCACGAACGTCCGGGCCGGAGCAATCTGCTGCGCAAATCCGTCGGGCTCCAGCACGAAGTGCTGAATCTGGTGGCCGATGGGTGCGTTCGGGCCGTAGTCGAGCTCGTAGATGATCTCCAGCCGGTCGCTGTCGACCGGCCAGGCCACCAGCTCCGTGTCCCCGTCGCTGACCCGCACCGCCTCGGTCACGCGCAGGTAGTCGCGCTCTGCCTCCTGCTCGGCGAGCCCCGCCGCCTGCAGCGACTCGACGAACGGCCGCGCGCTGCCGTCCAGGGATGGGACCTCCTGGTTATCCAGCTCGATGACGAGGTTATCGATTCCCAGCCCGCGCGCGGCCGCCAGGCAGTGCTCGACCGTTTCGATCGAGGCCGTGCCGTTGCGCAGAGAAGTCCGCCGGGCCCGCTTGGTCAGATTCTCCGCGCGGGCCGTGATCCACACGGGCTCGGGCTGGTCGGTCCGCACGAACGTGATCCCGGTCCCGGGCGCGGCCGGCTTGAAGCGCAGCGTCACCGGAAAGCCGGTGAACAGGCCCCGGCCGGTGAGCTCAGCCTCGCGTTCTATCGTTCGCTGTCGATTCAAGCTGTTCGACCCGTTTGGCCAGACCACGCAACTCCGCCATGATCTTAGGCAGCCGGCGAAAACCCACCGCCTGGCGGACGTACTCGCCATTCTCGACGGCGGGCGTGCCGCGGAAGGCCGTCCCGTCGGGGATGTCATGCGTCACGCCGGACTGCGCCGCGATGACCACGTTGTTGCCGATCCGCAGATGGTCAATCAGCCCGACCTGACCGGCCACCACCACGTGATGCCCGAGGGTGGTCGAGCCCGAGACCCCGCACTGGCTCACGAGGATGCAGTCTTCGCCGATGCGGACATTGTGCCCGATTTGCACCAGGTTATCAATCTTGGTCCCGCGGCCGATGCGCGTGATGCCGCTGCGGGCGCGGTCGATGCAGGTGTTCGCGCCGATCTCGACGTCGTCCTCGATCACGACCCGCCCGATCTGCGGGATCTTGAGGTGCTTGCCGCCGCGCTGGTAATACCCGAACCCATCGGCGCCGATCGTGGTATTCGGATGAATCACCACCCGGTCGCCGATCGTCGCGTGCTCGCGCACGACGACGTTCGGCCATAGCACGCAGTCGCGTCCGATGCGGCACCCGCGGCCGATGTGCACGCCGGCATGAAGCTGTGTTCCCGGTCCAACGACGGCGCCGGGGCCAACGTACACGTGCGGACCGATGCAGGCGCCGTCCACGCCGGCGTCCCTGGCCACACAGGCAGCGGCGTCCACGCCGGCGGGGACACGCTCGCCCGGCGGCGCCAACGCCCGCAACGCCTCGCAAAGCGCAACGTCCGGGTCGCGCACACCGATCGTGGTGCGCCCCGGCGGCGCGTCGCAGCCCTCCGGAACCAGGACCACACCCGCCCTCGACGTGGCGAGCTTCGGCAAAAGCTCCGGCTTGCCGATCCACGACAGATCGTCGGGGCCGGCCTCGTCGAGCGTGGCGACCGAGTGAACGGCCGCGCGGCCGTCGCCCGTCAGCTTGCCGCCGACGCGTTTGGCCAGGTCGGCCGCCGTGATGAAGGGGATGTCCGGCATCTGCGCCCTGCACTCCGCGCGTTAGGGCACGAGCATCATCTTCACCCGTGGTTGGGCGCGGTAGTCCTTGTTGAGCCTATCGGTGACGACCTGGGTGATGTCGGTGGACGGGTTGGCATACAGCACGTGGTTGCTGCGAATCTGCTCCTTGACCTGGTCCGGCTCCATCGAGGTCGGCTCGAACTGCCCGCGGTAGAGCACCAGATCGTAGCCGTCGTGCTTGGCCAGCTCCCCGACCGACTTGACGATCTCCTTGTAGATCCGCACCGACCACACGCCGATCTCGCGGGACATGTCGGCCTGCTTCAGATCGACCCAGTTCTTGTAGTCGATCTGCATGGCGAGCATCTCGCGCATGCGCGTGACGTACGTCGCGTCGTCCGGGTCGAGCTTGTCCAACTCAGCCTGGAGCGCGTCGATCTTCTGCCGGCGCTGCTTGTTCTCGTCGGTGAGCTTGTCCTGCAGCTCCTTCATCTCCTCCGTCAGGTCCTTCTGCCGCTGGAACTCGTTGAAGACCTGCACCACGTCCACGCAGGCGATGCGGCCGGTCAGCGCCGCACCCCCGGTCTGGGCGTGGATGCTCTGGGTGACGGTAAAAGCCACCAATCCGACCGCGACGCCGGCGAGCGCGCCCGCCAAGCCCGTCCGTTTCATCCGCTGCTCCTTACTGAGAGTAATCTGCTTTGGGCGCGTCGGCCGCCGCGCGCGACCGCCCGTCTGTCCATTGTCGTCGGTGGGCGGGCGGGCACAAGGGGCCGCCGGTTTCTGACCCCCTCCCCACAAAAAACCGGGCAACTTTGGGTAGAATGAAGGAATAGCATCTACGGGCCGCGTTTGGGTGGCGGACCAGACTCAACCGGGACCGGATCGACCGTGCCGGGCGACAGCGCCCAACTTGGCCGGCGTGCCGGACCAGATCGGAATTGGGGTATGAGCTGCCGGGTGTCGGAGGAACAGCTTTGGAGCTGGGTTGATCGGCAGGCGCTGGAGCTGGAGGCGCACCTGGCGGAATGCCCGCGCTGCCGGGCCCTGGCCGCGGGCTTTCGCTCCGGCATCCAGGCGGTCGCGGCGGACTCCCGCCCGTCCGAGCGGTGGCTGCCCAAGCGAATCGGCTCGTACGCGATCGCCGGACTGCTTGGCGAAGGCGGGCAGGGCATCGTGTACCGCGCCCAGCAGGAGTCCCCGAAGCGGCTGGTCGCCCTCAAAGTGCTCAAGGGCAGCCGGGTGAGCCATTTCCGGCAGGAGATTCAGAGCCTCGCCCGGCTGAATCATCCCGCGATCGCGACCATCTACGAAGCGAACGAAACCGAGCTCGGGCAGCACTTCTTTGCGATGGAGCTGGTCGACGGCGTGCCGCTCGATGAGTACGTCCGCGCGCATGGCCTGGCGCTGCGGCAGCGACTCGAGCTGTTCTGCAGAGTGTGTGCCGGCGTCCAGTATGCCCACGAGAATGAGGTGATCCACCGCGACCTAAAACCGTCCAACATCCTCATCAACGCCGCGGGCAACCCGAAGATTCTGGATTTCGGCCTGGCCCGGCTGACGAACGCCGACGTGACCCTGACGCTGACCGCCACGGAGACCGGGAAGATCGTCGGGACGCTGCGCTACATGAGCCCCGAGCAGGCCCGGGGGGATCCGGCCGAAATCGACGCGCGGACCGACGTGTACTCGCTGGGCGTGATCCTGTACGAGCTCATGACCGACCGGCCGCAGCACGAACCCAGCAGCCTGGCGATCCCTCAGGCGATGGCGACGATTTGCGAGACGCCGCCGCGCCGGCCGAGCGCGGTCAATCGCGCGTTGCGCGGCGACCCGGAAACCATCGTGCTCAAGGCATTGGAGAAGGAGCGGTCGCAGCGCTATCATACGCATCCTGTTTATTTCTTGCGCTCGATCCAGCGGGTTCTGCAGAGCGACCGGATTCGCTCGGGGGTGAGGGCATTCCAGGCGGCGGAAGCTTCGGCCAGCAGGTTGTCGTAATCG
>Ga0182017_10000188_pt1 | contig 48460 bp, 43 predicted proteins | sample 712E3DmetaG_FD_120492 | JGI IMG/M metagenome (GOLD analysis project Ga0182017, IMG submission 120492) | Permafrost microbial communities from Stordalen Mire, Sweden - 712E3D metaG | ecosystem: Environmental > Terrestrial > Soil > Wetlands > Permafrost | place: Sweden: Stordalen | collected... | reverse complement strand
TCGAGCTGTGCGAGGCGCTCGCGCGCGTGGTGCCGATCAACGATCCTCACTTCCTCTTTGCCTCGGACGGCGCCTCGGCGGTCGAGCAGGCGCTCAAGTGCGCCCTGCAGTACTGGCGCAACATCGGCCTCGACCAGAAGTCCGGTTTCCTCGCCCTGCGCGACGCCTACCACGGCGACACGATCGGGGCGCTCTCGCTCGGCGATGGGTTTCATAGCGAGCACTTCGATCAGCTTCGCTTCGCGGTGCTCCGCGCCGGCGGCTACGCCAGCCCGGGCTGGGCCGAGGAGGCCTGCAGCCTGATCGCCGCGAACTCCGAGCGCCTGGCCGCGGTCGTGATCGAGCCGCTGGTGCAGGCCGCCGGCGGCATGCACATCGCGAGCCCCGACGACGTGCGCATGCTCGCAGCTAGCTGCAGCGAGCACGGAGTGCTGCTCGTCTGCGACGAGGTCGCGACGGGCTTCGGACGCACGGGCAGCCTGTTCGCCTCGCGCCGCTGCGGCATCCAGCCCGACCTACTGGTGCTCGGCAAGGGCATCACCGGCGGCTACCTGCCGATGTCGGCGACGGTGGCGAGCGGACGTGTCTTCACCGCCTTCATGGGCGAGGATCTGGGCTCCAGAACCTTCTACCACGGGCATTCCTACGGCGGCAACGCGCTCGCGGCGGCGGTCGCCTCGCGCCATCTCGAGCTGCTCGCCGAGTGGAACGTGCTGGCCAACGTCGAGGCGCGCTCGGAGGAGCTCGGGCGGCTACTGGACGAGCGGATCGCGCCGCTGCGCGCGGTTACCGATGTTCGACTTTGTGGACTGCTTGGAGGCGTGGAGCTGGCGCCCTGGATCTCGGCGCGTGACGTCTGCTCCGAGGCCGTGCGAAATGGAGTTCTACTGCGCTCGTTGGGTGAGGTCGTTCCGCTGGTGCCGCCGCTGACGATCACAAGCGAGGAGCTGGAGCGAATCGTCTCGGTGCTGGAGCAGGCGATCAGTACGGTCGGCGGAGGCGGCGCTCGTGGTTAGTCGCTCTTTCGAAGACTTCGCGCCTGTGGGGGTCGAGGCTGGATCGGTACAAAGGTGTCGCTATCCCGGGCGTCTTTCCTCGCTACCGTTCCGCCGCTCCGTGGGTGGGTGGGGGGTGGTGGGTGGTCAAGGAGGCGCCCCTACCCCGAGCACCCAGAATCTCAGAGACGAGCAGTGAGCCCCGAGTCGACAACGCGCTGGAACACGCTCGCCGAGCAGGCGCTCGCCGGCGAGCCGCTTCGCTCGAAGCAGGCGCTCGAGGTGCTCGCGGCGCCCGACGAAGAGCTGGTCGACCTGCTTGCCGCCGCCTTCCGCGTTCGCCGCCACTACTTCGGAACGCGCGTCCGGCTCAACTTCCTGGTCAACGCCAAGAGCGGGCACTGCGGCGAGGACTGCGGCTACTGCTCGCAGTCGCGCGTCTCGACGGCCGAGATCCCGCGCCACCAGCTTCTCTCGAAGGAGGAGCTCGTCCAGGCGGCGGAGCGGGCGCTCGAGCTCAAGGCCTCGACCTGCTGCATCGTCACCAGCGCCCGCAAGCCCTCGGCGCGCGAGCTGCGCGGCGTGGCCGAGGCGGCCGAGGAGATCAAGGAGCGCCATCCCGATCTCAAGCTCTGCGCCTGCCTGGGCGAGATCTCGTCCGAGCAGGCCGGAACGCTCAAGCAGTCGGGCATCGACCGCTACAACCACAACCTGAACACGGCCGAGAGCCTCTATCCGGAGATCTGCACGACACACACTCACGCCGACCGCGCGCGGACGGTCGAGACCGTCGCCCAGGCGGGCCTCTCGCCCTGCTCGGGGCTGATCGTAGGACTCGGCGAAACGCGGGAACAACTAGTCGAAGCCTGCTTCGCCCTGCGTGACACGGGCGCCGACTCGATCCCGGTCAACTTCCTGCTGCCGATCGAGGGCACGCCGCTCGGCGAGCACGATCCCGGGCTCGACCCGCGCTACTGCCTGAAGGCGCTCTGCATGTTCCGGCTTGCCTGCCCCGAGCGGGAGATCAGGCTGGCCGCCGGGCGCGAGCTGCACCTCGGCTCGCTGCAGCCGCTGGCCCTCTACCCCGCCAACTCGATTTTCGTCGCCGACTACCTGACCGAGCCCGGCCAGGCGCCCGAAGACGACTTTCGGATGATCGACGCGCTCGGCTTCGAGATCGAGCAGTGAGCGGGCGCGGTTACTTCGTCACCGCCACCGACACCGCCGTCGGCAAGACAGTCGTGACGGCGGGACTGGCCACCGCGCTCCGGGCACGCGGCCGCGACGTCGCCGTCTTCAAGCCGGTGCAGAGCGGCGCCCTGGCCGACGATCCCTCGGGCGACGCGGCTCTGCTCAGCGCCGACTGCATCTACGCTTTTTCCGCTCCGCTGGCACCGCTCGTCGCCGCCCGCGCCGAGGGCCGGACGATCGCGCTGGAACCGATCGTGAAACGGGCCGAAGAGCTGGGGCGCGAGCATGAGCTGTTATTGGTCGAAGGCGCGGGCGGACTGCTCGTGCCGCTCGCCGAAGATCTCGACCTGGCCGACCTGGCCGTGGCGCTCGGGCTGCCGCTCGTCGTCGTGGCGCGGGCGGGGCTGGGCACGGTCAATCACACGCTGCTTACGATCGAAGCGGCGCGGGTGCGCGGGCTCGAGCTCGCCGGTGTGATCCTGAACGGAAAAAGCGACGAGAGCACGGCCGACAACGCGGCCTTGATCGAGGCGGGATCGGGAGTGCGCGTGCTGGCGCAGGTACCCCTGCTCGCCGATCCGCGCGATGCGGCAGGCTACCTCGATGACGTCCTGGGATAGCTGGCTGGAAGGCGAGCGGGCGCGGCGCGAGCGGGAGTCGCTCGAACGCCGCTTGCAGACAACCGAGCAACCGGCCGAGCCGATCGCGTATCGCGGCGGCAAGCGTCTCGTCAACCTCTCCTCCAACAACTACCTCGGCCTGGCCGGGCACCCGGCGCTGATCGAAGCCGCCGCCCGCGGCGCGGCCGCCGGAGCCGGTGCGGGCTCCTCCCGCCTGGTGGTGGGAAACGATCCCCCGACCGCCTCGCTGGAGGAGAAGATCGCGGCCTTCAAGGGCAGCGAGGCGACGCTCGTGGTCGGCTCCGGCTACCTGGCCAACGTCGGCGCGATCGCCGCGCTCTGCGACCGCGACACGGCCGTCTTTCTCGACCGCCTCGACCACGCCAGCATCGTCGATGGAGCGAGGCTGTCGGGCGCCGAGCTGAACCGTTACCGGCACCGTGATCTCGACCAGCTCGAAGGGCTGCTGGCCAAGTCGGGCGCGGCGCGCAAGCTGATCGTCACCGACACGGTCTTCTCGATGGACGGCGACACGGCGCCGCTCGCCGAGCTGGTTGAGCTGAAGGATCGCCACGGTGCCCTGCTCCTGGCCGATGACGCGCACGGCGGCGGCGTCTTCGGGCCGCGCGGCGAGGGCTATGCGCACGAGCTCGGCCTGGCCGACCGAATCGATCTGACCGTCGGAACGTTTTCCAAAGCCTTCGGCGTCTACGGCGCCTACATCTCCGCCGACCGAGCGCTGATCGATCACCTCGTCTCGACCTGTCGCACGCTGATCTACTCCACCGCTCTGCCGCCGGCCGTCATCTCTGCGATTGACGCGTCGCTCGACCTCGTCGCCACAGCGGACGACCGCCGCCGTTGGCTACGCGCCAAGAGCGAGCACTTCCGCGCGCGCCTGGCCAAGCTCGGTTTCGACACGGGCGCCTCGACGACGCAGATCGTTCCCGCGCTCGTCGGCTCGAGCGAGCGGGCGCTCGCGCTGGCCCGGGCGCTCGAGGAACGAGGCGTGCTGGCGGTCGCGATCCGCCCGCCGACGGTGCCCGCCGGCGCCGAGCGCATTCGCTTCTCGCTGATGGCGACGCACGAAGACGCCGACCTCGAGCTGGCGCTGGAGGCGCTCGCCGGTGTCGTTTGATCTTCGTCGGAGGTTCGGCTCGAAGTCGACACAGTCTCGTTCGTTTTTCCTCGCTACCGTTCCGGCGCCCCGTGGGTGGGTGGGGGGTGGTGGGTGGGCAACGAGGCGCCCCGGACTCCGGGAAGTTGAAAGAGCGGCTAGCCAAAGGTCCTGCCGATGAGGATCTTCCTGCCCGGTTGGGGCGCAACGAGCGATATCTGGGCGCCGTTCGCACGGCCGGACGACCGGCTCGGCGGCGAGATCGAGCCGGGCGCCGAGATAGTCGCCTGGTCACTCGGGGCAATGCGAGCGCTCGAGGCGGCAACGACGACCGAGCTCGCGTCACTCACGCTGATCGGAGCGAGCGGGCAGTTCACACGTCGGGGCAAGTACCGGCACGGCTGGCCCGAGCGGGCGCTCCTACGCATGCGCGAGCTCCTCGCCGAGAATCCCGACTCCGTCCTGGACGAGTTCTGGGCGCTGGCACTGGCGCCCGGCGAAGAGATTCCGCCGCCGCCGCGCGAGCGCGACGCAGCTACCCTCCAGCGCGGGCTAGCCTTTCTCGCCGACTACTCCATGCTCGACCGCGCCTCCCGCATCTCCTGTCCCGTCCGGCTCCTGCATGGAGGCCGCGACCGCGTCTGCCCGCTCGCCGCCGCCGAGCTGCTCGCCGAGTCGCTCCCCCACGCCGAGCTGACGATCTGGCCCGAGGCCGGGCACGCTCCTTTCCTGAGCCAACCCGACCGCTTCCGCGCATGGCTCTAGCCGTCGCATTCGACAAGCAGGCGATCAGGCGCCGCTTCGAACGTGCCGCCGCCGCTTACGACATCTTCAGCGTCGTCCAGCGTGAAATGGCCGAGCGCCTGGTCGAGCAGATCGAGCGCGAACCCTCCTCGATCCTCGACCTGGGCTGCGGGACCGGCTACCTGACCGCGCTCCTGCTCGAGCGCTTCCCACAGACGCAGATCGACGCCGTCGATTTCGCGCCGGCGATGATCGAGCAGGCCAGGGCGCGCGTCCCGGACGCCAACTTCCTGACCTGCGACATCGAGGAGCTCGAGCTCGAGCCGGCGAGCTACGACCTGATCGCCTCCAACGCCACCATCCAGTGGCTGACCGAGCCCGAGCGGACGATGGCCCACCTGGTCGAATCGCTCTCTGCCCGCGGCGAGCTTCAGCTGGCGACCTTCGGCCCGCGAACCTTCTGGGAGCTGGACGAGGTGCTACGCGAGCTCGGTTGCGAGCGCGGCCTGAATCTGCTCTCGGCCCAGAAATGGGAAACGCTCCTCGCCGGGGCCGGTATCTCTCGGATCCGCGCCCAATCGTGCGAGGAGCGTTTCTCTTACCCGGACTGTGCAGCGTTTCTTCGATCTGTCAAGTCCTCCGGCGCGGGATATACCCCCCACCTTCTGGCGCCGGGAACGCTCGCCGAGGGTATGCGGCGCTACGACAATATGTTCTCAAACGGCTCTGGAGTCACGGTCACTTACGAGATCGTCACTCTTTCGGGTGAGCGCTGAGACGTGACCCGCTAAGGGAAAGAATCGAGAGAGAGCGGGCCTGTTCGGGCGCTCGGCCCTAGACGCTCTTGGCAACGAGTTGTGCAACCTCGGTCGGCGTGGTGCCGACCTCGATGCCGCGGGCCTCGAGCGCTTCCTTCTTGGCCTGCGCCGTACCGGCCGAGCCGGAGATGATCGCGCCGGCGTGGCCCATGGTCTTGCCGGGCGGGGCGGTGAAGCCCGCGATGTAGGCGAAGACGGGCTTCGTCATCTCCTCGGCCACGAACTGGGCCGCCCGCTCCTCCTCGTCGCCGCCGATCTCGCCGACCATTACAACGATCTCGGTCTCGGGATCGGCCTCGAAGCGGCTGAGGATGTCGATGAAGGAAGAGCCGACGACGGCGTCGCCGCCGATCCCGATCACGGTGGTGTTTCCGAGCCCCAGCTGGGCCAGCTCGTAGCCGATCTGGTAGGTCAGCGTGCCCGAGCGGCTGACCAGGCCGACCGAGCCCTGGGCGAAGATCTCGGCCGGGATGATGCCCACGTTGGCCTTCCCCGGCGAGATCACGCCCGGGCAGTTGGGGCCGATCAGCGTCACGCCGCGATCGCGCGCGTACTGGTAGAGCCTGAGCATCTCGTGCACCGGGATGCCCTCGGTGATGCAGACGATCGTCTCCAGGCCGGCGTCGATCGCCTCGTAGAGCGCATCGGCGGCGAAGCGGGCAGGCACGAAGGTGGCCGCGGTATTGGCACCGGTCTCGCGCACGGCTTCGCTCACGGTGTTGAAGACGGGTATTCCTTCGACGTCCTCGCCGCCGTGCCCGGGGGCGGCGCCGGCGACTACCTGAGTGCCGTAGGCGCGGTTACGCAGAGCGTGGAAGGAGCCCTCGCGCCCGGTCAGATTCTGAACGACGAGGCGGGTGGACTTGTCGACGATGATCGCCATCAGCTCGTTTTCACGCCCTCGAGCAGGAAGACGGTGCTCGCGTAGTTGTCGCCGTCGAGGCGGTGCGAGAGCAGCTCGCGCGCTCTCTCGGCCGTCTCGCCCGTGCAGTTGCAACGCTCGAGCCAGGCGCTGAAGGAGGTCTGGCGCTCGATCACCTCGCTCGCCTCGATCGCGAGCCCGGCGGCGGCGAAGAGCGCCCGCCACTCGTCAAGCGAATAACAGCGCATGTGCGAGGGATCACGCAGCTTCTCGGCCTGCTCGACCCGCTCGTCCACGAACAGCAGATCCTCGAGCAGAAACGCGTCAGCGGTCACACGCGCCACCTCGGCCAGGGCGAGCTCGGTGCTCGTGAAGTGATGAAAGGCCAGCCGACTGGCCACGAGATCGAAGGAAGCCCTGGGAAAGGGAAGCTCCTCGGCGCGGCAGATGACGTCCGGGTGCATGCCCGGCGAGGGATCGCAGGTCGTCACGGCATATCCGGCCTCCTGTAGGCGCCTCGCCAGGTGCCCGCCGCCCGAGCCGACGTCGAGCGCCGTTTTGCCCGCGCCCGCTCCGGCCCATTCGACGAGCCGGTCCAGATCCGGCCCGGCCGCGTGCGGAGCGCTGTCGCGGTAGGCCTGCGCCCGCTCGTCCCAGACGTTTCCCTTGTCCATGCTCTCCACCTACCCCGCCAGTTCCACCGCTCGCTTGGCCGCCTCGAGCATCGTCGGCTCGGGATACACGTTCGTCAGCTTGGCCTCACTCAACAGGCGCCGGCCTTCCTCGGCGTTGGTGCCGTCGAAGCGCACCACGATCGGCTGAGCGATCGCGATCGCCTCGAGCGCCTGCAGGATTCCGCGCGCCACCTCGTCGCAGCGGGTGATGCCGCCGAAGATGTTGAAGACGATCGCCTTGACCTGCGGGTCGGCGCTGATCACCTCGAGCGCATCGACCACGCCCTGCGCGGCACCGCCGCCGCCGAGATCGCAGAAGTTGGCCGGGCGACCGCCGGCCAGCGCGACCAGGTCGAGAGTTGACATGACCAAACCGGCGCCGTTACCGAGCACGCCGATCTCCCCGTCGAGCTTGACGTAGGTGACGCCCTTCTCGCGCGCGGCGCGCTCCTCCAGCGGTGCCGCCTCGGGGTCGCGCATCGCCGCGATGTCTTCGTGGCGGAAGAGCGCGTTGTCGTCGACCGTGACCTTGGCGTCCAGCGCCAGCAGCTCGCCGGCTTTGGTCACCACCAACGGGTTGATCTCGCACAGGGTCGCGTCGCAGGAGGTGAAGACCTCGTACAGCTGGGAAGCAAGGCGTTCGATCTGACGTCGTTCGTTCGCATCCGCGATGCCGGCGCCGAAGGTAAGCGCGCGCCCGTGCCAGGGATGGAAGCCCTCGAGCGGATCGACGTGCAGCTTGACCAGCGCCTCGGGATTCGTGGCCGCGACCTGCTCGATCTCCACCCCGCCCTCGGTCGTGAACATGAAGAGCGGCTTCTTGGCGCCGCGGTCGAGCGTTACCGAGAGGTAGTACTCGCGCTCGATCTCGGCGGCGCTCTCGATCCAGAGCCGGCGCACGACATGTCCCTTGATCTCCATGCCGAGAATGGCGGCGGCGCGCGCCTCGGCCTCCTCGGGGCTCGCGGCGACCTTGACGCCGCCGGCCTTACCGCGCCCGCCCACATGCACCTGCGCCTTCACGACGACCGCTGCGCCTAGCTCCTCGGCGGCGGCGCGCGCCTCGGCGGGCGTCTGCGCCAACTTGCCGGCACCCGTGGGAAGGCCGTGCCGGCGGAAGAGCTCCTTGCCCTGATACTCGTAGAGATCCATTCCGAGCAGGAGTCTAGAGACCATTCCGTTAGGAACGCGCGGGTCATCCGTTGAGCAGACCGCTCCGGCACGTATCCTCACGCCATGAGCTTCGCCGATCAGCTCACCGTAGCCCGCATCGCGGCGACTCCGTTCGTGCTCGCGCTGCTGGTCTGGAGCTTCCCGAACCACTACTACTACGCAACGGTTCTCTTCGGGCTGGCGATGATCACCGACTGGTTCGACGGTCGCGTCGCGCGCTCCAGCGGTCGCTCCTCGGCACTCGGCACGTTGCTCGACCCGATCGCCGACAAGGTGCTGGTTCTCTCGACCATGATCGCATTGGTCGAGTACGGGATCTTCCCCGGCTGGCTGGTGGCCTTGATCGTGGCGCGCGAGTTCCTCGTCTCAGGCCTGCGCCTGGCCGCGATCGAGCGGGGCGTCGTGATGCAGGCGCGCGACCTCGGCAAGCTCAAGACCTGGTCTCAAGCGATCGCCGTGGGGCTGGGCGGGCTGCAGGCCGCAGGCGCCTGGTCGGTCGACATCGCGCTCTGGGCCGGCGTCGTGGCGCTGGTCATGACCTGGCTCTCGGGACTCGACTACGCACGCGTGGCGCCCCGGATCCTGCGCGGGCCGAAAACGGCTTCCTCTCAATAGGCAAGCCGTTAATCCCTAAATAGGCGGCCCTTCGTCACTCGTTCGAGCGATTCGGTCCAGCGCCGCGCCATGAAGAATTCGCTCACCCCCGCCCCCTCAGGAGGTGCACGTCCCGCGCATGAATTCTGCGCGCCCATATTTCCGGGTTAGTTGCCTCCCTCTACGCGAGGGGGCCGGAGACTGATGGGCATGGAACGATCGGGGCGGCGACTGCTCGCGCACTGGCGGCGCTGGAGCGGAGCGATGAGACAAGACCGGCACACCGCCCGGCTCAAGACGCTGGTGGTTTGTGCTTGCGCCGCGGGCGTCGTCGTCGGCGCCGTCGCGGCCGTGCGCGTCGCCCAGAGCCCGCCGAGCGCTCGCAGGTGCGCAGCACTGGCCGCATTCCTCGTCTTCATCGCGGTGGCCGAGCGTTACCCGGTCCCGGTCGAGGACACGAGCCTGCGCGGCTACTCGCTGGCCACCGTCTTCAACGTCGCGGGCGTCATCCTGTTCGGCTGGGAGCCGATGGTCTTCGTCTGCATCCTGAGCCTCGCCGGCGGTAGCGCATGGACGAGGCAGCCGCTGATGAAGGTCGTCTACAACGCGGCGGCGCTCGTTCTGGCGGTCGCCTCCGCCGGTCTCCTGCTGGCGATGCTTCCCGGCGCTGGAAGCCTCTGGGAGTTGGTGGCTGCAGTTGGCCTTGCTGCCGTCGCCTACGGCCTTCCGACTCTGATCCTGGTCTCCGCCGCTCTGTCTCTCTCGGAGGGAAAGCGCTACCTGATAACGCTCGAGCGAACCTTCAGCTGGACCAGCCTGCCCTTCCTGTTCGGAGTCTCGGCCTCGCTCACAGCGATCGTGCTCTGGCAGCGCTCGCCCTTCCTGATCGTCGCGCTGGCCGGGCCGCTGGCCGCGATCGACCTCTACGAGCGCCAGCGCTACAAGGCCCGCTCGGCCATGCGACTGGCCAGCACCGACCCGCTCACCGGGCTCGGTAACCCGCGCCGCTTCCACGAGCGGCTGCAGGAGGCGCTGGACCAGGCTGAGAGCTCGGACAGCCCGATCGCGCTCTGCTACTTCGATCTCGACAACCTCAAGCTGGTCAACGACGACTACGGCCACCCCGCCGGCGACCGGGTGCTGGTTACCGTCGCCAGCCGCCTGCGCCACGGCGGTGAGGCCTTCCGGCTGGGCGGAGACGAGTTCGCCGTGATCCTGGCCGGGCGCACGGGCGTCGAGGCGTTCGAGGTCGCGAGCGCGATCCTCGCGCGCATCGCCTCGCTCCAGGTAGACGACCTGCCCCAGCTGACGATGAGTTGCGGGATCGCCGCCTACCCCTCCGAGAGCGTGAACCGCGGCGAGTTACCGCGCCTGGCCGACAGCGCCCTTTACTGGGCCAAGGAGCACGGCAAGAACAGAGCGCGGGTTTATCACCCCGAGGTCTTGAGCGCGCACGCCTTCGAGCGCCTGGGCGCCAACCCGAGCCTGAGCGACCGTCTGCGCGCGGCCGCCAGCCTGGCCGACGCGGTCGACGCGCGCGACGCCAACGCGGGTGCCCATTCGCGCCGCGTCGGCGATCTCGCCGCCTTGATCGGCGAGCACCTGGACGTCGATGGCGAGCAGATCGAGCTGCTGCGCCTGGCCGGCCACCTGCACGACGTCGGCAAGCTGGCCATCCCCGAGGAGCTGTTGCGCAAGGAAGATCCGCTCTCGGGCGCCGAGCTGCTCGTGCTTCAGCGGCATCCGGAGATCGGCTTCCAGATGATCGAGAGCCTCGGCCTGGGAGCGGCCGCCGACTGGGTTCGATATCACCACGAGCGCTGGGACGGACGGGGCTATCCGAAGGGGCTGACCGAGGAGGATATTCCGCTCGGAGCCCGCATTATCTTTGCCGCCGACTCCTGGGATGCGATGACCAGCGACCGCACCTACCGCCGCGGTCTCTCGACCGAGCAGGCACTGGAAGAGATCGAGAGTCTCTCGGGCAGCCAGTTCGACCCCGAGGTCGTTGACGCGCTGACCGAGGCACTCGACCTAGCGCCGGAACGCGAGCAGGCGTCCGAAGCCTAGGGAGAGACGCCAACTTCTCCTATCATCGACGCATGAAGGAGACCGACGGGGACGCGGCGACTCGACTCAGCCTGGAGACGCGATTGGCGGGATTGCGCCAGCCCGCTCTCGATCGCGCGACCACCTGGCCCTACAGCGAAGGCGAGCTCGGTCGCTTCGCCTACCAGCGCTACGACCATCCGCTCGCGGCCGAGGTCGAGCGCGTGCTCGGCGAGCTGGAAGGTGGGCGGGCGCTTCTCTTTTCCTGCGGCATGGCCGCGATCGCGGGTGTCGTGCTCGCCTTCTGCAAGCCGGGTGACGCCGTCGCCGTTCCCCTCGGCGCCTACGTCAGCACTAGCCACCTGATCTCGGAAGAGCTCTCGCGTTTCGGCCTGCGCCTGCTCGAGTTCGACCAGACCGGCCCGCCGCCCGAAGAGGCCGCTCTGGTCTGGCTCGAGCCCTGCTCCAACCCGATGCTCAGCTTCCCCGACCTCGACGATTCGATCGCCCGGGCGCACGAGCACGGTGCCCGCGTCGCTGTCGACGCGACGATGCTGACGCCCGTTCTACTGCGCCCGCTCGAGCACGGCGCCGATTTCTCGGTGCACAGCGCCACCAAGTTGCTCGGCGGGCACCACGACCTGGTGCTCGGGATCGCCAGCTGCGCCCACGACGAAGACGTCGAGCGTCTTCACCAAGTGCGCCGGCTGGTGGGGCTGATCGGCTCGCCCGATCCCGCCTGGCTGCTTCTGCGCAGCCTGAAGACGCTGCCGCTGCGAGTTCGGCGCTGCTCGGCGACCGCGCTCGAGCTGGCGCGACGGCTGCGGGAGCATCCGGCGGTCGAGAGCGTGAACTACCCCGGACTGGGTGACGAAGTCGCGGCGAGGTACGTGAGCGCCTTCGGCCCGCTCGTCTCCTTCGTCGTCCGAGGCGGCGCGGCCGCGGCGCAGGCGCTTGAAAGCTCCTGCGAGCTGATCGAGAACGCGACCAGTTTCGGCGGTGCTCGCAGCACGATCGAATCGCGCTCACGCTGGGAGGGAGAGAGAGTGCCGCTCGGCCTGCTCAGATTGAGCGCCGGGCTCGAGGACGTCGACGACCTCTGGCGCGACCTTGAGCGGGCACTGACTTCGCTCTAGCGCCTGTTCTCGGACAGCTCTTCGACCTTTGGCGCCGGCTCGAGACTGGTCTCCTCGGCGCTATTTGCCTGCGGCTCGAGCGAGATTCTCTCCAGGCTCTTGGAGGCCTCGATGATCGAGTCCAGGAGCTGCTCGCGCTTTGCCTCGTCGCCGCGCTTGGCTCGCAGCGTCCGCGCCGCGCCTCCGATCGTCATCAGCGGGTTGGCGATGCGATGCCGAAGCAGGCGCGCGTAGTCGCGACGGGCGCGTTCGTACTCGTGCGCCCGCAGCTTCGCTTCGTCCACCGTTTGCAGAGCACCACGAACCAGGCGACGAACGTATACGAGCAGCCCGAGCAGCACGGCCATATCGATGACGGTCAACACCGCGTCGAGAATTGCGCTGGATCCGAGCAGTGAATCGGGACGGTTTATCGCAACGAGCCCGTCCACCACGAAGAACGCGACCAAGAGAACCGCGACCCGCGGAATACCGCGCCTGAGTATAGCCAGCTCGAAGATGACCGCGATTGCGATCACGATCTGCGTTACGCCTGCAAACAGGTTGACCCAATCGGCCATCGCCTGCCAGGGTACCTCCGGCACATCGTTTGGAGGCGATTCTTCATCAATTCGTAACGGAATCGAAACGTGACTGGTAGGGCGCGGTAGACCGCCGAGCGCGGACGGCGGGCGTAGTGCCGCGATCCGGAATGGGCTCTAAGCCGGAGGTCGGACTCGAACCGACGACCTAGCGCTTACAAGGCGCTTGCTCTACCAGCTGAGCTACTCCGGCGACCTACAAGCTGGAGAGTAGCTTCCCCCCGGGAATTACGGCCGGCGACGAACGACTTCGAGTGCAGCGGCGATCTCCTCGGCGATCATCTTGCGCTTGCTCTTCTCGATGAAGAAGCTCGGACCGGCCTGTAGATAGGAGGGGGAGACGCGCAGCCCGCGGTTGCGGTACTCGGGGCCGCGCAGCTTGTAGGTCGAGCCGGCGGGAATCACGCGCGGCTCCCCGTTTCGGCGGGCAATCGCATTCAGCGGCTTGATCGCCAGATCGCCCATCAACATCAGCACCCGCGCCTGAGCAAAGAGCGCCAGCTCGTGCTCGAGCAGCTGCGAGCAGGTCTTGACGGTGTCGGTTTTGATCGCGTAGCCGGTCTTGCCGCACTTGACCGCGATGGTCACGTAGGCGCAGCGCTCGAGCTGCTCGCTCAGCGACGAGACCTCCTCGCCGGACGCGTAGAACCAGTCGTCCGGGCTCGCGGGTGCCGCCTCGGAGATCAGCAGAAGCGAGATTCCGGTCGGATCGAGCTCGAGCGCCGGAAGGACGTAGGCCGAGTGATCGACGTCCGCGCAGGGAAAATCGCGGCAGTGCACGCACTCGTCGACGCTCATGTTCGCGTCCCCTCGATAGTGGCTCCAAATGGAGCGTACGACCTCGGCGCGCGAGACGGCAATCGTTTTCGAGCGGGAGCTAGAGGAGAACTTCGCGTGAGCGCTGATGGGCGATGATCTTGCGCTTCACACGTTGCAGGGCGTTGTCGATCGTCTTGGTGTCGCAGCCCAGCTCGTCGGCCATCTGCTCGTAGGAAGAGCCCTCGAGGTAGAGCCGAAGCGAATCAGCCTCCAGCTGTGAGAGGCCCGAGCCGAGGCAGAAGACCAGGCTCTGCAGCTCTTCGGTCGAGACGACGCAGACGGACGGATCGTCCACACCGGGCCCGGGCAGAGCGTCGCCGAGTGTGCACTCGCTGTCGGAATCCTGACCGGCGGGAGTCTGGCTGAAGGAGACGTAGGTGTTCAGCGGCGCGTGCTTGAAACGGGTCGCGGTCTTGATCGCGGTGATGATCTGGCGCGTCACGCAAAGCTCGGCGAAGGAGCGGAACGAGGTCTCCTTGTCGGCCCGGAAGTCGCGCACCGCCTTGTACAAACCGATCCGTCCCTCCTGGACGAGATCCTCCGATTCGCCGCCGGCGAGGAAGTACGAGCTGGACTTGAGGCGCACGAAACCGTCGTAGCGGCGAAGAAGGTTGTCCATCGCTTGCGAGCTACCGTTGCGCGCTTTCATAACGAGCTGCAGGTCTTCGAGCTCGCGCTGAGCCCGCTGAGGCTGGTAACTGCGTCGCTCATACCTTGCTGGTTGTGCCGCCATCTCGTCTCGACCCCTGTGTTAGTGCCACTCGTTACAGGACTTATCTAATTTGATGCGATCGACGTTAGCAGTGGTCCCACTGAAATACAAGTCTATTGCGATGGACCCGAAAACCGGACCACTTTGCACTGGACCCGAGCGTTAGCGAACATGTGTTCGCTTTCGTAAATCAGCGACCTCCATTTCAACTCCTGTTACGGGACAGGTCGAGCGCCGAATTTCACAGACGAACGCGTGCCGCGTGGCGACTATTTCTCGCCGCGGCGGATCCGCTCGAGCTTGGCGCGCGTTTTGTCGTCGAGGCGATCCTCGATTGCCATCCGCGGCGGCGGCGGCAGCTCGGTCTCCCCCAGTTCCTGCATGAAGAGTTGCGAGGAACGCTTGTCCACTTCCTTGCCACTCGTTTCGCGAACGGTGAGGTCGGAGGAGACAAGGCAGACACGCTCGCGCTCTCGAAGCTCGGCGGCCAGGCGCTCGAGCGCGTAGTCGGCCACCTCGGCGAAGCGCACCTCGAGCGGTCCGAGCGTGTGCGCGGCGCCCGCGCCGTCGAAGACGACGATGCCACGGGCGCCGCGCAGAGCTACGAAGCTGGCCAATTTGTCTTCTAGCTCGCGCGGATCGCTGAATTTGCCCGCGTAGAGGAGGTTGTAGCCGTCAAAGAGGTAGAAGGTCGGCTCGGGTGCGCTGCGCTTCGATGCTCCCTCCTCCGTGCCCGGCTCCGGCTTACGCGCCACGTTGTCTCCGCGCCTCGTAGAGAAGGAGAGCGGCGGCCACGCCGACGTTGAGCGACTCGACCTCACCGAGCAGAGGAATTGCCAACGCGTCGTCGCAGCGGCGGCGCACGAGCGGGCGCAGTCCCTTCTTCTCGGCCCCGAAGACGAGCGCGACGCCGCCGGAGAGATCGGCCTGCCAGTAGGACATCTCGGCTCGACCGTCGGCGGCGTAGATCCAGAGGTCGTCACGCTTGATCTCCTCGAGGTAGCGGGCCAGGTTGGTGACGACGGCGATCGGGATATGTTCGACCGCACCGGCCGCCGCGCGGGCGACCTCGGCGGTGACCTGCGCCGAGCCGCGCGCCGGAACAACTATGCCGGTGGCGCCCGCGCCCGCCGCCGCGCGGGCCACAGCGCCCAGGTTGCGCGGGTTGGTGACCTGATCGAGACAGGCGAGAAGCGGAGTCTTCGCGGCCGCCAGCTCGTAGGCGTCGGCGTAGCGGTAGGGCTCGACCCAGGCCACGACCCCCTGGTGCTCGCGCGTCTTCGCCTCCTGTGAGAGGTCGCGCTCGGGCTTGATCTGGAGGCGCGGAGCGCCCGGCTCCGAGAGCCAGGGCTCGTGCCCGCCGGCCCGTTCGCTCACCCACAGCTCGAGCACCTGCCGCGGGCCGCGAATCGCCTCGCGCACCGCGTTTCGACCGTAGAGGAGCTCGCGCTGGGCCATCTCAGTCCCCCTTTACGAGCTGGTAGCCGGGGTCGTCGGAAACGTCCCTGACCTCCCAGCCGGCGGCGGCGATCACGTCGCGCAGGCGGTCGGCCTCGGCGAAGTCTTGCGTAGCGCGCGCTGCCTGGCGCTTCTCAGCCCACTCGACGATATCTGGCGGTGCTTCTTCTTCCGGCGCCGCCAATGAATCGAGACCGAAGATGCTTAGTCGCTCCTTGATGAAATCCTGATCCCAGGCCGATCGTGCCTTATGAAGGATTGCGAGCGCGTCAGGCGTGTTGAAATCGTTATCGAGCGCTTCTTCGAATTTCCGCGCCTCGACCTCGGGATCCCAGCCCTGTGGGAACTGCTGAGTGGATCGATCGAACTTCATCCGGAAGAGTTCCCGGAAGGCATCAACCTGCGTACGCGCCTGCATCATCGTCTCGGGCGAGAAGTCGATCGGGCTGCGCCAGTGCGCGGTCATGAAGAAGAGGAGCAGCGTCTCGCGGCCCCACTCGTCCAGCACCCGCTCGAGCGTCTGGATGTTGCCGAGCGACTTCGACATCTTTTCGCCGGTCAGGCGGAGCAGGCCGTTGTGCATCCAGATGTGCGCGAACTCCTGGCCGGCGGCGCGCGACTGGGCCAGCTCGTTCTCGTGGTGCGGGAAGACGAGGTCGAGGCCGCCGCCGTGGATCTCGAAGGCCGGCCCAAGCTCATCGGCCGCCATCGCCGAGCACTCGATATGCCAGCCCGGCCGCCCCTTGCCCCAGGGCGAGTCCCAACTCGTGTCCTCGCCCTCCTTGGTCGCCTTCCAGAGGGCGAAATCGCGTGCATCTTCCTTGAGCGGATTCGGCTCTTGCTCGCTCATCTGGTTCGGCTTTTGGCCGGAGAGCCGGCCGTAATCGCCGTAGCTGCCGACGCGGAAGTAGACGTCGCCACCGGCCTCGTAGGCGTGACCGCTACCCACCAGCTCGGTGATCAGCTGGACGATCTCGACCATCATCTCGGTCGCCTTCGGCTCGGCGTCGGGCCGCCCCAGTCCGAGACGATCGGTGTCGGCCAGATACCAGTCGCTCATCTCCCTGGCCAGGTCGGCGCTGGCTCGCTTCTCACGCTCAGACTCGGCGTAGATCTTGTCGTTGACGTCGGTTATGTTGGACACGAGCTTGACCTCGTAGCCGCGCTGCTGGAGCCAGTTCCTCAGCCAGAGGAAGATGACGTAAGGGCGCCCGTTACCGACGTGGATGCGCTGGTAGACCGTCGGGCCGCAGACGTAGATGCCGACCTTGGCCGGCGGGGGCGGCAACTCGACGAGCTCGTGCTGCAGGGTGCTGTAGAGGCGCATCTGTGTCTCGTTGTATACCGCGCGGCCGGGCTATGCGGCGTGGAGAACAAAGCAAGGTCAACGAAGCGCCGTTCCGCTCGCGACCGCCGATTCGCGACGATCGCCCTGCTCAGGCCGCCGGCGGAGGAGCATAGTGCCGCTCACTGAGCCTTACGGCCACGCCAATGACGCCCCCGAGAACCGCGGTGCCCGCCATGACGATGAGGACGATCGCCCAGGCCGGGAAGCCTGGCGACCTGGCCGGAACGGGATTCCCCGCCAGCGCAGCATTGATCGAGCTGTAGAGGCCCTGGCCGCTCGTGCTGGCCATGACCGTCATGTTCTGCTCGTCGCCCGTCTTCCCGATCATGAGCGTGGGCGTCTGATTGATTCCGTGCTGGTCGGAAAGCGACTTCGCCTGAGCGATGCGTGCCGAGACCGCGCTCGAGCCCATGCGCGCGAACGCCTTCTTGACGTCGAGGCCCGGAACGGCCTTGGCGATGGCCTCTAGATAGGCTTGATTGGCGTAACCGGAGCCCTCGCCTCCCTGGTTCTCATACTCCAGCTCGGCGACGTTCCAGAGCTTGTTCTGCTCGCCGGCGGCCTGCGCGAGCGCGAGCAGGTTCGGGGAGTCCGAGCCGAGGAAGGAGAGGCCTCGGTACTCGAGCCGGACCTTGCCGGGACGGACGTAGCGCGAGACCACGCCCGGAAACTCGTCGCGCGACCAGAACCCACAGCCCGGGCATTGCGGCTCGACAAACTCGACCAGGGTTACCGGCGCGTCCGGCTTTCCAAGCTCGATCCCCTGCTGCGGTAGGCCCCGCAGCATCCTGTTGACCGACCCGGCTCCGGCGATCTTGCCGGCGCCGGGCGCCGCTCCGGCCGCCACGAGTAGCGCGGCGAAGATGAGCGGTACGCTCAGAGCAAACAACAATCTCCTATGCGTCAAGGTTGTCTTCCTTTCGGATTCGAGTGCGCGAACTGAAGCGTAACGGCGGCCGCTCACGACGCAGCGAGCTTAACGGCGTTTTCGGACAAAGGGAATGGCGCGCTATTAACACCAACTCAGACCGCTTTTGTGACTTCCTTGCGCTGTTTTGCAGGTACTTTGAAACGACCCCGCGGGCGGGTGGCTCGGTGGCGGGGGAAAAACGTGGTGCCCGACAGGCCCCGAACGACCATCCGTGCTTGCCTGCGCGGGACGGCGTGAGGTGATGCCGCTCCTGGTATCCAATCGAACCACATCTCGCCACGCTTCGGTAGCGATCGAGAGGTGGGCATGGAACAATCGGATTGTGACTCCCGAGGCTCCGCTCGAATCTGCCGGCGCCGGGCTCGCCCCCGAAGGCGACGGCTGGTTTGTCTTGAGCGCGCGCGACGCGCGCTGGCAAGAGGGCGACTTTGGAGCGTTCACTCGCTTCGAGGGCGACGCGCGTTTTCAGCAGCTCGGGATCAACATCGGTGTGCTCGAGCCCGGCCAGCCCTCTTGCATGTACCACCGCGAGAACGAGCAGGAGGATTTCCTCGTCCTCTCGGGCGAGTGTCTGCTCCTGATCGAGGGCAGAGAACGTTCCTTGAAAGCCTGGGATTTCGTCCACTGTCCACCCTGGGCGGAGCACGTCTTCGTCGGTGCAGGCGCGGGCCCCTGCGCAATCCTGGCAGTGGGTAGTCGCAGCGGCGGGAGCGTGGTTTACCCCGTCAGCGACTTGGCACGGAGTCACGGCGCGGGCGTGGACACCGAGACCGGTGAGCCAGACGAGGCTTATGCCGGCTTCCAGCCCGGCGCCGATATCGAGTATCGCGACTGGCTGCCGGGCTAGACCGAATCGAGCCTAGCTCAGCGGCTCAGATTCGTGCAGCCGCGTAGTCCGCGCCAGCTCGCAAGCGCGGCGTTACGGGCACTCCCGCCCAGCGGCGTGGGCGAGCCGCCGACGATCCGCGCCGGCACCCATTTGTAGCCGTCGATGCGGCGGCCGGTGACGGTCACCTCGAGCACACCGGTGGTCGTGCTCGCGCTGCTCGATTGCGAGTACCAGACGAAGTTTCCGAGCCCATAGTCGACGAAGGCCCGGCCCAGCCGGCCGCCGCCCTGCTGTTGATGGGCGTGAGAGCCGACGACGATGTCGGCGCCGGCGGCGATCAAGCTGTGGGCGATGCTGACCTGCATGCTGTCGGGACAAGGGTGCCGCTCCTCTCCGTAGTGCAGGTAGACGACGACCGTGTCGGCCTTCTTCCTTGCGGCCTTGACCGCGGAAGTGAGGCGCCCGACGTTGTAGGCTGAGGCGAGCCCGGGCTTGCCGGCTCCGGCAGTCCAGGAGGTGATCAGATTGGAGTCGATCACCTGGGTGGCGCCGAGGATCGCGATCCGCTGGCCCTTGATCGTGACCCGGTAGGGCGCATAGGCCTGGGCGGCGTTGCGACCGCCGCCGACGAGCGGGAAGTGGTAGCGCTTGGCGTAACGCAGCGTGTCGAGAAAGGAGGTCAGGCCGTAATCCATGCCGTGGTTGTTGGCGACCGTGGCCAGATCTACGCCACCCGACTTGAGTGCGCGAAAGGCCGAGGGTGGAGCGCGGAAGGTATAGGTCTTACCGGGAATCGGCGAGCCGCGATAGCTGACCGTGGTCTCGAGGTTGACCATGGCCAGATCGGACTTCTCGAGCACGGGCGCGATGGCCGACATGACCGAGCTCGGGCTGGCGTTCAGCTTGCTGCGCACGATGCCCTCGAAATGAACGTCGCCGCCGAAGGCGAGCGTGACGGCTCTGCCGCTTCCCAGCCGTCCGCGCGAGGTCGACTTGGCCTCCCCGATCGTTACCGGAGCGGTCGTCCCGGTCTGGGTCGTCTGCGTCGTCGTCGAACCGGAGAGGACGGGGTCGGCCGCGGCGGCGTCGTGCCCGCCCAGGGCGCCGCTGGAGATGAGCCCGAGGGCGAAGGCAAGCGCAACGAGCGCAAGGAAGGCGAGCGCGCCGATGCGCCGACGGCGAAGAACGAGCCGGCGTTTCGCCTCACGCCTCAGGCGGCGTTCATCCGAGCTCAGCGGTGTCATCGCCAGAGGCTGCCGGTGTGGAGGGAGTGTGGAATCATCAGCAGAGGATCGCGCGCAATAACCGGATCTGCAAACGGTAGTACGTACGGGCGCTTTCCGCCTCCTCCTTCCGTCCGGCTCGATCAGTGATGGCGGGCCGCTGCTGCCCGCCAAAGCGCCTCTTCGCGCCCGGGCGCCGCGGCATTACGCTGTAACGCAGATGACGGTCTCCAGGCACCGGCAGCACAAACTGCTTCGCCCTACGATCGGGATCGCGATCGGCTTGGCCTTCGTCGTTGCGACCTTCGCTTTCGTGCTGCCCCAGATCGCCAACTACGGAGCTGTCTGGCACGTGCTCGAACGCCTCTCCTGGAGCGAGGCCGCGCTCCTGGCGGCGGCGGTCGTCCTCAACCTCAGCACCTACGGGCCGACCTGGATGGTTGCGCTGCCCCATCTTCGCTATCGCCAGGCCTTCGTCGTCAACCAGGCATCGACCGCCTCCACCTACATCGCGCCCGGCGGCCCGACGGTGGGCATAGCCGTCTCGCTGGCGATGCTCAAAGGTTGGGGCTTTAAGCCGCAGGACATCGCCCGAGCTACGACGCTCACCGGGGTCTGGAATCAACTCGCCCTGTTTGGCTTTCCGACCGTCGCGCTCGCCCTTCTCACCCTCGAAGGAGGCGCGAACCCTCTTCTGCAAACGGTCGCCCTGGTCGGGTTGGCCTGTTTCTGCGTCTTCGCCGGCGGATTCGCGCTCGGCCTGGCCAGCAAGCGCATCACGCGAAAGGCCGGCGACCTCGCTGCCCGCGTCGCCACTTTTCTGCTGCGGTTGATCCGGCGCGGACCGTCCCGCTTCAACGGGTCATCCTTCGTCCGCTTCCGCAACGAGACGGTCGGCCTGATCGCCCGGCGCTGGTATCTACTCACCTTCTGGACACTGGCCGGGCAGCTGACCACCTTCTTAGTCCTGCTGGCCAGCCTGCGCGTGCTCGGTGTCAGCGGCGGACAGGTCGATCTGATCGAAGCCTTCGCGGCCTTCTCGATCGTTCGCCTGGCGCAGTCCCTGCCGATCACGCCGGGCGGGGTCGGCGTCGTCGAGCTGGGCCTGATCGCCGTTCTGACCGGTTTCGGCGGCTCGAACGCGGGCGTCGTGGCGGCCGTGCTCCTCTACCGCTTCCTCACGCTCGTGCCGACGCTCGTGCTCGGCCTGATCGCGGGCGCGACCTGGCGCCGTCACCGCCCGAGTACTCCTCCCGGAGAGCCGGCCCTGGCGAGCGAAACGACCGCCCGAGAGGTAACGCGTTAGCCGAGAGCCCTCCACTCCTCGGCTAGCAGCGCGTACTGGTAGGCGTCATGCCAGAGCGGCTCGCTGCCCTCGTCGCGGCGGAAAAACGCAAATCCCCTGAAATCACCCTCTCGTCGCAGCGACAGGCGTTCCAGCAGCTTCCAGGAGGGTGGATACTCGTGCAGATCTCGCCAGTCGTCGGGGCGAAAGCCCCTGACCAGCAACCTGGCCGTCTCGATTGTCCGCGGCTCGGCCCAGTTGCCCGCTGCAGTAGGCGAACGAAGACGGCGTCGCACTGAGGTAAAAGCCGCTCACGAAGCTCTTCGAATAGAACTTGTCTTTCGAGACCGAGGCAAAGAAGACAACGCCTTTGGGCGCCGCCAGGATGAGGTGCGGGCACTTGACATTCCAGCCCGTCCACTTGCCGTGCTCCTGCCTGCGGGCCTGCGATAACGGCGTTCCAACATGAGTCTTCGCGCTGGTGAAGAACCGCGGGCTGGTCGTCTCGACGGTTGCTACGTGCCCGTTTGTGATGCCGTAGAGCGTGCGGCAGCTCGCGCCGAAACTCGTTCTCTGGCCGATACACCCGTACTGCCAGAGCTGGCCCTTGAAATGGAGCGGAGGATTGCCCTTCTGCGTCAACCAGAAGTCGATGCGACCCCTGTCGAAGCTCTGCATCTGCGTCCTCGTCGCCTTGCCGATCTCGAGCGGCCCGACGCCCTTGGCGCTGATCGTGGCGCTACCGGGACCGAACCGACCCAGGGCGATCAGAAGCATTACGCCGAAACCGATCGCCATTACAACTGTCGAGCGCCGCTTGAGAAACTTCGGCATCTCCGGAGGCTCGGGCGGTCGCTCGGGCGGCCTGTAGGCGGGCACTGGTTGATTCGAGATATCCATCTCCCGAAAGTAAAGCGGACAGAGTTATGGACGGGATAAACAAACTCCGAGTTTGGCTTCTCCCGCCTGGGTGAGAGACTGGTAGGGATGAGTTCTTCGCCGAGCTCGAAGCCGCTTACCGAGAAGGCAGTCGCCGCAGAGATCGCCGCCTACCGGCGACTGCGCATCTGGAACGGCTCGCTGGCTGTGCTGCACGCCGCCCAGGCCATCGTCATCCTCGCCCTCTCCAACTCCTTCACGCTGCCGCTGACCCTCAGCCTCCTCAAGGGCCCGCCGGGAACCAAGCCAAGCACCAACAACATCTACAACCTGCGTATCGGGCCGATGGTGGCGCTCTTCCTGCTTCTGGCCGCGCTCGACCACGCCTTGGTGGCGGCGCCGCGCATCCACCGCTGGTACGAGCGCAACCTGGCGATCGAGCGCAGCCCGGCGCGCTGGCTCGAGTACTCGTTCAGCGCCTCACTGATGATCGTGCTGATCGCCATGCTCACCGGCATCAGTGACCTGGCGGCCCTGATCGCGCTCTTCGGGGTGAACGCGGCAATGATCATGTTCGGTGCGGCGACGGAGCGCGCGAACCGATCCGGCCGGCCGGTGATCTGGCTCCCCTTCGTCTTCGGCTCGATCGCCGGCGCGGTGCCCTGGATCGCGATCGCGATCCAGATCGGCTACTGCCAGAACCAGACGAGCAACGTGCCCGGCTTCGTCTTCGCCATCTTCGTCTCGCTGTTCATCCTCTTCAACAGCTTCGCGGCGAACATGCTGCTGCAGTACAAGCGTGTCGGGCCCTGGCGCGACTACCTCTTCGGCGAGCGCGCCTATCTCGTGCTCTCGCTGGTTGCCAAGAGCCTGCTGGCCTGGCAGATCTTCGCCTCCACTCTGACCGGATGACTGGATGACTGGATGACCGCGATCATCGTCTCGTACCTGGTTGCCCTGGGCGTGAATACGGTCTTCTTCGTCATCGCCGCGATTCGCAAGACCGACGTCGTCACCGACCTCTCCTACAGCCTCTCGTTCGCCGTGCTGGCGCTCGTGCTTCCGTTTCTGGGCGCGCACAAGCCCGTGCAGCTGATTGCCGCCCTGATGGTGCTCCTCTGGGCCTTCAGACTGGGCGGCTACCTGTTCGGACGCATCCTGCGGATCAAGATCGACCACCGCTTCGACGAGATGCGCAACCACCCGCTTCGCTTCGCTAACTTCTGGCTTTTGCAGGCCATTTCTGTCGGCGTGATCATGCTTCCGGTCTCCTACTTGCTCGACCAGAACGGCGCTCCGGGCTTCGGGACCTGGGCAATCGCCGGCGTGGCACTCTGGTTTGTCGGGCTCCTGGTCGAGGCTGTCAGCGACTCCCAGAAGTCGGCCTTCAAGGGCAAAGACGAAAACCGCGGGCGCTTCGTCTCGAACGGCCTTTGGCGCTACTCCCGCCACCCCAACTACTTCGGCGAGATGCTCGTCTGGTGGGGGCTGTTCGTCTACGCCGTGCCGTTCCTCGACGGGGCGGCCTTCGTCGTGGCGATCGGGCCCATCTTCATCACCGTGCTCCTGCTCTTCGTGAGCGGTATTCCGCTGCTGGAGAAGAGCGCCGAGGCCAGGTACGGCGCCGATCCCGCCTACCGCGAGTACAAGCGGCGGACGAGTATCTTGGTGCCTCTGCCGCGACGCCGCTAGCGGCCGGCCTGGGCCGGCTACTCCTGCATCGAGACGACCGCGGTGGTTCCGCGGCCGGCATGAAGGGCCAGCACCGGAGCAATCTCCTCGATGAAGAGCGGCGGGAATCCGAGTTCTTTCTCGAGCTTCGCGGCGAGATATTTCCCGGCCTCGAGATCGTGCCCGTGCACGACCGCGTAACAGCGGAGCGGACTTTCGGCATGCCGGCGCGCCACCATGCGGACGATCTTGGCGACGTTCCGTCGCTCGCTGAAGGCTTTGCCAAAGCGGATCGGATTGCCCTCGGCGTCGACGGAGATGATCGGCTTCAGATTGAGCAACTTGCCGAGCGCTCCCGCCATGGGCTTGATCCGTCCGCCCTTTACGAAGTACTCGAGCGTGTGCACGCTGACCAGGAGCTGGGCCTTCCGGATGTAGCTCTCGACCTCGCTGACGACCTCGTCGTGGCTCTTGCCCGCGGCCACCGCCTCCGCGGCGCGCAGCACGATCAGGCCGAGTGAGCCGGAGATATGCCGCGAGTCGATCACCGAGATCTGCTTGGCACCGTCAAGCGACTTAGCCGCCTGCGCGCCCGTGCTGACCGTTCCGCTGATCCCCCCGCCAACATGGATGGCGATGATCGAGTCGTAGTAGGTGGAGAGGTAGGAGAAGATGCGGGTGAAGAGGCCGATCGAGGGCTGCGACGAGGTCGGGAACTGCGGCGAGCGGTCGGCCAGATCGAAGAACTCCTCGGAGTCGATCGTCAGCTTGTCCAGATACTCGTTCTCGCCGGCGATGATGTGCAGCGGCACGACCTGGATCTGGTACTGGTCGATCAGTTCGCGCGGCAGATCGCAGGTCGAGTCGGTGACGATGGCGATCGGATACTTGCGCCGGTGCGCGACCTCGTACTGCAGGAGCATGTCGTCGACCTTCTGCTGCACGACCCGCCCGGTCGAGGTCAGCGAGGCGAACACCTGAGCCGGCTGATCGCTGTGGATGTGGATCCGCACCTGCTCGCCCGTGCCGGCGATGATCAGGCTGTCGCCGAAGGGCTCGAGGCTACTCCGGAGCACCTCGCGATCGATTGCCTGACCCGCGATCAGCGCCTCGGTGCAGTAGCGGAAGCGGACCTCGCCGCTTTCGTGCAGCTCGATCTTGTCGCCCAAGGAGAGCTTGTGCGAGCCCATCCTGCGCGCCAGGAAGGGGGCCTTGACCTTGCCGTTGATGAAGCGCTCGGCCCCGGCGATGAACTCCACGAAACCGCTCGCGCCGGCATCAACGACCCCGGCCGCCTTTAGCTGGGGAAGCATGTCGCGCGTTTTTTCCAGCGAGTCGGCCAGTGCGGGCCCGGCCTTGCGCAGCAGCTCCGCGATCGACTGGGCGGAGTCGGCCTCATGGTGCAGCGCCTCGGCCCAGGCGCGCATGACCGTGAGCATCGTTCCCTCTTTGGGCCTCGTGACGGCCTCGTAGGCGCGGAGGCGGGCATTCTCGGCGGCGTGGACGAAGTGCTCCTTGGCCACATTCTGCGCGTCGCGCATAGCCTCCGAGAGCCCACTCAGAAACTGGGCGAAGATGATGCCCGAGTTGCCGCGCGCACCAACCAGGGCGGCGTCGGCGATCGAGGACATCGTCTCCCCCGCCGAATCCGTCACCTCCGCCGTCTCGAGCGCATAGGACAGTGTCGCGGTGATGTTGGTGCCGGTATCGCCATCCGGTACCGGATAGACGTTGATCTTGTTCAGGTAGTCCTGCTTTCGCTGGACCATGTGCAACCCGGCCAGGAGCGCCTCGAACAGCTGGTGGCCGTCGAGGGTCGTGTTCACTTTGGCGGTCTTACGCATCGTGTGGCGGGGAGCGTACAGCTATGCAGGGGTTTTCGGGGAAAGTTCGGTCGGCAATCGGCCTACGTAGAAGCTACTCCGCCCGAGAAAGTAGCGCGAGCGCCCCGCCCTGGGCTTCCGAGACAAGGCGCCCGCCGTGCCGCAAGAGGCCGCCACCGGCGCTAGATCTTGAACTTCTTGCTTGCGGGAGTGAGATCGAACTTGCCGTTCGAGCCCCTGGCCCGCACCCGGAAGACGTGCTTGCCGCGCTTCAGGTGCCTGTAGGTCTTGCCCGAGCGGCAGGACTTGAACTTCTTCCCGTCCAGCCGGCACTGAAAGATGAGCCTGCCCGTACCACCGGAGCCCTTGAAGGCGAAGGTCGCCTTGTGCTTCGCAGCGCGAATCTTGGCTCTCACGATCTTCGTGTTCGGACGCGCCACCGTGACCGCGGGAGTGGCGCCGTTCGTCCCGTCGCTGACGGTGACCGCGGTTCCGTCGCTACAGGAGATGGTCTTGCTGCCGTCACCGTTGTCGGCGACCGTGCAGGAGGAGCCATCGGTTCCGGCAGGTCCCGTCTGCAGCGGATAGGTCTCGATGCGGATCGCCGGCCGTAGGCCCGTCCAGCCGACCGGGTCGAGCCTGAAGATGCCCAGCGCGGAGCCGCCGTCGTTGTAGGCGCCGCTCCAGGTCGAGCTCGTGTAGGCGGCGTTGGGAAGCGGATCGATTCCCACGAAAGGCGAGTTAGGAACGACCGCCACGTTGAGCGAGTTGTAGCCGCAGCCGCCGGACTTGCTGTAGCAGGGCGCCGCTTCGCCTATCGGCTGGTAGCCGTAGTGGGTCGTGTCGTACATCACCGAAACGATCACCTTGTCGGGCAGGGTCAAGGTGCGCCCGCCGAGATCCCAACTGATGTTGTGCGCGAAACCGTTGTAGCAGTGATTCTCCGCGGAGTCGTACCACCTGCCGCCCGAGCAGTTCGTGTCGTCCTCGGATGGACGATAGGGAATCTTGAACGTCTGCGTGTCGGAGGCAAGCAGGTCGCCGACGGAGTCGTCTGCGTTGACGGCATAGATATTGAGCGTGATCGGCAGGGTGAAAACAGCACCGGGCGTTGTTACGCAATTACCCGTCGTCGAGCCGCCGCTCTGACAGCCCCAGCTGCTCATCGTCACCGTCACGACCGGATTCGTCCGATCGCCGGAGGCCAACTCGACCAGTCCGCCGAACTCGGCCGTCTGGGTCGCCTCGTAGCTCACGCTCGGGTAATTCCCGCCCAGTGGGCTCGGGATGTTGTTGTAAACCGTTGCCGCGCCGGCGCTACCGGCCGCAACAAAGATCGATACCACGACAGCAAACGCGATCGCGCAGTTCCGAATCGGGGGCATTCTGCTTCGTCTCCTTGGGGCTCAAGGACGCGCTCACCGCCCGCGCTCGCGGACAGCCAAGCCGACCTGCTCGTAACTCACTAGTGATGCCGCATTCGCGCGTTTCGGTGCCGCCGCGCGTTAACACACATGTTCGCGGCTGAATCGGGGATGGTCATGACCCGTTCGGGGGAGCCGGGGATGATCCACGAGACCGAGTGCGTCCACGCGATCGGGCTTCTCGACTTTCCCGCCTACAATCACAGCGATCGTCCAATGCGCGCGAGAGGAGAATCATGAAGACCGCCCGAACTGCCGTCGCCGTTTCCATCGCCCTACTCGTCGCACTCTCGTCCGCGCTCGCCGTCGCCTGCAACGGCACGATCGTCGGCGTCGGCTCGGCCCAGAACGGAAAGAGCGTCTCGTTGCACGTCGGCGACCAGCTCCTCGTCTCGCTCAAGGCGAACGTCACCACCGGCTTTGCGTGGAAGATCGGGTCGGTCAAGAGAGAAGTGCTGAAGCCACACTCGATCAAGTACGTTCCCGACCTCAATCCGAAGCACCTCGTCGGCGCAGGCGGCACCTACAAGCTCCGGCTCAAGGCGCTGGCCAAGGGCACGACGACGCTCAGGCTGAAATACCTGCGCAGCGGCGGCGAAGTCGGTAGCTCGTACGCGCTGCGCGTAATCGTGCGCTGAGACGGCGGTCTGCCGTCCCCGACCGGGCGGAAAACCCGCGCTGGAATACGTCCCCGACGGTCATATATTCGCCTGGCGATTCCGCAACAAACTTTTAATTCCAGGAGGTTCCTATGCACGCCTTCACGCGCACGCACGCGGGCTCGAGGCGGCGGATCCGGGTAGTTGCGATTCTCGTCCTGGCCCTGGCCCTCGTCGGCGGCGGCGGCGCGGCGAGCGCGAGCACCACTTACAAGGGCAAGACCAAGCAGAAGGTAAAAGTCAGCTTGCGCGCGACGGCCACGAAGGCGCTGTCGTTCAAGGCCTCGCCCAATGTTCTCTGCGGCTCCGCGGTCACGGGCAACAGCAAGCTGGTTCTCTATGCCGTCTCGCTGAAAACGCCCAGCAAGATAAAGAACGGGCGCTTCACGATGACCTTCACGGGCGAGAGCAGCACCACGATCAGCGTCACCCGGCGTATCCAGGGCAGCTCGGCCAGCGGCAAGCTCAAGATCAAGTTCTCGAAGACGATCGGCACCAGCTCGACCGGGCTGCTGGACATCGCCGCCTGTCAGCTCAAGACGACCTGGACGGCCAAGAAGGGATAACGGCAAGAAACACAGTGCTGTTCTCCGGAGCGCGACGGCCGCTGCCGGGCGCAGGTTCAAGACGCCGTTCTTTCACTGCCGGTTCGCGGCTTAGGCCGCTACGCTCCCCGGCGAGATGACCGGAACCTCCGAGCGAACGTTCCTGACCCGCCTGATGTGGCTGTCGATCGCCGCCGCGCTGGTGACGATCACTATGAAGACGGTGGCCTGGCGGCTGACCGGGTCGGTCGGCCTGCTCTCCGATGCGGTCGAGTCGCTGGTCAACCTGCTGGCGGCGATCGTGGGACTGGTCATGATCCGCTGGGCAACCCGCCCGCCCGACGAGGAGCACGCCTTCGGGCACGAGAAGGCCGAGTACTTCTCGGCCGGCGCCGAGGGGATGTTCATCCTCGGCGCGGCGATGGCGATCGCTTACGTGTCGGTAGGGCGACTGCTCCATCCCCAGGCGCTGGAGTCGGTTGGGCCGGGGCTGGCGATATCGATCGCGGCCTCGCTCGTCAACCTGGGTGTGGCCACGACCATGATCCGCTCCGGGCGCCGGCATCGCTCGATCACCATCGAGGCCGACGGCCGCCACCTGATGACCGACGTGATCACCTCGGCCGGCGTCGTCGTCGGCGTGCTCGCGGCGGCGATCAGCGGCTGGCGCCCGCTCGATCCGATCATCGCCAGCGTGGTCGCGCTCAACATCGTCTTCACCGGCGTGCGCCTGATCCGTCGCTCGGGCGCGGGGCTGATGGACCGTGCGCTGCCGGCCGAGGAACAGGCTCTGGTCGAGACCGCGCTCGCTCCCTACCGCAAAGACGGAATCGCCTTCAGGGCGCTGATGACGCGGCGCTCCGGCCGCCGCTCGTTCGTCTCGCTCGCCGTGCAAGCGCCTTCGGACTGGACGATCGCCCGCGGCCACGAGCTGCTCGAAAAGGTCGAGCGCGACATCGTCGCGGCCCTTCCGCAGGCCACCGTCACCACACATCTGGAACCCTTGACCGAGGAAAGCGAGAAGAAGAGGCCAGCCGGTAGAAGCCGAGCCCGGCGTAGAGGCCCGCGCAAACGCTGACTCCGGCGGCCGAGCACGCCGCTTCGGGCCTTCGCGGATGGTGCCGGTTCTCGTGGCCTTCTTATTGGTTGAAGCGGTCGAGCCGCGACTCCGGGGCTATCATTCCCGCCCAATGCGCGCTCACCGTCGTCCAGTCATTGGCTCGCTGCTCGGCTTACTTCTCCTCTCGACCCTGATCGCCGGACTGTCGGCGGCTTCAGCTCCAGCTGCCGCGCAAGCCGTCAAGATCAGCGCGAGCCTGAGCGAATCGCCCTTCGCGCCGAACGAGATCGGCTCGGTGCGCCTTCTCTATCGCTTCTCGGGCAAGAGCTCGAGCTTCGGCTACCAGCTCTCGCTCAAGAAGGGGACGTCCTGGCGCCTGCTACGGAGCGTCAGCCACAGCGGAAGCTTCAAGGGCAGCCGCAGCATGATCATCGCCAAGGTCAACGGGAAGAGGAAGATCGCGCTCGGTCACTACCGCCTCGTGCTCAGCGCCGGCGCCTCCCGCACCACTCTCTTGTTCGACGTCGTCAAGGCGCTCAAGGCAGCGACCGCCCCGGTCGGCGCCGCGGATACGCACAGTTGCGCCATCATCTCGGGCGGCAGGATCAGGTGCTGGGGGGGCAACGCCTACGGCCAGCTCGGTAACCGCTCGACCACGGGCAGCCTCACTCCAGTCGTAGCCAACGGGCTCAAGAACGCCAAGTCCCTCTCGGTCGGGGGGTTCAACAGCTGCGCTGTCGTCGCGGGCGGATTGATCAAGTGCTGGGGCGACAACGCAAACGGCAAGCTCGGCAGCGGCTTCAAAGTTCCGAGCATTAGCTCGATCCCGATCTCGGTGAGCGGGATAGTGAACGCTGTCGCGGTCAGTTCCGGCGCCGACCATTCCTGTGCTCTGCTCGCCGGCGGCGCGGTCAAGTGCTGGGGTCGCAACAACTCCGGCGACATCGGAGGTAGTAAGAGCTACAGCATGCTCCCGCTCAGCATCAGCGGCATCGCGGCCAAGGCGATCAGCGCCGGCTACCGCCACAGCTGCGCCCTGCTCTCGAGCGGCAAAGTCGCCTGCTGGGGCAACAATCACTTCGGTCAGCTCGGTAACGGCAAGACGGCGAACAGCAGGAAGCCCGTGACGGTCAGCGGGATCAAGACGGCGATCGCAGTGAGCGCCGGTAACGACATCAGCTGCGCCGTCCTCTCCAACCACACCGTCAAGTGCTGGGGCCGCGGCGACATGGGCGCGCTGGGCGACGGAGCGACGAGCCACGGCCGCAAGGACAAGAGCGGCATCGACTACAAGCCCACGCCCGCTACGGTCAAGTCCATCTCGACCGCCACTTCGGTCAGTGCCGGCAGCGGCTTCGGTTGCGCTCGGCTCGCCAACAAGCAGGTCAAGTGCTGGGGCAAGAACTCGAGCGGCCAGCTCGGTAACGGCACCACCGCCGACAGCTCGACCCCCGTCGCGGTGAGCGGTATCAGCGCGGCGACAGCGGTCAGCGCCAGCGCGGGCGCCGGCGCCAGTAGTCACGCCTGCGCGCTCCTGTCGGGCGGCAAGGTCAAGTGCTGGGGCAAGAACGACACCGGCCAGCTCGGTGGCGGTGCTCAGAACTTCAGCGCGACGCCCGTCGCTAGCGTGCTCACGAGCGCCGGCGGAATCGCTGCCGGCGACACACACAACTGCGCTCTTCTCTCGGACGGAACGGTCGAGTGCTGGGGCAGTAACGCCGCCGGTCAGCTCGGCAACGGCTCCACGACGAGCAGCCCGACTCCGGTCGCGGTCAGCGGTCTCACGACTACCGCCAAGAGCATCGCCGCCGGCTCGTCACACAGCTGCGCCCTGCTCACCGATGGAACGGTCGAGTGCTGGGGGGGCAACGCCGCCGGCCAGCTCGGCGACGGAACGAAGACGAACCGCCCGAGCCCGGTCGCGGTCGCCACCATCACGGGCGCGCTCGGTATCAGCGCGGGCTCGTCGCACAGCTGCGCCGTCGCCTCGGGCAAGGTCTACTGCTGGGGCAGCAACTCCAAGGGCCAGCTCGGCAACGGCACGACCACCGATAGCGCGAGCCCGGTCGAGGTCAGCGGTATCACCACCGCGAAGGCCGTTGCTGCCGGCTACGACCACAGCTGCGCGCTGCTCTCCGACGGAACGATCGAGTGCTGGGGCGACAACTCCGCCGGTCAGCTCGGCAACGGCTCCACCACCGACAGTACGACAGCGGTCGCGGTGGGCAGTATCACAGGCGCGAAGGCCGTTGCCGCCGGTTACGACCACAGCTGTGCTCTGCTCTCCGATGGGACGATCAAGTGCTGGGGTAACAACTCGGCCGGCGAGCTGGGAAACGGCTCCACCACTAGCAGCTCGGCGCCGGTAGCTGTGAGCGGCATCAGCGGTGCCCTCACTATCAGCAGCGGCTCGTCGAACAGCTGCGCCGTCCTCTCAACCGGCGTTGTCGACTGCTGGGGCGACAACACGAAAGGCAAGCTTGGCAACGGCTCGACCACGAACAGCTCCAGCCCGGTCGCGGTGAGTGCGATCACGGGCGCGCTCGACGTCAGCGCCGGCGCTTCGCACAGTTGCGCCCTGCTCTCAAGCGGCGGCGCGGTCAAATGCTGGGGCGACAACACCGCCGGCGAGCTGGGGATCGGCGCGCTCGACTACAGCTCGACCCCGGTCGAAGTCGTCAGCCTCCTGAGCTGAGCTAGCCGGCTTCGGGCGACAGCGCGGCCTGCGCCTGCGGATGGCGCGACACCTCAACGCGAGGCAGCCAGCCGAGCCAGAAAGGCAGATACCAACACCTGTCGCCGAGCAGGCTGAGCACGCTCGGAAGCACCACCGAGCGAACGATCGTGGCATCGAGGAAGAGCACGACCGCCACGCCGAAGCCCATCTGCTCGAAGGCCATGGCTCGCACCTCGACGCGCGCTAGCGCCTAGCCCAATTTCGATCGCATTACGAGCGGCTTCGAATTATCATCGCTCTGGTGAAGTACTCGCTCGCCGCCGCCGCTGTCGCTCTAGTCGTTCTGAGCGGATCGGCGTCCGCTTCCTCGCAGTCGGGGCTCAAGGGCTTTCAGACGCCCTCTCATAACATCGTCTGTGGCGCCTACACCGGATCTCAGCCGGCCTGGCTGCGTTGTGACATCACAAGCGGCCTCAAGCCGAAGCCGGCTCGGCCTAAGGGTTGCGAGTTCGACTACGGTGGAACTCTCACGCTCAGCGCCAAGGGACGCGCCAGGATCGGCTGCGTCAGCGATGTTGTGCTGCCTGACCCGACCAAGGCGCCCATGCTTGCCTACGGCAAGACCTGGCGTTACGGCCCGTTCAAATGCCGCGCGACCAGAACGGGCCTCACCTGCCGCAACCTCCGGGGTCACGGTTTCTTCCTCAGCCGTCAGAGCTGGGCACGGCTCTAGTCGGCACCCGACCGTTCGCTAGATCCTTCGGCGCCCGAGCCCGCTCGACGTAGCCCTTAGCGCTGCAGCTACCGTGAAAGAACGTCTGGAAGAGCCAATCTCGACCAGAGCGGACTGCGGGCTTCGAGGGGAACCCTTTCACGCAATGTCTAGCCACCTAAGGCTTCGTTCCACCGTCTTCGGTGTCGTCCTTTTAGGCGCGGCGATGTTGCCCCTCGGCGGCCGAATTGCCTCGTCCCCGGCGGCGAGAACGGCTCCCGGCGCAGGAAGGCTCAGCGCCAGGCTGGCCGCCACGAGACTGGCTCCCACACAGGCAAGCGAGATCGGGCTCGATTACCGCTTCCACCACCCGAGCAGCCGCTTCTCCTACCTGCTGCAGCGCAAGCGGGACGGAAGATGGATCGCACTTCGCTCCGTCAGGCTGAAGGGACGCTTCACAGGTACCCACAGCACGACTGTCAAGCACATCTTCGGTCAGAGGGCGATCAGAGCCGGCGCCTACCGTCTGCGTCTCCGCTCCGACCGTAATCTCGTTTCGCTGAGATTCTCGATCTTCGCCGCCCAGCCGGTCAAGGACGCCACAAGCGTGAGCGCCGGCGGCGCGCAGACCTGCATCCTCGTCCGCGGCGGCGGCGTCAAGTGCTGGGGCTACAACCTCGACGGTGAGCTTGGCGACAACTCTGCGATGAACAGCTCGATGCCCGTCTCCGTGGGCGGAATCTCAGGCGCGATCGCGGTGAACAGCGGCTACAAGCACAGCTGTGTCGTCTCTACCGCCGGCACGATCAGCTGCTGGGGGACCAACTCGGACGGCGAGTTGGGCAACGGCACGTTGACGAACAGCTCGACCCCGATCTCCGTCGGCGGACTGAGCGGCGTCGTCGCCACGAGCTCGGGTGCGGCCCACACCTGCGCCCTGCTCGCGAACGGCTCGCTCTACTGCTGGGGTGACAACGAGACGGGAGAGCTCGGCATCAACAGCCTGAACTGGGCCAAGCCCTACGGAGTCTCGAGCCCGGTGCGGGTCAGCACCGTCTCGAATGCCGTCGCCGTCAGCGCCGGCTTCCTGGACACCTGCGCTCTGATCTCCGGCGGCACGATCGAGTGTTGGGGCTATAACGCAGACGGCCAGATCGGAAACGGCACGGTCAGCCCGACACGACCGCACGCAGTTCCGTCTCCCACCCGCGTCGTTGGGATCACGACTGCGATCGCGATCAGCGCCGGCGCCTTTCACACCTGCGCGCTCATCTCCGGCGGCACGGTCGAGTGCTGGGGTTACATCACCGCCAGCGACCTCTCCTCCAAACCGCTGCTGAACAGCGCGATACCGGTTCAGGTACCGGGTATCACGAACGCTGTTTCGATCAGCTCGGGCGGCTTTCACACCTGCGCTCTGATCGCCGACGGCGCGGTCAAGTGCTGGGGCGCGGATCAGTACGGAGAGCTCGGTAACGGAACGTTCCGGGACAGCGCCGAGCCCGTCACGGTGCTCGGGATCAAGCACGCAGTCTCGATCAGCTCCGGCGCTCTTCACAGCTGTGCGCTGATCGCCGCCGGCGCGGTCAAGTGCTGGGGCGGAAACGACGAGGGTGAGCTCGGGACGGGCACCTTGACCGCCAGCCCGCGTCCGCTCAGCGTGGTTCAACCGACCGGGTAACGACCGGCGGTTGCCAGTACGGCGCTTTCTCACACCTGCGGCTGCGCCGACCGCTAGGATCGTCGGCGATGATTGCCTCCATTTTCTGGCTCCTGACTCCCGTTTGGGTTCTGCTCTTCCTGACTCTACTGCTCGGAGTCTTCGCCATCCTGAGCCGGATCAAGGGCGGCCGTTATGCGCGCCCGATCGTGGCCGGGGTGATGAAGACGCCGCTGCTCGGGCGCGGGCTCAAAAAGCTCTCAGAGTCGGCCCTGGAACGCTCGAACCCGCTACTCGCCAGCGCGATGAAGAAGCTCGAGCGAGCCGGCGCGATGCGCGACCCGCAGCGAATGCAGAAGTCCCTGTCGCTGCTCTCCTCCGCCGAGCGCCGCGCCTGGATGGAAGCCGCCGAACAACAACAAAGCACGGGCTCGGGTGTGTCCAACAGGCAGATTCGGCGCCAGCTCGAGCGCCAAGGCCTGCAGCAGCAGAAGAGCGCCAAGGAAAAGGCAAAGGACAAGCGCAAGGACAAGAAAAAGAAGAAGGGCGAGAAAGAGGAAGAGCGCCGCAATCCTCACGCCCGCAAGCGAAGAAAGCCGAACCGCCGCCGAGGCCGCTCGTGAGCGCCGCGCCCAACTCGCGCGAGCTTATCTTTCCAGCAACGCCACAGCCTGGGCGGCCAAGCCCTCACCACGGCCCGCAAAGCCGAGCCCGTCGGTAGTCGTGGCCCGCACGGCCACGCATCCCGGCTCGACCGACAGCGCTGCGGCCAGCTGCTCCTGCATCTCCTCGCGCCGGGCTGCGATCCGCGGCTCCTCGCCGATGAGAACGCAGTCGGCGTTGACCAGCGCCCAGCCGGCGCCGCGCACCTCGCCGTAGGCACGGGCGAGCAGATCGAGCGAGTCGGCGCCTCGCCAGCGCTCGTCGCTGGAAGGAAAGAGCGAGCCGATGTCGCCCAGTCCGGCCGCACCGAGCAAAGCGTCGATCAGGGCGTGGGCGATCACGTCACCGTCGGAGTGCCCGGCGAGACCGCGCCCGTGCTCAATGGCGACCCCGCCAAGCACAAGCGGCACTCCCGCCGCGAAGGCGTGCGCGTCGATGCCGAGGCCCACCCTGAGCTCGCTCATCTTCTCTCTTTCGTCAGCCAGTTCTCGACCAGAAGCAGATCGTCTGCCGTGGTCACCTTGTGCAGGTGCAGGTCGCCCTCGACCCAGATGACTCGACCGCCGCGCCGCTCGACCAACGTCGAGCAGTCGGTCGCCTCGTCGTGCTCCTCGGCGTAGGCGGCGCGAAGCGCCTCGGCGCAAAAGGCCTGCGGTGTCTGGACGGCGACGAGCGAGCTGCGCTCGGGTGTTTCGACGACACGCTCGCCTGCGACGAGCTTGATGGTGTCGGTCAGCGGCAGCGCCGGCACGACCGCGTCCCAATCCTGGCTCAGCGGGCCGAGCACGCGCCTTATCACCTCGGCGCTCACGAGCGGACGGGCGGCGTCGTGGACGAGCACCTGCTCGACCTCCTCGGGAATCTCCGCCAGGGCCAAGCGAACGCTCTCGCCGCGCTTACGGCCTCCGCGCACCACCGTGCTGACCTTGTCGCAGTCGAGCTCCTCGGAGAGGAGAATTGTGGCCTCCTCCCAGCCCGGCGGCGCGGCGACGACGATACCGTCGATCGCTTCGCAGCTGTCTAGCCGCTCGAGGCTCTCGGCCAACAGCGGACGCCCGGCCAGTGCCGCGAACGCCTTCGGCCGCGTTCCGGCGAGCCGCTTTCCCGCTCCCGCGGCGCAGACGACTGCCCAAACCGACGCGCTCGTCACAGTCGATCCGCCGACCGCTGTCTCCTCGACGGCGAGCACTCCGCCATGACTAGACGGAAGCTACGACCGCCTCTTGCTTGCTCGAGCTGGAGCGCGACGACTTCTTGCCGTTCCTGCTCAGTACGTTCTCCAACCATGCGGCCGCCTCTTCCTCGCTCAGATCGAGCGCATACATCAGCTCGCTGGAGAGAATCTTCTTGGCCTTGACGAACATCTGCTTCTCGCCGGTGGAGAGCCCCTTCTCGAAATCGCGCAGGGACAGGTTCTGCACTACTTCCGACAACTCGAGGATGTCGCCCGTCTTCATCTTGTCGCGGTTGTGCTTGAAGCGGCGGTTCCAGTTCTTAGGCATCTCGGTCTTGCCGGCGGTGAGAGCGACGATGACGCTGTCGATCTCCGCCTCCTCGATCACCGGGCGTAATCCAACTCGCTCGGCGTTCTCACTGGGAACCTGGACGGTCATATCGTTGTGAAGGATCCTGATCGTCAGGTACTCGCGCTTCTGGCCGAGCACCGTTCGCATCTCCTTCTCGACCACCGTCCCCGCACCATGATGCGGGTACACGACTTTCTCGCCAACCTCAAACAAGCGACACTCCCTTTCGAGCTGTGTTCGCGAAAAGGCCGGCGGTCGGTACTAATCCCGCCGGCGGAATACTGTTCCATGATAGCAAAAAACGCTGGAAAACGCACCTTTTCAGGCGTTTTTAGAAAAACCCCTGCTCAGACCGCGTTTCGGATCGAAAGACGGCTTAGAGCCTATTTCGTTAGGGATGTGCGCTCGAGGGGGTCGAGCCGTGGATGCCAGGGGCCGCACGGGCCGCGAAGGCGCACCGGTAGTGCGGTGAGCGGTCCGGTTGGTCACTGGCGCCGTGGGGCGGCCGCATCGAGTTGTGCAGACCTAGCGAAATGGGCGCTTAGAGCTCCGGCTCGGGCTCGCCCCTGCGCGACTCCAGCCCCAACGCCAGCGCCTTCCCGAGCCTCGTCACCTCGATCAGCTCCAATCCGGCCCCGTTCTTGACGCTGCCCTCGCAGACGAGAGCGCACTCGAGCCCGAGCTTGGCGCACTCGCCCGCCCGGCGATCTGCCTGGGTCGCCGCGCGCAAGCGCCCCGTCAAGCCGATCTCGGCGAAGGCCGCGAGCCCCGGGCGCATCGGCGCGCCCCGCGCCGCCGAAGCGATGGCCAGGGCGATCGCCAGGTCGGCGCCGGGCTCCTCAATACGTACGCCGCCGGCGACGTTGACGAACACGTCGGCCTGCCCGAGCGCCAAGCGCGCGTGGCGCGAGAGCACCGCAACGATCATCGCCAGGCGCTTCGGATCGACACCGGTGCCGACTCGGCGCGGCATGGCCAACTCGCTCCGTGCCACGAGCGCCTGGATTTCGAGCAGGATCGGGCGCGAGCCCTCGAGCGTGCAGGCGACCGCGGCGCCGACCTCGCCGGGCTCCGAGCGACCGAACAGCGCCGAGGCATCGGGGATTCCGATCAGACCGGCGGAGGTCATCTCGAAGACGCCGAGCTCGTTGGTCGAGCCGAAGCGGTTCTTGGTCGCGCGCAGGATGCGGTGCTCGTGGTAGCGGTCGCCCTCGAACTGCAGCACGCAGTCGACCAGGTGCTCGAGCACGCGCGGCCCGGCCACAGCGCCGTCCTTGGTCACGTGCCCGACGAGGAACACGGCGATGCCGTTCTCCTTGGCCAGGCGCTGCAGCCGCGAAGCTGCCTCGCGGACCTGCGCCACCGAGCCCGGCGCCGAGCCCAGCTGCGATGAATATAGCGTCTGCACCGAATCGATCACGCAGACCTCGGGGCGCTCGCGCTCCAGCGTCTCGCAGACCACTTCCAGCTCCGTCTCGGCCAGAATCTCGATCTTGCCGGCGCCGCCCAGACGCTCGGCCCTGAGCCCGACCTGGGCCACTGACTCCTCGCCCGAGACGAGCAGGCCGCGGCGCTCTTCGGCGATCGCGCGCAGCGCGGCCAGTAGCAGCGTTGACTTTCCGATTCCCGGCTCGCCGCCGACGAGCACGAGCGAGGCCGGCACCAGCCCTCCCCCGAGCACCCGGTCGAGCTCGGGCACGCCGGTCGGGATGCGGTCGCTCTCGTTGGATTCGACCTCGACCAGGCGTAGCGTCGGCCGCCCCACTCTCGGCGCACTTACGGGGAGCCTCTCTAATACCTCCTCGGTCAGCGTGCCGAAGCTCTCACAGCTCGGGCAGCGCCCGAGCCAGCGCCCGGTCGAGTAGCCGCACTCAGTGCAGGAAAACTGGGTAGCCGTCTTTGCCACCCCGCGAGTCTACGGCGCGGTGCAGACGTATCCGCCAAAAGTCCGCCGGCTGAGCCGGCGAAAACTTTCGGCGGCGAAAAACAGATGCGGCCGGGGGATGGCGTCTTGTAAGCCGCGCCCGTCATGCCGGTCGCGGCGGCCGGATTATTCGTTTGCGCTGCGCCCCGAAGTCGGGCTAACGCCGCGGCTATTCGCTGTTCTGACCGTCGTACTCGGGCGAATCGGCCTCGGCCTCGGCCTTGGTCGCCCGCACGATGCCGTCCTTGTGATGAGCCGGCGAGTAGATCGTGTACATCTTCAGCGCCTCGCTACCCGAGGTGTTGATGACGTTGTGCTCGGCGCCCGACGGAACGATGATCGCCGAGCCGTCCGACACCTCGTACTCGTTGCCGTCGATGACGACACGGCCCTGGCCCGACTCGAAGCGGAAGAACTGGTCGTTGTCCTCGTGGACCTCCGAACCGATGTCCTCGTTCGGCTTCAGGCTCATCAGAACGAGCTGGCTGTGCGTATGGGTGTAGAGGACCTTGCGAAAGTTGTCGTTCTGCAGCGTCAGCTCTTCGATGTCTCCGTTGTATCCCTTCATTCCGTCCTCCAGTCGCTTCTCGCTTGATCAATACGGGCTCGGGCACGAGTTGTAGGCTCGCTCTTCGAGCGTGCTCTCTACGGCCTATTAGCCGTCCTCAGCGCGAGCGAAACAATTCATCTGCTCGTCTCGGGCGGGAAAGCCCGCCGTCGCGAGCTACTTCTCTTCGCTGCTCTTCTCGGACTCTTTGTCGCCCGCGTCGCCGGAGACGGCGACCTTCTCGGGCTCTTCTTCGAGCACGGGCTCGGTACCGGGGATGATCTTGATCTCGACTTCCTCGGTGCCCTTCTTGCGATCGACGACCAGCGTGGCTCCCGGCATCAGCTCGGCGCCGAGCACGAAGTCGGCCAGCGGGTCCTCGATCAGACGCTGAATGGCCCGGCGCAACGGGCGGGCGCCCATGGCCGGATCGAAGCCCTGCTCGACCAGCAGGTCCTTGGCCTCGTCGGTCAGCTCGATCGTCACCTTGTGCACGGCGATCTGCTCGCGCAGACGCCTCAGCATCAGGTCAATGATCTGTTTGATCTCGGTCTTCTCGAGCTTGTGGAAGACGATTACCTCGTCGATGCGGTTCAGGAGCTCGGGCCGGAAGACCTTCTTCAACTCGCCGGTCACGCGTGACTTCATTTCCTCGTAGGAGAGGCCGGCCTCGTCGCTCGAGGAGAAGCCGAGCGACTGGTTCTTGGAGATCTGAGCCGCGCCCAGGTTCGAGGTCATGATCACGATTGTGTTGCGGAAGTCGACCTTGCGTCCCTGCGAGTCGGTCAGCTTTCCGTCCTCGAGAATCTGCAGCAGGATGTTGAAAACGTCGGGGTGAGCCTTCTCGACCTCGTCCATCAGCAGCACCGAATACGGCTTGCGCCGCACCGATTCGGTCAGCTGCCCACCCTCGTCGTAACCGACATAACCCGGAGGCGAGCCGACCAGTCGCGACACGGAGTGCTTCTCCATGTACTCCGACATGTCGACCTGGATCATGGCTTCCTCGTCGCCGAACAGGAATTCGGCCAGGGTGCGCGCCAGCTCGGTCTTGCCGACGCCTGAAGGCCCCAGGAAGATGAACGAGCCGGTCGGGCGCTTTGGATCCTTGATGCCGGCGCGGGCGCGCCTGATCGCCTTGGAGACGGCCTCGATCGCCGGATGCTGGCCGATCACGCGCTTGTGCAGCTCGTCCTCCATGCGGACGAGCTTCTGCGTCTCGGCCTCGGTGAGCTTGAAGACGGGGATGCCCGTCCACATCGAGACGATGTCGGCGATCTCTTCCTCGCCGATCTCGGGCTGCTCGGCCGCGTCCTCCTCGTCGCGCCAGGACTCCTCTAGCTCCTTGCGCTTCTGGCTCAGCTTGCGTTCCTTGTCTCTGAGCGCCGCGGCTTTCTCGAATTCCTGGGCCTCGATCGAGGCCTCCTTCTCCTTGCGCACCGTCTCGATCTCTTCCTCGAGCTCGCGGTAGCGCGGAGGCGCACTCATGGTCTTGATGCGCATGCGCGAGGCGGCCTCGTCGATCAGGTCAATGGCCTTATCGGGCAGGTGACGATCCTGGATGTAGCGGTCGGCCAGCTGCGCGGCGGCGTCGAGCGCGGCGTCGGAGATCTTGCAGCGGTGATGCGCTTCGTAACGGTCACGCAGGCCGCGCAGGATCTGAATCGTGTCGTCGACAGAGGGCTCATCGACGCGAATCTGCTGGAAGCGGCGTTCGAGCGCGGCGTCGCGCTCCAGGTACTTGCGGTACTCGTCGAGCGTAGTGGCACCGATCGTCTGCAGCTCGCCGCGCGACAGCGCCGGCTTGAGAATCGAAGCCGCGTCGATCGCACCCTCGGCCGCGCCCGCGCCGACAAGGTTGTGTATCTCGTCTATGAACAGGATGATGTCGCCGCGCTGGCCGATCTCCTTCATGACCTTCTTCAGCCGCTCCTCGAACTCGCCGCGATACTTGGAGCCGGCCACCAACGCCGCCAGGTCGAGCGTGTAGATCTGCTTGCCCTTGAGCAGCTCGGGAATGTTGCCGCTGGAGATGCGCTGTGCGAGGCCCTCGACGACGGCGGTCTTGCCGACGCCGGGCTCTCCGATCAAGACCGGGTTGTTCTTGGTGCGGCGCGAGAGAATCTGCATCACGCGCTCGATCTCGGTCTGGCGCCCGACCACGGGGTCGAGCTTGCCATCGGTGGCCAGCTTGGTCAGGTTGCGCCCGAACTGGTCGAGCAGCTTGGAGCTCTTCGACCTCTCGCCGCCTGCCGCGCCCGCCGCGGCGCCCTGTTGGCGGCGCCCGGGGCCGGAGAGCATACGGATGATCTCGTTGCGAATCTTCTCGGCGTCGGCGTCGAAATCGAGCAGGATGCGCGCCGCCACGCCTTCGTTCTCGCGCACCAGCCCGAGCAGGATGTGCTCGGTACCGATGTAGTTGTGGCCGAGTGACAGCGCTTCTCTGAGCGCCAGTTCCAGCACCTTCTTGGCGCGCGGAGTGAAGGGAATCTGGCCGGTCGTGACCTCGTCGCCCTGACCGACGATGCGGGCCACCTGCGCCCTGACCTCTTCGACAGTGATGTCGAGCGACTCGAGCACGCGCGCGGCGAGGCCCTCCTCCTCACGAAGGAGCCCGAGCAGGATGTGCTCGGTACCGATGTAGTTGTGCTTGAGAGCACGAGCCTCGTCCTGCGCAAGTACGACTACCTGCCTGGCCCGCTCGGTAAATCGCTCGAACAACCCTCTCGACCCCCTTTCTCCGTCGACTGGCTCACGATCTCAGCCGCGTGGCTCCTGTCAAATCACATTTTAGCTGAGCGTTGCGTGCTCAAATCGGACACCGGTGGGCTCCGATCGTATGGGCATCGGTTTTTCTCCGACTCGACGCTCTGTTGCGTCTCTCGTTTCAGACCTTATCGGCGGGCCGACGTATCCCAGTAGTGGTAGTTGACGTCGGAAACTCAACTGCGCTACCCGCTGCCAAGAGCGTAGGTATCACGACGAAACGCCGGAGTAGCCTTCGAGCGCAGACCAAGTGCGCCCGCCGAGCGCGGGCGCTAGGCCGGATCGAAGCTGGTCGGGATCGTCTGCTTCTCGGACACGCGCTTGCAGCGACCCGAGAGCTTGTCGACGCGATCGGCTCTCACGTAGGCGGGCGTTCTCATCACCCACTTCGTGCAAGCAGGAGTCAGCGCGCTCGCTTTTTGCGGTGGCCGAGGAGCAGAGAGCGAGCACACCAAGCGAAGCGACTACGGCCAGGCCAACGTATCTCCAGCGCCTTGCGGGTCGCGTCGTCGTTGGCGGCGAATCGGAGTGCAGGGAGACGGACCCTTACTTAACTTCGGCGAAGTAGCTGGCGACCGCGAACGCGGTCTTGAGCGCAATCTTGAAGTCGAGCCAGAGCGACCAGTTCTCGATGTAGTAGTTGTCCCACTCGACCCGATCGGAGAGCGAGGTCTTGCCGCGCAGGCCGTTAATCTGCGCCCAGCCGGTGATCCCGGACTTGACGCGCTGGCGATCGTTATAGCGATAGACGCGCGACTCGAACAGCTCGACGTACTCGGGACGCTCGGGCCGCGGCCCGATCAACGACATGTCGCCCTTGAGCACGTTGAAGAGTTGCGGCAACTCGTCGATCGAGGTCTTGCGCAGGAAGGTGCCGATACGGGTGCGGCGATCGCCTCCCTCGACGCCGCCGGGAGCGACGTCATCGGGCAGGTCCACGGCTTCGTTGGCCTGGCCCGGAACCTCCCAGTTCAAGCGCATCGAACGAAACTTGAGCATCTCGAAGGCACGGCCGTCGCGACCCACCCGCAGCTGGCGGAAGAGGATTGGACGCCCGAGCGAGAGCCAGGTTGCCAGCGCGGCGGCAAGCATCAGGGGAGAGAGAAGGATCAGCGCTGTGAGCGCCAGCAGCCGGTCAGACGCGTACTTGATCGCGACCCGCCAGCCGTACGGGTTGGACGGATGCGAGGTGAGCAACGGCAGACCGCCGAGATGATCGATCGTCAACTTATCGGTCACCTTCTCGAACAGGCGCGGCACCAGCGAGACGCCAACGCCCAGCTCCTCGCCGCGCTTGACCATGCGCAGAAGCACGTCGTTGGGAGCCGTCGAGAAAGTGATGATCACCTGGCCAACGCCGTGCTCACGCACAACCTGCTCGAAGTCCCAGCTGGCTCCCAGCACCGGCAGGTGTGAACTCGAAGCGATGTCCTGACGCGGTTCCTTGTCCAGGAAACCGATCGGCTTCAGGCCCAACTCGGGGTGCTCGAGCAACCGCTTAGCAGCCATATGCCCGACGTTGCCCGCACCGATGATGAGCGTTGGGACGGACTCGCCCGCGCGGCGCGCGTGCCGGCGCGAAAGATCCAACCCAATTCTTCCGGCGGCGAGATAGACCGCCGAGAAAACAGCTAGGCGTAGAGTCTCCGCCGCCGTATGCTGCGGCGCCGCGTAGAGCATCACGCGCAGCGTCACGACGATCATCGTCGCCAGTCCGATAGCGATAACGAGAGAGCGCATGTCGTCGAGTAGATCGGTCATCAGACGCCGTGAGTAGGCGCCGCGGCTGGCCAGAACCGCGAGGACAGAGAGCACGAACAGTGCCGGCCAGAGAAACCCGCTCGAAGGCACGTTCGCGGCTGGTGAGGCGAGATTCGAGACGACCGCCGCTGCGCTGAGCAGCACCACATCGAGCCCCAGCCTGGTCAGGCGCCAGAAGCGATCGCTGCGCTTGACGACGCCCGCTCTGGCGCGAGCACGCAACCGCAATCCATCAACGGTTCCGATTGTCGATCCGCGGGCAACTGTCTCGGTCATGAGGTGGCTCGGAGGGAACGAGATCTTGGGAGGCTCATTTGGGGGCTGTTTATTACCGCTCGCGCGGCTGTCGGGGGACACGTCGATCACGTACGGCCGCAGGCCGAGCGTGAGGGGGCAACTCATATTCAGCCGTATTTCGAGCAGAAAAGCAAGTCTTCGAAAGCAACTGATCCGTCTCTGTCCGCATATGAGTGGCCTTTGCGCAGATTACTCGATGTTTTGAAGCAGCTTCGATCTACCCCGGGGGGGCGACCGAGTAAACCCCGGGGGGGCAACGGTGATGCCGCGAGATTGCTGCAAGATCGGCCGCTCGAGCGCGCTCAGGCACCCTCGTCGTCCGGCATCAGCTCTCCGAACAGCTCGTAGATGAGATCCTCGAATTCGGGCGGGATGCAACCGTCGACCGAGGTGTGCTGGCGCAGGTAATAGAGAGTCTGGCGACGCTCCTCCTCGCGCGCGAGATCCTGGCCCGGAGTCTCCTCCACCAGAGCGTCCAGCGCCCAGATGTCCCAGCCGTGAGCAGCGCGCGCGAAGTTGACGCTAACGACGCGTGCGCCCTGCTCGGCGCCGGAATCTGGCGACTCTTTCTCGTTCTCCCGCTCGATTTCCGCCCGCTCTTCGCCCGGCGCCGAATCAACCAGATGGACGACTCGCGCTGGCTCCTGCTCGGCGGACGTGCCTTGCTCTTCAGGCGCGCCTTGCACATCGGGCTTGTTCTCTTGCTCCGGCTCCGGCTCCGGCTCCGGCTCCGGCTCAGCCGGATGCTCCCTTTCGGCCTTCGCCCGAGAGACCGGCTCGTCCTTGGGCTTGGCCCGTTCACCTGCCGCCGGCTCGGAGCGCGGCGGGGACGACTTCCAGGTCCAGGCGGCGCTTTTCTTGGCGCCTTCTCTCGGCGTGGTCGCAGCGACCGGCTCGGCTTTCGTGCCGCTAGGCGAAGCAGGCTCGGCGCTTGACTGAGCCGTCTTTGCCTGTCCGATCGATTCGCTCGCCGCAGCGCCGGCCTGCCCGGCAGCGGACGATTGCTGCCGCTTCCAGTTCCAGCTGGGAACCTGTCCGAAACGGTTGGCCGCTGCCGACGAGGGCGGGCGGACAGGAATCGATACCGGCTCGGAGGCACGCTCGGGCGGCGCCGGCGCCGCGATCGTCACCGTGATCTCCTCGCTGGCCTCGTTCCCGGCCTGATCTTGCGCCCTCGCTCGCAGCCGACAGCTTCCCGGCCGGCACTCGGCGAGCTGCCAGAAACCGCGTACCTGGCCGTTTTCGGGCTCCAGCCGGGCCAGCGTTATCCATTCGCCTCCCTCGTTGTAGCTCAGCTCGACCAGCGCCGGGCCGCTCGCGTCGTCGGCGACCTCGACCAGCAGTTCGGCTCGGTCTTTCAGCATCTCGCCCGCCGCCGGTTTCGTCATCGTGATCACCGGAGGCGTGTTGTCGACGACGTAGGGACCGAAGGGATGCGAGTAGACGGACTTGCCCTCGGCGATAATCGACTCGATGCGAAGCTCGTAGCTGCCGTCGTCTATCTGAGCGGTATCGACGGGCAGGTGAAAGGGGGCCCGCGTCGTGCCGAGAGCGCGCCAGTCGCTCGAGCCGGCCTTCGCCAGCTCGAAAATCATTTGCGTCGAGAGCAGGTCGGGCGTGCGAGCTATCAGGTTGATCCTGCCGCGGAGGAGCTCACCGGGGTCGACCAGCTCGGCGGCGACGGGCACGTTGGCTATCTCGACCTCGAACGGACCGATCAGATTGAGATTGCCGCTTCCGTCGCGGGCGTCAATTCGTAGCCGATAGTCCCCGTCGGGCAGGGCTTCGCTGCTCCAGCGCAGCTCGAAGGGCCGCCCGCGCGTTTCGGCGATTCGCCGCCAATCCTCTCCGCCGCCCGAGATCTCGAGCACTACGACCGAGACGTCCGAGACAGAATCCTCGGCCTCCAGGGCGATCGACACGAATCCCGAGAGCGTCTGGCCCTCGATCGGCTCGCGCAGGTGGATCTCCGGGCCGACGTTGTCGACGAGAACGGAGACCTGCTCGCCAAAAAGCTCGCTTCCATCCGAGAGAACCGCCACCAAGCGCAAGGAGTAGGAACCGTCGTCGAGCGGGCCGGTGTCCCAACTAAGGAGCTCGCCTCGTGCCTCCTCTTGTCGCTTGTCCGCGCCGGCGCGCCGCCAGCTCGACCCGTCGGCCGACCATTCGAACAACACCGACTCGACTGCGGTCTCGCTCGCGGCGACCTGAACCTCGACCACCCCCGAGACGATCTCGCCGGCGACCGGGGCGACTATCGCGCCGGGAGAAGGGTCCTCGTCCGGACGGGCGTTTTCGGGCTCGGGCTCGGTCTCTGAATCGCGCTCTTCCGCGGCTTGGTCAGGCTGCTCGGGCACGTGCTCGTCACGTGCGTCTTTACGCTCTTGCTTACGCCGAAAGAGACTCATCCGAAATCATTTCGACAACGGCTCGGGTCATGCCTCTATCGCATCTCAATATCGAGCTCCTGTGCAATGAAGAATCGCGTGCTCGAGGATCAGATTACCCGCCTTCCCGAGCATCAGCCAGAGCGCGATAGTCTGTTCGTGCCGGGACAGTCCCATGCAGCGGAGGTTGTCGACTCTGGAGGAAGCAGGTAGATGGAATCGCTCGTAGTAACACCGTTCGCTCCCAACAGGCGCAGCGGTCGCGGCAATCGCACCATTGGCATCATCCGCGCCTTGGCGCTGCTCGGCAGGGTTGAGGTCGCTTTCCTGCCGCTCGACGGCGCCGAGCCGGATCCCGCGCTCGTCGCGGATCCGGCGATCGAGTTGCGCAAAGTGTCTTCCTCGCGCGGGGCGAAGCGCGCATTCCTGTATCGGCGGGCGCGGGCGCGGGGCGTGCCCAAGGATTATGCAAGCAACCTGTCCTACGAACTGTTCGCAGCGCTGACCGACGCGAAGGGCAAAGACTTCGATCGGGTCGTGGCCGACAGCCCCTCTGCCGCCTCGGCCCTGCTCCTGTTGGGCAAGAAGCGACCGATCTACTACAACGCGCACAACCTCGAGTCGGCCCTCTATTCGGGGCAGAGGAGCGCGGGTAAGAGCGATCTCTACGAGCTCGCTCAATTCGAGCGCTCGGTGCTCGAGATGGCGCAGGAAACCTGGTTTCCCAGTAGCCGCGATCTGAGCGGCGCGGCCGCGCTGGCGCCCGAGGCTCGACTCCGCCTGGTGCCCAACGTCGTCGACGTGAGCTCGATCGCGCCCGTGCGCACCCCCGCGAGCCAGAGTGCTCTCTTCGTCGCCGACTTCAGCCTGCCGCACAACCGGCGCTCGGGCCGCTTTCTGGTCAGAGAGGTGATGCCGCTGGTCTGGAAGCAGCTGCCACAGGCGCGCCTGGTCTTGGTCGGGCGCAGGATGGCCGTCACCGGTGGGCTCGACCCGCGCATCGAGCTGCATGGTTTCGTCGAGGATCTACCCGGCATCTACGCGGTGAGCGGTTGCGCGCTGGTGCCGCTGCTCGAAAACAGAGGCTCGCCGCTCAAGCTGGTCGAGGCGATGGCCTACGGGCTGCCGATCGTGGCGACGCCGTTTGCCGCGGGCGGCGTGGACGGGCTAGTGAGCGGTGTCCACTATCTCGAGGGCGACGGGGCGGAAGGATTCGCCGAGGCCGTAGTCCGTGCGCTCAGCGGCAGGGCCGGCGACGTCGGCGCCGAGGCGCGCAAGCTGGCCGAGAGCGACTACTCGATCGAGGCGCTTTCGCGGCGGTTGGCCGAAGTCTGACTCATTCGCAAGCAGCGCAGCGCGGGCCGCCTCGACGGTAGCCCGATCGAACGTGAGCTAGATCTTGAATCTCTTCGTCACGAGCGTCAGGTCGGCCAGGCCGGAGGTGTCTCTCGCCCGCACGCGGAAGACGTGCCTGCCGCGCCCGAGATGCTTGTACGTCTTGTAGACACGGCAGCGCGAGAATCTCTGCGTGTCCAGCCGGCACTGGAAGCTGAGCTTTCCCTTGCCGCCGGAGCCCTTGAACCTGAAGATGACGATCCTCTTCGCTGAGCGGATCTTCATCTTGAGCAGCGTCGTCTGCGGGCGCGTGTGCTTCTTGAGGGCGGGCTTCGCGCCCTTCGACACGCCGATTGTGACGCTGTCGGAACTGGTCAGCGAGCCGTCCGACACGGTCAGCTTGAAGATCAGCCTGCCGGCGGCCGGAGCCGTGAAGCTGGGCCTGGCGGCGACAGCGCTGGAGAGGGTGACCCTGGGCCCACCCGTCTGCTCCCACTCGTAGGTGATCGGATCGTGGTCCGGGTCGGAGCTGGCGGAGCCGTCAAGGGTCACACTTACGTTCGAGCGCACTTTTTGATCGGATCCGGCGTTCGCGACCGGCGCATGTTCTGGCTTGACCACCGCGATCTTGACGCTGTCGGAACCGGTCAGCGAGCCGTCCGACACGGTCAGCTTGAAGGTCAGAGTGTTGGCGCCGGCCGGGGCGGTAAAGCTGGGCTTGGCGGCGACGGCGCTAGAGAGGGTGACCGGAGATCCGCCCGTCTGCTCCCACTTATAGCTGAGCGCATCGCCGTCGGGATCGGAGCTCTTCGAGCCGTCCAGTGTCACGGTCGCGCCCGTGCTTACGGACTGATCAAGCCCGGCGTCTGCGACCGGAGCGTGGTTGACGGTGATCGTGACCGACGAGGAGTTGCTCAGCGTCCCGTCACTCACGGTCAGCTTGAAGGTCAGAGTGTTAGCGCTGGCCGGGGCGGTAAAGCTGGGC
>Ga0182017_10000187_pt1 | contig 48466 bp, 41 predicted proteins | sample 712E3DmetaG_FD_120492 | JGI IMG/M metagenome (GOLD analysis project Ga0182017, IMG submission 120492) | Permafrost microbial communities from Stordalen Mire, Sweden - 712E3D metaG | ecosystem: Environmental > Terrestrial > Soil > Wetlands > Permafrost | place: Sweden: Stordalen | collected... | reverse complement strand
CGGTGGCAAAGGTTGCGGCAGCCTGCGCCAAGACCGCAAAGGTCAGGTTGATGCGAATCGTGCCGCGACGGAAACTCGATCCCCGGTGGCGCCCGGCTTCCACCAAGAAGAACGCCGAGGCCAACACGATGAGCGTGCCCAGCACCCAGCGCCGCCACGGCGTCTCGTCGGTGGCCAGCAGCCACATGACCAACCCCACCAGAACCGGCAACACGGCCACGCGGGCCCATGCGATACGGCCGAAGAGTCGCGACTGCTCCTCGCGCTCGATCTCGTCGAAGCCGGGAGTGCTCGCGTCGGCACGCGCGCCGTCGGCAAGCTTGGTGGAAGCGGGCTCGCTCATCAGCGCATCCGCCCCAAGGCCCGGTCCAGCGCCACGCGCGCAATGCCCAACCTGCCGCGCGCGTCGGCCATGGCCACGTCAGCCTGGTACGACTTGTCGTTCGCATCCAGCACGTCAAGCGAGCTGGCCACCCCTGCCTCAAAGGTACGCTTGGCCGAGGCTGCCGCTGCCGTGGCGAGGTCCCGCTGCTGCTCAGCCAGGCGCAGGCGCTCTCCCGCCACCGAGACATCGCGGCGGGTGTCCTGCACCTCCTGGATGATATTGAGGCGCTGCGCTTCGGCAGCAGCGCGCGCCGTGACCAAGGCTGCCTCGGCTTGACCGCGCTTGCCGCTGGCCAGCCCGCCGTCGTAGAGCGGCCATAGGGCGTCCAGGGTCAGGCGCCAGCCCTCTTTCTTTCCCGTCGGATAGGGCACGTCCGCGGCGAACAGCGTGCCGCTTCCAGAGATCTGCGGCAGCCAGCGCAAGCGCGCCGCGGTTATTTGTGCTCGGGCGGCACGAATCTGCGCCTCTTGTGCCACAAGCTCGGGCCGACCCTGTAGCGCCTCGGTCACCAGGCTCTGCACTTCGCGCGCGGCCTGATCGCTCGCCTCAAACGGCAAGAGCACGCGCAGCGGCTCGGGCTTGCCCAAGAGCACGCCCAGCCCCAGGTGGCTGCGCTCGCGGTTGGCGCGCGCCTGTGCCAGATCGCTCTGGCGCTTGACCACCTCGGTCTCGGCCTTGAGCACCGACAAAGGCGCCTCGGTGCCCGCGGTCACGCCGCGGGCGGCACTTCGTTGGTGTTCTTCTGCCACGGCGACAGCACGCTCAGAGACGGCCACGATCTCCTCAGCCGCGGCTGCTGCCCAGGCAGCCTGGGCCAGCGAGGCGCGCAATTGCAGACGCGCCGACTCGGCAGTGGCTGCCACCGCATCGGCCGCGCGCTGAGCCGCTGACCAGTCAGCCCACGAATTGGGGATGATGAGGGGCACGCGCACCGTGCCGGAGACCGTCCACACGCCGAGGGGCTGAATGACCAGCGGCCCCGAGGGCAAGGCGCCCGGGGGCAGGCCAGGCAGTTGAATCTTGCTGAAGTCGACGACTGCGTCGGCGCTGTTGCGCGTGTACCCGCCTGCTGCCACCACAGTCGGAACCAGTGGAACCCTTGCTTGCGTGGCAAGCGCGCGCGCGTCCGCCACTCGGCTGCGCACCTGAACCAAGGTGGGACTCTGCGCGTCCAGCTCGGCAAGCGCCTGGTCCAGAGTCAAGGCCCTGAGCGGCCGATCATCTTCAGCCCATGCGACATGGGCCAAACAGAGCACCACGAAAAGAGACGCACGAGCAAGCCTGCTCAAGTTCATGTTGTTGTCCGCTCGCCTTGGAGAGCAAAACCGATGCCGGAAAAGGAGCGCTGTTTTCACCACAGAGAACACAGAGGCCACAGAGCCGGATCGGAAGAAGGGAAAGAGAAAGGGTTGGCTCCTGTCTCGTCCGACCCCCTCTTCACTTCCGATCTCTGTGTCCTCTGTGCTCTCTGTGGTGAGGAAGCATTCTTCTTCCCGTCGGAAACCCGAACGTGGTGTCGTAATTCTTTACAGTTCTTCGTGCGCCGGCTGCGAAAAGGCACAAGGCCATCGGGCATGAGTCTTGCTGGTCTGCCAGCCAGCAAGGAGTCTTCATGCGAAGGGTTGCCATCGTACTCGTCGTGCTGGTGCTCGCACTCGGCGGCCTGCTGGCTACGCGCCTGCGGATGCAGGAACGCGCCTTGCGCGGGCCCACGGGTGGCTCAGGCGAAATTGAGGGCACCGAGGTCGACCTCTCGTCGCGCATCAGTGCGCGCGTGGTGCGACTTCACGTGAAGAAAGGCGCGGCCGTGAAGAAGGGCGACCTGCTGGTCAGCCTGGACTGCGCGGATACGCGAGCGTCTCTTTCCGAGGCGCAAGAGCGCCTGATTGCGGCCGAGGAGCAGGCACGCGCGGCCGAGGCCTCGATCGGTGCAGCCCGCGCCACCCAGCAGGTGGCCGGCGCTGCCCGTGCCGCCTCCGAGGCGCAGGCGGCGTCGCTGTCAGCCCAGCGCGACGCCACTTCGCGGCAAGCCAGCCGGCTGGACAAGTTGACTGACGACGTGGCGCTGTCCAGTCGCGACCAGACCCGCGCCAGCGCCGATGGCCTCGCCCACCAGGTGGAAGCCCTGCGCGCTCAGGCTCGCGCCAGCCAGGCTCAGGTCGGTGCCGCGGGCGCCACGTGGAAGGCATCCGCAGCGCAGGCGCAGGCTGCCCATGCCAGCGCCCGCGCAGCCACTGCCAGCGTGGCCCGTGTGCGCCTGCTGGTCGACGAGTGCGAGATTGCAGCACCCCGCGACGCCTGGGTCACCGAATTGCCCCACGAGGAAGGCGAGCTGGTCGCGCCTGGGACCACGCTGGTGCGCCTGCTCGACCTTTCCGAGGTGCGCGCCACCTTCTATCTGCCCAACGCCGAGCTGGCTGCGGTCAAGCTGGGCGCGCCTGCCCTGGCGGTGGCGGATGCCTATCCGGGCGAGGAATTTCCCGGCCAGGTTTCGACCGTGGCCCTCAAAGCTGAGTTCACCCCGCGCAACATCCAGACCCGCAGCGATCGTGATCGCTTGGTCTATCCGGTCGAGATCGTGCTCGCCAATCGCGCCGGCAAGCTGCGCGCGGGCATGCCCGTCCAGGTCACCCTGCCAGGAACGGAGCGCCGCTGATGGCCCAGGCGCCCGCTGCCGCGACGAGCGGGGCCACTCTGGGGTTTGAACCCGGCGCCGCGCTGGAGGCGCAGGCGCTGGTGCGCCGCTTCGGCGCCACGCAGGCGCTCGACGGTCTCAGTTTCACCGTCGGTCGCGGCCAGCTCTTCGGCTTGGTGGGCGCGGACGGCGCAGGCAAGACCACCGCCATTCGCGCTTTGGCCGGATTGATTTCCCTCGACTCAGGTCGCGCGTTGGTGCTGGGCCGCGATCCGGCTCAGGGCAGGGCCGCTGTTCGCGAGTCACTCGGGCTCATGCCCCAGCAGGCCAGCCTATATCCCGATCTTTCGGTGGGCGAGAACCTGCGCTTCTTTGCCCGCCTGTATTGCCTGCCGCGCGCTCTCTTCCACGAACGCTCGTCGCGCCTGCTCGAGATCACGCGCCTGGGGCCGTTTCTCGACCGCCGCGCCGACGCCTTGTCAGGTGGAATGTACAAGAAACTGGCCCTGGCCTGCGCCCTGCTTCACCGTCCCGAGGTGCTGCTGCTGGACGAGCCCACAAATGGCGTGGACCCGGTCAGCCGCCGCGAGTTGTGGGCACTCTTGCACGAGTTGGTTCACGACGGCATGACCGTTCTCTTGTCTACCCCCTACATGGACGAGGCCGAGCGTTGCCATCGCGTGGGCTTCATCCATCACGGCCGACTCTTGCTCGCCGGCGAGCCGCGAGCCCTGCTTGCCGGGCTCGATGACGAAACCTACGAGGTCGAGGGCGGCGAGCGCGAGCAAGTCGACGAGCGGCTCGCCAACCTCGCCGAGGTGCACGCCGCCTCACCTGCCGGTTCGACCCTGCGAATCGCGGTAGCGCGTGGCTCGGGCGGCACCGTGGGCGCTGCTCTCAAGCCGCTGGCGGCATCGCTTCGTCCGGTGGCGCCCAATTTCGAGGACCTGTTCTTGGCACGGGTGCGCCAGGAGGCCGCATGAGCGAGCCGTCCATCGAAGCAGTTCACCTTTCGCGCCGATTCGGATCGTTCCTGGCGGTCGACGACGTGTCGTTCTCGGTGGCCCGCGGCGAAATCTTCGGTTACCTGGGTGCCAACGGCGCCGGCAAGTCCACTACCATCCGCATGCTGTGCGGGCTGCTCGCTCCGACCGCCGGCGAGGCCCGCGTAGCAGGCTTCGACGTGAAGACCGCACCCGAGGCGGTCAAGGCCTCCATCGGCTACATGTCACAGAAGTTCTCGCTCTATCTGGATCTGCCGGTGTGTGACAACATCGACTTCTTCGGCGGCGCTTACGGGCTTTCCGGGCCGGACTTCGCGGCCCGCGCCGACGAGGTTCTGCGTCTGTGCGATCTTGAAAACGAGCACGATGCGATCACCGGCTCGCTCCCGGGCGGCGTCCGCCAGCGTCTGGCCTTGGGCTGCGCCATTCTGCACCGGCCAGCGGTGTTGTTTCTCGACGAGCCCACCGCTGGAGTGGATCCGGTCAGCCGCCGCCTCTTCTGGCGTTTCATTCGCCGTCTCGCCCGCGACGGCACCACCATCTTCGTCACCACCCACTATCTCGACGAGGCCGAATACTGCGGCCGTATCGGCCTCATGGTGGACGGCCGCCTGGTGGCACTCGACACGCCCTCCGCGCTCAAGCGCCGCTACGTCCCCGGCCGGGTGCTCTCGGTGCACGGCCGCAACCTGGCCCCGGCCGCAGTCAGCCTGCGCAGCCGCCCCGGGATCATCACGGTCGAGCCCTTTGGCGCCGGACTGCACCTGCAAGTGGCGGCCGAGGACTGGAACGCGGACTCGGTCGCGCAAGCCCTCGCCAGCGCGGGCGCGCAAGCTGTGGAAGTCGAGTCCGGCGAACCGACGTTGGAAGACGTGTTCTTGGCGGTGGTGGCCCGACCCCGCGAGGTCCACGCACCATGACTAGACCAATGCGCTTTCTGATTCGGGTGGGCGCCATGGCTTCCAAGGAAGTCATGCACATCCGGCGCGATCCGCGGACGCTGTACATGGCGCTGGCCATGCCGGTGGTCATGCTGCTCATCTTCGGCTTCGGAGTCAGCTTCGACATGGACCGGATTCCCCTGGTGGTCCTCGACGGCGATCGCAGCGTGGCCTCGCGCAGTTTGGTTCGCGCGGTGAGCGCGGGCCACGAGTTTGTCATCGCGGCCGACAGTGACGAGGCCACTGCCCTGCGCATGATTCGCCGGGGCCAAGCCCTGGCTGGGTTGGCCATTCCCGCCGGCTATCAGCGCGAGCTTGCCGCCGGCCGCGACGGCGAAATCCAGCTCATCGTCGACGGTGCTGACGGCGTGGTGGCCAACCAGATCCTGAGCAAGATCGACGGCCTGGTGCGCGCCGAGAGCCTGCGCCGCATCGACCTCGCCGCCGAGCCGCCCTTGCAGGTGAAGGTGTTCACCCTGTTCAACCCCGAGGCCCGCTCGGCCCTGCTCATGGTCCCGGGCCTGGCCGTGTACTTGCTCGCCATCGCCGCGGTGCTGTTGACCGCGCTCACGGTGTCCGGGGAATGGGAACGCGGGTCCATGGAACAACTCTTTGCCTCGCCGGTGGGCCGCCTGGAGATTGTGCTCGGCAAACTTCTGCCCTATCTCGGCCTCGGCATGCTGCAGCTCCTCTTGGTGGTGGCAGTCGGCGCGATGATCTTCGACGTTCCCATCCGCGGCAGCGCCACCCTGCTCTTCCTCGCCGGCTTTCTCTTTCTCATCGGAATGCTGGGCCAGGGCCTGTTCATCTCAGTGGTGGCGCGCAATCAGCTCGTGGCCACCCAAGCAGGCGCGCTGTCGTCGCTGCTGCCGTCGTTGTTGCTGTCGGGAATGCTGGTGCCCATCGAGAACATGCCACGCATCCTGCAGGTCCTGTCATCGGTCGTCCCGGCCCGCTACTTCGTACACGCCATGCGCGGGATTATGCTCAAGGGCAGTGGCCTGTCGATCTTGTGGGGTGATCTCGTCGCGCTAGCTATTTTTGCCCTGGCCATCATCGCGCTGGCCACGGCGCGCTTTCGGCGGAGACTCGCATGATCGCAAGACCACGCTGGACGGTGCAGTTGCGCGCGGTGGTGCGCAAGGAAGTCCGCCAGACCGTGCGCGACCGGCGCATCATGTTCATGCTCATCATCGCGCCGCTGCTGCAAACCGTGGTCTTCGGCTTCGCCGTCGACTTCCAATTCGACCATGTCCCCACCCTGGTGGTGGGCCACGATGCCAGCGCACAGAGCCGCCAGCATATTCGCCGGCTGCTCGCTGACGGAACCCTGCGCGACGCTGGTCACACGACCGAACTGAGCGAGGTTCAGCACAAACTGCAAACCGGCGACGCGGCTGCCGCTCTGATACTGCCCGCAGGCTTGGCGCGCGATCTAGCCGCCCAGCGACCCGCCGAGGTACAGGTCATCCTCGACGGCGGCGATCCCAACCGCGCCGTGGTCGTGGCCGGGGCAGCCTCGCGCTACTTTGGCGAAACTGCCGAAGCGATGGTCAAGGCGCGTTTGGCGGCGCGCGGGATCGCTCCCCCGCCACTCATCCGGGCCACGCCCCGCATCTGGTTCAACCCAAGTTTGAAAACGCCACCCTTCATGATTCCCGGGGTGATGACCATCCTGCTGGTCATCACAACAACCCTGGTCACCGCCATGGGATTGTCGCGCGAGCGCGAGATGGGCACCCTGGAACAAGTGCTGGTCACGCCCATCCGGCCTGTTCTTCTCTTGATCGGGAAAATGACGCCGTTTCTGGTGATTGGGTGCTTCGATGTGTTGCTGGTGCTGACCGCGGGAGTGTGGATCTTCGGCGTGCCCCTACACGGCAGCCTGCTGCTGGTGGCCACCGGAACCGTGCTCTACGTCCTCTCCACTCTAGGCATCGGCCTGTTGATTTCCACAGTCAGCCGTACTCAGCAGCAGGCCTTTCTCGCCGGCTTTCTCTTTGCCATGCCGGCCATCCTGCTTTCCGGCGTGATGACCCCGATTCGCGCCATGCCCCTCTGGCTGCAGGTCGTGACCTTCTTCAACCCGGTTCGCTACTATATCGAGGTGCTGCGCGCGGTGCTGCTCAAGGGGGCCGGCTTGGTCGACGTCTGGTGGCGCCTGCTCGCCCTGCTCGGCTTCGGCCTGACATTGTTGACTGTCGCCAGTCTGCGGTTCAGTAAGCGGGTGGCGTAGCTGACTTGGTCCTCGATACCAAGTTGGCAAGGATGTCACCAAGGTTGGCGGGAAAGAGAACCCGTGACGTCTTGCCTCTTTGAGTCCGCCGCCGAAAAACACCGGCGATCGCAGGGCAATACCGCGACGGAAGGGCTGCAGGTTTCTTCGGCCCGCTTCTTGCCTAGAGCTGTCAGGGATCTCTCACTGTCGCTTCGTCCGCGAGGTGCGTTTCTATGGCTGTCGTCCTCCACCCCTGTTGTCCACCCATCCGGGGGCAGCACTTGCGGTGGGCTCTGGCCTTGCTCTTCCACTTGGCTCTGTGGGCCTGCCAGTCCCAACCGCCGAAGTGGCCGCCTCCACATGTCGGGCAAGAGACCGCCTCTTCCATCCTGCAGAACCCGAGAACTGAGTTCGACATTCTCTTCCTGGTCGACAACTCCCCGACCATGGCCACCAAGCAGACTGCGCTGGCCAAAAACCTTCCCAGGATGATTCAGGTATTGCAGCAGATTCCAGACCCTAGTGGCGGTGTCAGCTTGCCTGACGTGCACATCGGCGTGGTCAGCAGCGACATGGGGAGCGGGACCCAGGCCGCCGGAAGCAACGGACGCTTTGGGGGCGACCGCGGCCTTTTGTGGGGCAACGATTCTTCACCTGGGGCGATCGCGACGGTCGCCGGGGGGACAACCAACGGCTGTGGACTCAATTTGGGTGCCCGCTGGATTGAAGACATCGAGAACGCCGATGGATCCGGACGCACGAGAAACTACACTGGCGAGATCGCGGACGTCTTCTCCTGCCTCGCCACAGCCGTGGGAGTTGGCGGCAGCTCCTACCCACACCAATTGCAGGCGCTACGCATGGCGCTCAACCCCTCGTCCGGAATGAACGAGGCCAACCGGGGTTTTCTGCGCGACAGGGCCTACCTCGTCATTATTATCATTTCCGACCAAGATGACTGCTCCGCTGATCCCGACGACACAAAGAACGATGGCATCTTCCTGCAAGACAACCCGGGCGACACCGCCCGCCTGCGATGCGCGGCGCGAGGCGATATCTGCAACGGCCAGCCAATTCCTGACTACGACCCGGCAATCGGATACACCGGCCAGGGTTTCACGGCCAATCTTGCTGACTGCGCGGCCAAGGACCAGCCTAGCCAGCCGGACCCATCCTATCTTCCGCTAGTCGGGGTCCAAAACATCATCGACAGCGTCAATGCTGTCAAGAGCAGAGGGCAGGAGCAGATCCTCGTGTCAGGCGTCATCGGCTGGCCCCCGACCGTTGCGTTGCCGAATGTTCAAACCAGCAGTCAGTACCAGATTGGCAAAGACCCGACCGCGCCAAGCCCGCAGGACACTCTGTGGGACTACCTACCCATCTGTGAAATTCCCTCGATCGCGTCCGCTGATGGCAATCTCTACAAGGCATATGGCGGACTTCGTCTGAAGAAGTTCCTCGATGCCTTCCGAAAGACTGATTTCAATGGTCCGGTCCTGAACACCTTCAGCATTTGCAGCACTGACTTCGTGCCCGCAATGGGCGAGATGTTTTTCTATCGTGGCGGCCCCGAATTGAGGCCCGGTTGTGTCGAGTACCCATTGATCGACACCGACCCACGCACCCCTGAAATTGAGCCTGATTGCCAGGCGGTCGACCGCCGGCCGTGTGAGACGCCGGGCCAGGGTGATTGCCTTCCCAGCGGATACCAGGAGAAGTCCTTCCCCGAATGCAAAGACGGCCAAGGAAACCTGCTTGACCCGGAGAGTCTTCAAGTTGATTCCGTGCCCGACAACAATCGGCCTTGCTGGTTCCTCTACTACGACACGACTGCAGCTGGCTGCCCGTACTCGTTCAGGGGCCAGAGGATCACTGTCCTGCGCCAGACGGGACACGAGGCGCCCCCAAACTCGATCCTGACGATCACGTGCTTGACCTGTCCAAAGGAAGACCAAGTCTGCCCCGCCTCCGACCAATAGCGGAGTGAGGCCACTCCGGCCCTACCTGCGCAAGAGCTGCGGCAAGTGGTCGAAGTGCCGGTCGCGGGCATGCAGGGTCAGGCTGTGCTGGATCACGAGAGCAATCCTCACTTCCAGAGCCCCTCGTCGACTTTGTCCTGTTCCGCGATGGCCCGATCGAAAGCTGGATCCTTCTTCCAGGTCCCTGCGATATCGCCAAGATCACGCTGGCGCTGGGCTTCGCCCTGCAGGCCCACCCCACGCGCCAGCGCATCCAGCAGCGCCAGATTCATGCTCTTGCGCTCCTGGTGCGCTCGCCGGCGGACCTCCGTATCAAGTTGCTTGGGGATGTTTCGTAGCGTGTACTACATGCATGCATTGTATGCCAGAGGTGCCTGCACTTCCAGGGTTCAAGATTTCGCCAGCCGCCGCCAGACGAGCAGATTCTTTAGGGTCGCGAGCGCCCGGGCGAGCAGCACCACCAAGGCCAGCCCGATGCCGGCATACAAGGTCGCCGCCGCCACCAGCCAGGCCCGATGGTGGCGCCACGAGAGATGGATTTGCCACCACGGCTGAGCGCCCTCGACGGCCTTGGTAATGATGCCCTGGTAGTGCGAGGCTCGCTGCATGTCTGCCGCGATGGTTGCAAGCGCCTGCTTGGCTCGCCCGTTCGCCACGTCCTGGCCTTGCCAACAGACCCATGGCGACGTGTGTGTGCCAGCGACGCTCAGCCCACGCCTGCACTGCGCATCGAAAACACGGAAAAGCTCCCCCTTGATGAACTCGCAGGTCTCCTCATAGGCCCGGTACTCAGCCATCGGATCGGCCGCGAGCTTCTCCGGGCCGAAGACGCGGCCGACCACCTTCTTGGCGGCTTGCTCGACGTCGGCGGTGGTCATCGCCCCGCCCGCAGACCCGGTTTCCGCCTGCTTCTTTCGAACAGCCTCGCCGAGCACCAGAAATCCGAAGGGTGAGTCTGCCAGCTCCTTCTGCGCCTTTTCATCGAGTGCGCGGGCCGGTGGCGGCGGTTCGGCTTGTGCTCGCTTGGCTTCGCGGATGTGCGCAATACGCTTCTCGACTCGCTCGCGCAGCGTCGCGAGCGCTGCGACGTCTCCTGGCGCGACGTCGACCAAGCAGTCATTCGGGTTGAGCCACGCCGCCTCGATGCTGAGAAAGCGGCACACTCGCGGGTTGTCGGCGCGCACCGCAGCCACGTTGGCGAACTCGTGGCGCCGGCCATGGTCGTTGCGGGCGACGTCCAGCAAATAGCGAGGAGCCAGGAAGAAGTTGCTCGACGCGATGCCGACAAACCCTGCGCTGGCCAAAAGCGCGAGAACCAAGGAAAGGATCGCCGGGGCCACGGGACGCAGCTGCAACAGCCCTGCGGCCACCTCGCGCGCAATCGCGCGCTCGCCTGGCACTGCCAGCACGAAAAACGAGCTCTCCTCCGGAATGGCCATGGCGTCGATGCTCGAGCCTGGGGCGCGCTCGGGGAACGGGTACACCTCGACCGTGAGCGTGCTGTTATCCGGGTACTTCTTCGCCCAATGGCGCGGAAAGCGAACCGGATGCGGGCCGATGGACACGCGCCAAACCACCGTCCGCCCCCGGCGACCCTCCACCACTTCGCTGCGCGAGCGGCGCCGTAGCTTGCCCGAGATGGTGACAACCTCGGCATCCTCCAGCCGCCGTGCGCGACGCTTGCGAGCATAGAGTGGCATGAGCGAGAACGCCCCGCCAACCACCAACGCCATAACCACCATCGCCCAGCTATCATGAGCGCCATCAGCGATGGTCAGGGCGCATACCAGAACCGTCTCCAGAATGAGCAGCAAGAAGAAGCGCCCCAGGGCCGTCACGCTCGCGTTTTCGGCGCGCAACACGCTCTCCAGGTAGCGGCGCTCCTCGGGTGCCAGCGGCCGGCTGGCAGAGTGGTACGAAATCCGCATGCCTCACTGTCGCAGGCATCAAGCCGAGACGCAAACGAGCGTCCGGGTTGACGGCGGCGGCGAGGGCGCGCGCGAAGCGCGCGGGGTGGGCAGGGTGGGTGGCAGGTCCCGAAGTCCCCGCAGGGGGAGCCGGAGGCCGGAGCCGGTGGCCGAAACCGGAGCCGACAGCCGGTCCCCGGATTCGGAACCGGATCCGGCTACCGGCCCCGGAACCGCTAGTCCACGCCCACCAATGCCTTGATGTACTGGCCGCGCGCGAAGGACCAAGCGTCGGTGCCCTGCTTCTGCCCAAGCTTGCCGCGGAATGCGTCCAGGTTGGCGAAGTTGTGGCCATCCATCCAGCTGCTCAGCTCCTTCAGCATCTTCTGGATGTGGCCGGCTTGCTCGCGATAGAGCACGCTGACCACTTGGACAGCCTTGGCACCCACCAACACCATCTTGGCCACATCCCGCCCGGTCCAGATTCCGGTGCTGGCAATCAGGTCAGCCATGGTTCGGTCGCGCAATATGGCCACCCAGCGCAAGGGAAGCAGCGACTCACCCGGCACGCTCAGACCGATGGCGGAATGCCGGGTCAGGCCATCAACGTCGATGTCGGGCTGGAGCAGCCGGTTGAAGAGCACGAAGGCGTCGGCCCCGGCCGCCTCCATGCGCGACACCACGTTCATCAGGCTGGTGTAGTGGGGATGCAGCTTGACCGCGATGGGGATCTTGACCGCCGCGCGCACGCTCTCCAGAATTGAAATCTCGCGCTGCTCAATGTTTGTCGCAGTGATTTCCGGGTCAAGCGCGGGCGAGTAGAAATTGAGCTCGATCCCGCTCACGCCCGTGCCCTCAAGTTGCTTGGCGTAGTCACCCCAAGTCACCCGACTAACGCAGTTGAGGCTGGCAAAGATGGGCATCTTGACCGCCTTGCGGGCCTCGGCGACCCAATACAGGTGCTGCTTGGGCCCACCGTGTTCCATCTTGGGAAACATGCTGACCGCTTCGGCGAAGCCGGGCTCAAGTTCCCCCAAGCGGGTGCGGAATTCCTCCTCCTCCAACTGGATCTGCTCTTCGAAGAGCGACTTCACCACCAGGCCGCCAGCCCCCGCCTGCTCAAGTCGCTTGATGCTGTCGATCGACTTCGACAAAGAACAGGATCCCACCACAATCGGATTGGCGAGGGGGACACCCATGTACGTGGTTCGTAGATCTGCCATTTTGCTCTCCTATGCGTGAACGTTGTTCGCTTCCAGTGGCCCAAGGATCCGCCAGCCCGCCTGTCCCTCGACACCAAAGGCCTGGGCCTGGGAAAGCGAAGCACTTGCGGGTTCGGCCCTCATTCATATGCTTTGATGCTGGCAGCCGCAAGAAGATGCCGCGTCGCTGCCGCCGTCTTCCCACATGCCTGCCACCTTTCATGCTTCAACGCGCCAATCGACCTCACTGCGACCGACCGATCTGCCTGCGCAGCCTCAGAATTCTGAGGAATCGAACCTATCGTCTGGCTTGCCGGCAGGTTCAGGGGGCCAGCTCGGTCTTGGCCCCGAAATTGCTGACAGCCTTCACGGCTATCCCGGAGGCACCCATGACTCGCTCTATTCCAGCTACCTTCGTTCTCTCCGCTCTTTTCTCCGCTGCGCTTGCTGGCTGTGGCGACGGCGCGTCTGCCCCGAAGTTCGACACTGCCAGGTCCCCTGTCCAGCGCATCGCCGATCCGCAGGTGCCCGCGGCTGACAGCACCACCCTGGCTGCTGACAACGCCGCCTTTGCCTCTGCCGCCTACAAGCAACTCATCGCCACGAACACCAATCTGATCTTTTCACCGGCCAGCATTTCCATCGCCCTTGCCATGACCTACGCCGGCGCGGCGGGCACCACCGCGACGGAGATGGCCCAGGCGCTTCACTTCACCCTGCCCCCCGACAGGCTGCACCCGGCGTTCAATGCCCTGGACCAGGCCCTGGCCTCGCGCGGTCAGGACAAGCTGGGTGCGGATGGCGGGCCCATGCGCCTCCATATCGTCAACGCGGCGTGGGCCGAGAGAACCTACACCTTCAAGGCCGACTTCCTCGACACCCTGGCCGCGAACTATGGCGCGGGCGTGAACCTGCTCGACTTCATCAATGCGCCGGAGCCATCGCGTGTGACCATCAATACCTGGGTAGCCGACCAGACCGAGAACAAGATCCAGGATCTGCTGCCACCGGATTCCATCGACAGCTCGACCGCTCTGGTCTTGACCAATGCGGTCTACTTCAATGCTGCATGGAACACACCCTTTGACCCGAACGACACCTACGACGGTTCGTTCACACCCCTCGACGGCAGCAACGCGAACGTGAAATTCATGAACGGAGATCTCTTCAACCTCCCGGCCATGCAAGGTACGAACTTCGTTGCCGCATCCTTGCCCTACGCCGACAAGAACCTTTCGCTCCTGGTGGTGGTGCCGGATGCGGGCAAGTTCAGCCAGGTCGAATCGTCGCTGGATGCGACGGCACTGGGTGCGCTCGTGGCCGGGCTGACCAGCCAACACGTTTCCGTTGCCCTTCCACGCTTCAGGGTCGAGACCGGCACGAACCTGAACGAACTCCTCAAGACGCTGGGCATGCTGTCGGCCTTCATCGATGGCACCGCCGACTTTTCGGGCATGGATGGCACCCAGAACCTGTACATCGGAGACGTCGTCCACAAGGCCTTCATCGACGTCGCGGAAAAGGGCACCGAGGCCGCGGCCGCCACGGCCGTCGGCATTGAAACGACAAGCTTACCTCCCCCGCCCGACCTAGTCGTCAGGGCAGACCGTCCCTTCCTCTACTTCCTGCGTGACCAGCCCACCGGCGCCATCCTCTTCATGGGCCGTGTCCTGGATCCCAGCAAGAACTAGTGGCCACAGAGCCAGCATCGCGCCGCGTCCGGAAGGGCTCGCGCCTGGTGCAAATGACCGCCTCGACTTCCTTGGTCAGGTGATTTATAAGCGCCAGACTTTGGTGAAGACGGCGGGGCTATCCCGGTTCATCTGAAGGGACAATGCATGAAGAGCTACGCGGCGAACGAGATTCGAAACGTTGCACTGGTCGGCCACGGTGGCGCAGGCAAGACCACCCTGGGCGAAGCCATTCTCTTCTCGACCAAGTCGACCCAGCGGCTGGGCCGTGTCGACGACGACACGTCGAACTTCGACTTCGAGCCCGAGGAGCAGAAGCGCAAGACCAGCATCTATGCTGCCACGGGCCACGTCGAGTGGAAAAAGAACAAGATCAATATTCTTGACACGTCAGGCAACGGCAACTTCTTGGTCGACACGCGTATTGCGCTCGATGCCGCCGATGCCGCTGTGGTGGTGGTGTCTGCCAACGACGGCGTGCAGGTCTACACCGAGCGGACATGGGCCATGTGCGATGAGCTGGGACTGCCCCGCTGCGTGCTCATCTCCAAGCTGGACCGCGAGCGCGCCGAATTCCAACGGGCGCTCGATGACGTGCGCGAGACCCTGTCCACCAAGGCGGTGGCGCTGCAACTCCCCATCGGCCAGGAAGCCGACTTCGCGGGCGTGGTGGATCTGCTCTCCATGAAGGCGCTCCGCTTTTCGGGGGAAGGCCGCGAAGTGAAAGAGGGCGAGATCCCGGCCGACATGGTCGATGCGGCGAAGAAGGCGCGCGAGGCCCTGCTGGAAGCCATCGCCTCGGCCGACGATGCCCTGGTAGAGAAGTATCTGGAGGCTGGCACCCTGACCGACGAAGAAGCGCGCCAGGGTCTGGTCACGGGCGTGCGCCGCCAGGCGGTGGTTCCGGTGCTGGCCGCTGCGCCCGGCGTGTGCGTAGGCATCCAGCCGCTTCTCGATTTCATCGTTGACTGCTTCCCCGCGCCGACTGACCGGCCGGCCTGGAAAGGCACGGCCGGCGACCAGCCGGCCGAGCGCAGCGCCGATCCCGCAGCACCGGTGGCCGCCTACGTGTGGAAGACCTGCAGCTCTGACATCGGCCGCCTGTCCCTCATGCGGGTGCTGTCGGGAAAGCTGACCGGCGATGCCACCCTGATTTCGGTCAACCACGATTCCAAAGAACGCCTGGGTCAGCTCTACGTCTTGCAGGGCAAGGCGCGCGATCAGGTCGCCGAGGCCTTTGCCGGCGACATCGTCGCGGTGGCCAAACTGAAGACCACCAAGACCGGCGATACCCTGGCCGACGAGCGGGCGCTCTTCGCCCTGCCCAAGCCGGCAATTCCCGCGCCGCTCATCACCTATGCCCTGCAGCCCAAGTCCAAGGGCGACGAGGACAAGCTTGCAGTCAAGCTGAACGAGATCATCGACTCGGACGTGGCCATCAAGGTCAGCCACGACGCGCAGTCCAAGGCGATCCTGATCGGTGGTACCGGCCAGCTGCACATCGAGGCCACCGTCGATCGCTTGCACCGCATGGGCGTCGAGGTGGACCTCCTGCCGCCCAAGATTCCCTACCTCGAAACCATCAAGGGCACGGCCAAGAATGTCGAGGGCAAGCACAAGAAGCAGACCGGCGGCCGCGGCCAGTTCGGGGTCTGCTACATCGACATCTCGCCCCTGCCTCGCGGCAGTGGCTTCGAGTTCGAGGATGCCATCGTGGGCGGCTCCGTGCCCCGCCAGTTCATCCCGGCCATCGAGAAGGGGATGCGCACCCGCATGGCCAAGGGGGTTGTCGCCGGCTATCGCGTCACCGACGTGAAGGTGCGCCTGTTCGACGGCAAGTACCACGACGTGGACTCGGACTCGCGTTCCTTTGAAATCGCGGGCTCCAAGGGCTTCCAGGCCGCCTTCAAGCTGGCCAAACCCTGCCTGCTCGAGCCCATCATGAAGATCCAGGTGACCTGCCCGGACGACTGCATGGGCGACGTGATCGGCGATCTCAACCAGCGCCGCGGTCGGGTCGAGGGCATGGAATCCACCGGCAAGGATCAAGTCATCCGCGCGCATGTGCCCATGTCCGAGACCCTCAAGTACTCGTCTGACCTGCGCTCGATGACCGGCGGTCGCGGCTCGTTCACCCTCGAATTCTCGCACTACGACGAACTGCCCAGCAATTTGATGGACAGAGTCGTGGCCGAGGCCAAGGTCGCGGCCGAAGAAGAGGAGTAGGGGCGACCTGCGGTCGCCTTGGCTACCGCTCCCGCACCTCCGGGTGCTCGTCGAAAAACGTCTGGCGACTGGCGCGGCTGATGCTGACAACGGTGCGGCCCTCGCTCTGCAAGCAGGCCTGGCAGGCAAGGCGTGAGTTGCGACGCACGTCAAACGCCTTATCCAAGTTGTCTTCTTCGCACTCGTCGATTTCTGACAAGCCGTCCATTCCCTCGCTGACGTAGACGTGGCAGGTTGCGCAGGCGCACACCCCGCCGCAAGCTGACCCGAGTTGCGCCCCTGCCTGCTCCGCGGCCTGCAGGATCGTCGTGCCCAGCTTGACCTCGATCTCGATTCCGTCAGGCTCGAAGCGAACCCTGGGCATGGGCTACTTTCCCACCTTGCTTTCCACCGCGCCGATGTCCTGACCGCGCAGCCCCTGCTGCAGCGCCTGGTTCATGCGGCGGGTGGCGAAATCCTTGGATGCCGCGTCCAGCGCAGCAATGGCCGCGCGGATGGCCAGGTGGTCGCGACCGGCCTTGCTCGTCTCAAGTGCAGCCATCGCCGCTTCGATTGCTGCCCGCTCACCGTCGACCAGAAGATCGGCAGACGCGGCCAAGGCCACGCGTGTCGCCTGCAGGATGCGATCGGCCTCCACGCGCTCCACCACCAGCAGGCGCTCGCTCACGTCCCGCTCGGCATGGGCGAAGGAATCGCGAATCATGCGCTCAACCTCGTCGTCAGTCAGACCGTAGCTCGGCTTCACCCGGATGGACGATTCCTTGCCGGTGGTTTCTTCGCGCGCGGAGACGCCGAGAAGGCCGTCGGCGTCGACCAAGAAGGTGACTTGCAGGCGCGCCATGCCCGCCGGCATGGGCGGGATGCCGGTCAGCTTGAAACGCGCCAGCGAGCGGCAGTCCGCCACCAGCTCGCGTTCTCCCTGCACCACGTGCAAGTCAAACCCGGTCTGGTTGTCGGCATAGGTGGTGAAGGTCTGCACAGCGCCGCAGGGCACGGTGGTGTTGCGATGGATCAGCTTCTCCGCCACCCCGCCCATCATCTCCAGACCGAGCGAGAGCGGCACCACGTCCATCAGCACCACATCCTTGCGCGCGTTGCCCGCCAACAAGTCGGCCTGCACCGCCGCGCCCAGGGCCACCACCTCGTCGGGATCGATGTCAGCCAGGGGCTCGCGCCCGAAGAGGCTGGCGACCAATCGCCGCACGATAGGCATGCGGGTGGCGCCGCCCACCAGGATCACGCCGGAAAGCTGCTTCGCCTCCAGGCCCGCGTCGCGCAGCGCCCGACGCGCGGGCGGCTCGCAGCGATCGAGGACCGGCCTCACCACGTCGTCCAGCTCGTCGCGCGTGAGCGTCCCACGCCAGACGTCACCTGGCCGCCGTTCGATGACAACTTCCGTCGCGCTGAGCTTGGTCAGCGCCTCTTTCGCGTCCCGCGCCGCATCTAGCACACGACGGGTGAGCGAGCGATCGCCAGCCGCATCCTCGGGCAGGCCCATCTGCCGCAGCAGACGCGCAGCCAGGGCGCGATCGAAATCGTCGCCGCCCAAGGCCGAGTCGCCGCCGGTGGACTTCACCTCGAACACGCCGCCTTCCAACTTCAGGATTGATATGTCGAACGTGCCGCCGCCCAGGTCGAACACGGCGAAGGTTCCCTCGGCCTGCTTATCCAGGCCATAGGCCAGGGCAGCGGCGGTGGGCTCGTTGAGCAGCCGCATGACATCGAGCCCGGCCAGGCGGCCCGCGTCGCGCGTGGCCTGGCGCTGACCGTCGTCGAAGTAGGCGGGCACGGTAATCACGGCACCGTCCAGCTCACCACCCAGCGCTGCCTCGGCGCGCGCCTTGAGCACGCGCAGGATCTCGGCCGAAACTTCCACCGGCGTGACCGCGCGGCGGCCACCCAGCAGCGAAAAGCGAACCACGGCGTCGGCACCGGGGGCGAACTCGTAGGGCGTCAGCCGGCGCGTGACCTCGGCATCACGAGGGCCACGCCCCATGAATCGCTTGACCGACGCGATGGTGTCCTGTGGCGCCTGGGCCGCCAACCCGCGCGCCGCCTGGCCCACCACCACACTGCCGTCAGCCGCATAGTGCACCACTGACGGCAGAAGCGAGCCGAGCTGGTCGCGCAGGCAAATGGGCTGGCCGGCCTGCACCACCGCCACCAGCGAGTTGGTGGTACCGAGGTCGATGCCCACCGCGCGCCCCCTGCGAACCTCCTTGGTCTGCGCCTCGCCCGGCTCGGAAATCTCGAAGAGCGTTTCTACCGCCATTCCAGATCCCGTTTTCTACTTGGCCGGACCCTCTTCGCCTTCATGGGGCTCCGCCTCCTCGAGAAACCGCCGATAGTAGCGCCCAGCCACCAGGCGCGCGGCAATCGCTGCAAGGTTGGGCTGCCCGGCGGCGAAACCCGCGGCCACTTCGGCCATTTCCTTGTCGTGAAGGACCTGCACCCCGGCGACCAAGGTGGCGACCTTCGCGCTGTCGCCACGAGCGCGCGCCTCGGCCAGGGCCTCGCGCAGTTCCATCACCTCCACCAACAACGCCGTGTCCACCGGCTGGGTCGCCCGGTTGTCCGGCCTCTCGGAGCGCATGCTGCCCGTGGGCTCGCCCACCGCGACACCTTGCAACGACAGCAGATACTCTGCGCGGGCCACTGGCTGGGACAGGGTTCGCCATGCGAGATTGAGCTGCACCGACCGCTCCAGCGACGCGCGCCGCGCCCGACCGTCCGCGCGGGCGAAGCGATCCGGGTGCAAGACCTTGGTCATCTCCTTGTAGCGCCGTTCGAGATCCGCGACATCCAGATCGAACTTGCGAGGCAAGCCGAACACGCGAAAGTGATCGGCCGTGCGATCAGGCGGCTGCACAGCACCGCACCCGGCGCACAGCATGCCGTCACCAGCGTTCTTCTCACAGGACCAGCAAATCATGGCTGGGGACTAGACCCCTTCATAGGGACACATGAAAGGGGTTGACACAGGTTTGAGATGCCCAACGCTCAGGCAGAGATCGGGATGATGCTTAGAATCCGGCCGACAAGCCGGGCTGCTGGCAAGGAGGGCCGAGAACCGGACCGGAATGTACTCACGTACTTGAGGACCGGAAGCGCAGGCCCGACGCAGCCAGCGAGCCGGATCGCGTGGGCGCAGGGGAGCTCTGCTCGCCGAAGCCCGTCGCGGGAGGCGCGGAACCCTTCGAGGGTTCCGCAGTACATCGTCGGCCGCCGTCGCCTCCGTGGTTTGAGGTAGCGCTTCACTAGAATCGCACACTCTCACCACAGCCGCAGGTCTCCTTCACGTTGGGGTTGGTCCACTTGAACCCGCGGGCCATCATGCCGCTGGCGTAGTCGAGCGTCGAGCCATCAAGAAACAGAAAACTCTTTGGGTCGATGAACACCCTGACCTGGCCGCCCCCGAGCTCCAGCACCTTGTCCTCGGCAAGCGCCTCCGCGTCCGACCACTCGAACAGGTACGAGAATCCGGTGCACCCTCCTGTGCGGATGCCCACCCGCAGGCCCTTGGGCAGCGAGGGACGCTTGCCCGCGGCCTTGCGAATCTCCTCGACTGCTCGCTCTGTGACTTCGATGGACAAGATCAGCTTCCTCCCAGGCTCGACTGTACCTGCGCGCCGCGCTGCTTTCTGCGATAGTCAGCGATCGCACTCTTGATGGCGTCCTCGGCCAGCACCGAACAGTGAATCTTCACTGGCGGCAGGTTCAACTCCTGCACGATCTGCGTGTTCCTGACCGACATGGCCTGCTCAAGGGTCATTCCCTTGATCCATTCTGTCGCCAGCGACGAAGACGCTATTGCCGAGCCACAGCCAAAGGTCTTGAACTTGGCGTCCTCGATGACGCCGGTTTCGCTCACCTGGATCTGCAGCTTCATCACGTCGCCACAGGCCGGCGCGCCCACCAGGCCGGTTCCCACGTTGAGCGATTCCTTGTTCAGGCTGCCCACATTGCGCGGGTTTTCGTAGTGGTCGATAACTTTGCCGCTATACGCCATAACAAATTTCCTCTTGTACTTCTCGTTCTATCTCTGGCCTGCCCATTGGATGCTCTTGATATCGACTCCGGATTGCGCCATCTCCCACAATGGAGACATTTCCCGGAGCTTCTTGACCTTCTGCGCCACCAGATCGATCACGTAGTCGACTTCCTCTTCGGTATTGAATCGGCCGAGACCGAAACGAATCGATGTGTGCGCCATTTCTACTGGAACGCCCATGGCGCGCAGCACGTAGGACGGTTCCAGCGAAGCCGACGTGCAAGCCGAGCCCGATGACACCGCGACGTCCTTGAGCGCCATCATCAGGGCCTCGCCCTCCACGTAGGCGAAGCTCATGTTCAGGCTACCCGGCAGCCGGTACTCGAGCGAGCCGTTGAGCACCGTATCGGTGACCCGCGCCTCGATGCCAAGCCGCAGCCGCTCGCGCAGTGCCAGCAGCCGCTTGCTCTCTTCTGCCATCTCCGCCGCGCTGATCTCGGCAGCCTTGCCGAACCCCACGATGCCCGGCACGTTCAACGTGCCCGAGCGCATACCGCGCTCGTGGCCTCCCCCGTCGATGATGGGGGTGATGCGCACACGAGGCTTGCGCCGCACGTAGAGCGCGCCCACGCCCTTGGGGCCGTACATCTTGTGCGCCGACAGGGAAACCAGATCGGCGTGCGCGCTTGCCACGTCGAAAGGAATCTTGCCCACGCCCTGGACCGCATCGACATGAAACACCGCTCCGCGCGCCTTGACCGCCTGGCCGATCTCGGCCACGGGATTGATGGTGCCCACCTCGTTGTTGGCCAGCATGATGGAAACCACGATGGTCCTGTCAGTCAGCGCATCGGCCACGGCCTGCGGGTTCACCCGGCCGTCGCGCTCGACCGGCAGGTAGGTCACTTCGAAGCCCGACTTCTCCAGCCGCTTGCAGGTGTCGAGCACCGCCTTGTGCTCAGTAACTGCGGTGATGATGTGGTTGCCCCGGTCGCGATAGAACTCGGCCGCACCCTTGATGGCCAGGTTGTCCGACTCCGTGGCGCCCGATGTCCAGACGATCTCTCGTCCCGAGGCGCCGATTGCCGCGGCCACCTGCTCGCGCGCCTGCTCCACCGCCCGCTCTGCGTTCCAACCGAAGACATGCGACCGGCTGGCGGCGTTGCCGAATTCCTCGCCGAAGTAGGGCAGCATCGCTTCGAGCACCCGCGGATCCACCCGGGTGGTCGCGTGATTGTCCATGTAGATAGGAAGTTTGGGGGCCATGACTTAGCGTTTGGCGATTCCGTCCACCAGTAGGGGAACCTCGTGGTCCGATCGGCCGCAGCCGCCGCACTCGCGCTGGTGCTGGCCCTGATCGCAAGAACGGCAGCCTTCGAGGAAGGCGAGGCTTTCGGAAAGCTCGTCGGCCAGGCGGGTGAGCCGGGCGATGGTCTCGCGCGTTTCCCGCAGCTTGTCGGTGAAGATCTCGCGCACAGTGGCCATGGCCTTAGGCGCCGTGGCGCTCTCCTCCCACACGCGCAGGAAGACCTTGATCTCGGTCAGGGAGAAGCCCATGTCCTGCAGCTTCTGGATCCACTCGATGCGCTTGACCCCATCCCCCCGGTACATGCGGAAGCCGCCCTTGGACCGCACCGCTGGGTTGAGCAGGCCCAGCTCCTCATAGAGGTGTATGGCCCGAACGGTCTTTCCCGTTCGACGCGCTATATCACCAACTTTGAGTAGGGATAGCGATTCTGCGCCGATTTCCAAAGGCATAATCAAACCCTTACGTTTACGTAAGAGTGATATGCTGCTGCCGCATCCGTGTCAAGCGCAGAAAGCGCGAAATCAGAAATCTATGCGCAGAATCTGCCCATCCCCTGTAGGGGTGAGACTGACGGTGCTGACCGAACGAGCGCCGGTCACGGTCGTCGCCATCTTGGCCGGCGACGCTGTGGACTGTCCTGCGAGCCCGACGTTTGGCCTGGCCGCCGAATTACAAAGCATCTTGAGGTCAACGCCCTTGCCGGTCTGACTCCCAACCGTATCAACGCGGCAGGTCTGCACCACCTGAACCGACACGAAGACCAGCGAGCTGCGCGAGCCCGCAACGGCCTGCCGGGGAATCGCCGCGCTGACAAGGATCAAAGACGCGAGGCGAACCCACCACTTCCAGGACTTCGTGGGGTGCTTGGCAGCTCGCAAAAAACGTGTAACCACGCCCACAGTAAGAGCAGAATCCGTGCCCGCGACCCGCGACTCTCAACTAGTTGGATTCTTGGGGCTTTTTACTTTGGTGGTGAGCGTTGTCGTCGGCCAGCCGGCGAGAGCGGAGCCGGCAGGTAGTCGCCCAGCCGACACCGGTCGGCGGACAGCGCCCGTCGTCTCGCTTCTTCGCCTGTGCTACTGCCCGTTGCGTCAGTAGTCTATTTCGACAAGAAGGGTGTCCGTATAAGTGCCGGTTGGAACGTCTTGGCCTGCCGGAATCCTGCCGTAGATAGGAAGGGTGACGTTGGTTCTAAGGATCGGAGTGACAGGACCGTAGTCGGTTGGGTATGCCATGTCTCCCCAGAGCGTGTTGCAGGCGGCATCCTGACAAAGGTAGTAGTTCAACCGATTGGTTCCACCCACCATTTGCCGTGGGTTGTTGGTGGTTCCGGACCCCTTGCTCATCCAGATCGTGATGGTCCGTACGTTTCCAGTGCAGAGGTAGGTCACGCTCCCCGTGGTGCTGAGAGGGGTGGAGGAGAAGACGTCATAGACCCCGAAGGACACCGGCGTGACTGTGATGGCGCAGGTTTGCGCCGACGCTGAGCGGCCACCGAAGACCAGTGCCGCGGCCAGCACAGAGAGCGATACCATCCAGCGTACGCCTCTCATTTCGTCTCCTTGTTGGGAAGGATACACCGGATCGTTCCCACGTTGACTAGCGCCGTAGCACCATCTGGAACCGCGAGTGGGAGTTTGCACACCCCGGCGGCATATTGCACCTCGGCCGAATACGATCCTGGCGGCACGTTCTCTAGATAGAAGTTGCCAGCCTCGTCAAGCGGGGAAACCATCTGCTGCTGGCCGACCAGGACGATGATCTGCCCGTAGGTTGGCAGCGTGGTCGTGCCCTGGTCGTCGATCACTACCGTCCCGGAAACGCTCTGAACCCGCCGGACTGGGAAGGTCACCACCGCCCCGCCGCGATAGGGAGGCGCGATAACCCTTTCGGTGGCCCCGATGTCGTGATCAAGCGGGATGTCCTTGTCGTCGATCCCGATGCGATTGCCGTAGTAGTGCAGCAGGCTGGGGATCAGAAGATTCCCCTTGCTGTCGGTGGTTCCCATCACCTGGTTGCTCACGGTGCCGTGGACACCGGCCACGCCCGGCACCCGGATGAGGGCGTAGCTGTCCTGCACGGGCCGGGTGAGATAGGCGCTGCCGCCGATGAGGATCAGGCCTCCGGTTGCGGTCAGCGAGGCGTGGCCTCGGTCAGCCGTGCCGTATCCCAGGTGCTGATAGTCAGCTTCGATTCGGCCGTATGCGCCCTGATACTGGGCCGTGCCTTCGTTCAGGGCGTTCTCGCCCTGGGACATCACCACTCGATATCCGAAACCTGGGCCGAGCGGCAGCGATTGCTGAACCGTGGCCTGTGTTGTTCCACCGTAGCCTGATTGCCCGCCCCAGTGGTCGCTGCGGGTGGCGCCCGCCGTGACCCTTTCCGCCGGCGCAAAGCTCAGCCCCGCGAAGGTCTCGTACTTGACTGGCCAAGGGCTCTGGTAGGTGTTGCTCACCGTCGCAAACGCGTACATCCAGCGCGTGATCGATCGGTTGGCTGCCAAGGTGATTCGATTGGTCCAGCCCTGGCCCAGCCACTCGGTCGCCTCGTACTGCAGCGACAGGGTTGCCACCTTGCCGATGTTCTTGGCGATCGACGCCAGCAGATCCTTGCGCTGCCTGGCGATCGGCGAGGGAACGCCTTGTGGCAAGGCGTTCGGGGGCGGAAGGCTGGCAGGCGTCAGTATCAGGTTGGCGTACTCCCGGCTCTGATAGCGAGCGCCGACCTGAAAGTTGAGCAGGCGCCCGACGTAGGAATAGGACAAGAGCGCCGCACCACCGACGAAGCGGCCCTGGCCGCTCAGCGCCGCCGATGCCCCCACCTCTCCTACCGGCAGGCGGACCGCCAGACTGGGGCCGCCGCTCAGCATATGCGGGATCCTCTCAGTGCAAGGCCCGACCGTAGTCCGGTCGAAGTGCAGGGCCCCCTCAACCCGAGCCCCAACGGTCAGCCAGTTGGTCAGGCCAAGACGGTGACGAAACAGCAGTGCCGGCTGGCCATAGTTCCAGCTATCCTGGCCATAGTTCTTGCGCGTGATGCCAACGTTGTAGCTGAAATCGTGCAACCCCTTGGCTAGCGTGCCAAGCGCCAGGTAGTACGGGCTCACCATGGCCTGGGTATTGCCGAACGCGTCCCGGACTACGACCTGGGTCTGGCCACTGCCGCTGGTCACCGGCAGGTTCTGCACGCTGAACTGCCCTGGCGGAAGTACCTCGCGGCGCACGAGCTGACCGTTCACATAGATCTCGACGGTGGACGGGGTCAGGGCCGTGCCTGCGAGTTGCTGGGTCGGCAGAAACACATAGTAGGGGTCAAGGCCGAAATTGCGTGCGACGCTCGCCCCGCCCATCATGCCGCCCCCGCCCAGAACATCGCTGGTGGCATTCACGTCGCCGAGAACGATGCTGGTCAGCCGGTCGCGCAAGTCGAAGGTGAGGTTGGTGAGCAAGCGCTCCCATGAGCCGTCGATCTCGCTGCGCTGGCCACTGGCATAGAGCAGGTGGCCACGCACGCTGAGCCCAGACTCGGCGAACCCGTTCCAACCAGCTTGATCACGGCTCTGCAGGTCGGTCAGCCCGACCCGGTAGTTGACGAACATGCTGGGGGCGCTGTCGTAGATGATGCCCTCGGGCCGCTTGGCCCGAAGGTCAAGCACGGCACCCCCGAACAGCTTCGAATCTGCAGTCATGGTGAGGCTGAGGCTTCGTTCATCAAACACGAAGGTTAGCTTTGGGGCCAACGACTGCAGCGACACCAGCAGGTCCTCGCCTACTTTTTCCCGCTTCCCCCCCTCGACGCGCATCCCGGAGTTTTCCAGGTCGGTCACCTTCACGACCACATCATTCCCGCGCAAAATGACATACACGTCGCCGATGTCGACCTGATTGACCGTGGCGTGCAGGAAGGCGGGAGTCTCCTCGCTCGGCGCCCCGGCTGGCTGAGGGCGAGCCGGACTCGCGTCGTGCGGCACTGCCGCTCCCTGTGAGCCTGCCTCAACGCTAGCCGAGCCGTCGGGCCGATCAAGCGCAACGTCCGGCGCCGGGCCCGCGCTCTCATGTGACTGGGCGCGCGCAGAGCTAGCCAACCCCGCGACGACCACGGCAGCCAACCACGCGGGCCGCCGGAATCGTGTCGGGGGCCAGCACACTAGTCGCTCACGGACCGCAGCCCGCTGCGGGAACTTCCATGCGGCCGCTGAACTTGGCCTCGGCTGACTCGGCTGCCACGGTAATCGCCTTGGCCTTGGCGCAGGCGTCCTTCGGGATCTCGATCTCCCAAACCCTGGTACCACCGGTCAACACGTACCAGCCCTCGACATCCTTTTCGAACACGGCTGCGCCCTTGCCATCCAAAGCCTTCACCCGCACCGACTGCAGCAGGAAGTGCACGTTGCCGGTGTTCTTGACCGTGAAAGCGAGTTTCCTCTTTGCCAGGCCCATGCCCTCCACCATCCCCGCAGCCATGGGTTTTGCCGGCTGCACGAAGATGGGAACCCCCATCTTGGTCAACACTTTGACCTCGGACTTGTTGGCGGTCTGGGGCGCGCGCAAAGGGGGCAACTCCTCGACGAAGACGCGGTAGCTCCGCTCGGCAGCGCCCGCCGGCACAGTCGATCCGATACGCAGCTTGCGTTCCTCATTGGGTGCCAGGGTGAGAAGCCCAGGAAAGACGACGATATCCTTGGTGTCCTTGAGCTGCATCTCGCCTTGCGGACTCTGCTGCCATGCCTGCATGAGGATCTTGAAGCGAATCTCTTCGCTGGTCTGGTTCTGCAGGGTGAGCAGAGCGCTCTTGTCCTTGCCCGATAGCGTGACCGTGATCGGATTGACGGTGAACGAACTTGCGTCAGCTCTGCTGCCCAGGCCAAGAATGGAGCCGAGCAGAAGAAGCGCTGAAAGTGTGGCTTTGCCCATAGCCCGAGAGGATACGCCGAAATCGCCGCTTTGGAAATTTCGCGCTAGAAGTTGATGGTCGAGACCAGGGTGTCGCTGTAGGCGCCCGCGATCGCCGCAAGCTGGGCCGGCGGGATGCGTCCGTACATGGTCACAGCCATGACATTGCCTGTGCCATTCAGGTCCGCGCCCGAGCGAACTGATCCGCCGTCACCAGCACCCCAGACGCTGGTTCGGCCTGTCTCTTTGTAGACTTCATAATTGATGAAGGTGCCGGAGGCCGTCAGGTTGACCATCCGTCGCTGCTGGCCCGTGTTGTGCGCGCCGTTCCCCAGGTCAATCGTGATGCCGCTGGTGCCCTTGGTGCATCGGATGACGATGTCACCGCTCTGATCGTCGGCCACCGTGGCGTTTGTGTTCACTGGATCGTAGGGAGAAAACGCGATGGCCGCGGTGCCGATGGTGCAACTCGGGGAGACAGAGGTGGAAACCGCGACCGTACTCGTCTGGCGGCCCGCGCTGGCAATCCCTGGCCTGCCGACAAGGAAGCCGAGAAACACCGAAGCTCCTACCCAGACCAGCCTATGCGTTCTATGCACCATGAGAAGCTGTCCTTCCTTCAGGTCCTTGCAATTCTAGCACTCACGTCAAAGAAGACACCCGACGGAACCGGCGTCTCAATCAACCCGATCGGCGCCTGCGTCTCCTGCCTGGCAACGCCCGGCCTGGCTAAGCCAGGCCGGGCTGCCTCGGACCAGGGCGATCGGTGGACCTCACCTGGAAGAATGCGGACCTGTTGACGAAGCCTAGAAGTTGACCGTCGCGAGCACGAGGTCGTTGTAAGCGTAGTCTGGCACATTCTGCAGCGCCGGAATCCTGCCGTATACGCTGTATGCGTACTCCGCGTTGTCGCCCTTGACGGGTGGAGTGAACACGAGGCTGCTCAGCGTACCGTCACCCCAGGCAGTTGTCCTGCCGGAGTCCGAAAACAGACCGTATTGGAGAAGGTTCCCCACCCCGGAGGTCGTTTCCTTCATGGAGCGCTGGGTGCCGCTCGCATTCTGGCCGAAGCCGAGGCCGATGGTGGTCGCGGTGTTCGGTGTGCAGCGAATGATCACCGCACCCACTCCTGCGTCGTTCGCAGCCGATGCACTCGGATCGTAATTTCCAAAGGCCACGGCAGTAGTGCGAATCGAGCACGCCTTGACGACCGTGGCACTCACCGGAAGGTTCGCGGTCGACGAGCCAGCAGCCAACGCTGAGCCATCGGAGCTGATCACCAGAGCACTGATCGACGCCAGAAACAGGAACAGTTTCGTGAGCTTCATCTTGGGTCCTCTCTTTCTTGGTCCACCGGTTGTTGTCTTGCAGGGTTTGCCTGGAAGGATTCAGTTTCAGAAGTTGACGGTGGCGACCACCGTGTCGGTATACGCGCCGGCAGGGATGTCCTGCCCGGAAGGAATTCGGCCGTAGACGGTGAACGCGCGCGGATTCTTGTCAGGAGCCGCGACCGGGGTCAGAAGGTTGGGGCTGGCGGTGCCCCAGACCGTGGTTCTGGCCGCGTCCAAGTACAGGGCGTAGTTGAGGTAGTCCGTGGTGGCGTCCTTCATCCGGCGCTGGCTGACCAATGCATTCGCACCGAGGCCGAGGCCGATCGTGGCCAGGGTGCCCTTGGTGCAGGCTATCGTCACGGTACCGGTGCCGTCGTCGTTCGCGCCTGCGTTCGCGACAATCGGGTCGTATGCGGGAAAGGCAACGGTTGCCGTTGTGATCGTGCAGTTCGCGCTGACCGCAGCAGTGACCTGAAGATTCGCCGTCGCGCTGCCTGCCACGACCGCGCTGTCGGAACTCACCACAAGAGTACAGATTGTCGTCAGAATGAAAAGCAGCTTGCCGATTCTCATCTATCTTTTCCCTTCTGCTTGCCGTCTGCCTGACTGCAGTGGGGTCACCTGAGAGGAATCAGAAGTTGACCGTCGCAACTACCGTGTCGCTGTACGAGCCAGCAGGGACGTCCTGCGCGGACGGAATCCGGCCGTAGACCGTGAAAGTGCGCGGGTTCTTGTCAGGAGCCGCGGCCGGCGAAAGAAGGCCCGCCCCGGTGGTGCCCCACACCGTCGCTCTACCCGCGTCCTGATAGAGTTCGTAGTTGAGGTAGTCCGTGGTGGCGTCTTTCATACGGCGCTGGCTGCCCGAAGCGTTCGCGCCTAGGCCGAGGCCGATGGTGGCCGCAGTGCCCCTGGTGCAGGTGATGATCACGGAACCCGTGCCGTCGTCGTTCGTGCTTGCGTTCGCCACGACCGGATCGTATGCGGGAAAGGCGACGGTTGCAGTCGAGATCGTGCAGTTCGCGCCGACCGAGGCGGTCACGTTCAGATTCGAAGTCGCGCTGGCTGCCTCGACTCGGCTGTCGGAACTCACTGCCAGCACACCGACGGTCACCAGGACAAAAAGCAGCTTGCTGATTCTCATGTCTTCCTCTCTTCCTTTCCTGTTCGCTCTCTCGTGAAGCAGTGCCTGCGTGGGAAAACTGACGATATGGCCATGATAAACAATGAAACGGTTTTGTCACGCAGTTTTTGTGATCACTATGACTAAATAGCAGTGGTTAGATGTGAGCACAGGTCATCACATGTGCGTCCAGAATCATGGCTAACATGCTGCAATCACTACGTTGACATGTGTGAATATGGCCCTTCTTGCCTCCGAAAGAAAATCGCACAAATCGACTCTTCCCGAGTTATCGGCCCCGAAAATCGCAAACTTCAACTCCACATCTTTCGTGAGCTTGCTTACACTGTCGGAAAAGTGACATCTACGGCCCGCAAGAGTTGTGACCCCCAGCAACCGCGCACAAACGGGCTTGGCCCTGTAGGAAACCATGGGCAATCGGCTGGCTCATGCGACGCTGGATTCCGCGCAGGCGCGTTCTCCAAACGCCTTGCTGTGACTTGCCGCCATTGTAGGTCAACCTGCGGACGCGCGCAAAACAATCGAAGCCTATTCATATGGGAGCGCCGCCGGCGAGGGCGCGCGCGAAGCGCGCGGGGTGGGTAGGGTGGCGGGCCGTCCCGAAGTCCCGGCAGGGGGCAAAGCCGGCGGGCTCCCCACGCGACTACACCGAACGCAGCCGCCCGCGATCTTTCGATCGCGCTGCCTCGCGGGCTGCGGCTACCACGTCGGACACGGCTCCCAAGAAGGCGTCGATGGTGGCGTCGGGCAGCTCGCCCATGTTCGAGATCTGGACGTAGTGCGCGCCGAGAGCACCCTTGCAGCGATAGATGATGAAGCCGCGTTCTTTCAAACGGGCATAAAGTTCGTCGACAGCAATAACCGCAGGCACCCGCATGGTCGAGATGGTGTGCGACTCACGGCCGGTGTTGGTCAGCGACTGGAAGCCTAGATCAGTCAGCACCCGCCTGATGAGCAGGCTACGCCGGCGGTAGGTTTCGCGCCGGGCCGCCACCCCACCCTGCTCGAACAGCTCGTCCAGCGCGGCCTCCAGCGCGAAGAAGGACGACACCGCCGGGGTGAACGGGGTCTGCGCCACCTCGGTCAGGTAGCGGCGGTAGCGCCGCAGATCCAGGTAGTACACGCGCGGCGGGATGGCCTCGATGCGTGGCCACACCGTGGGCGCCACGCACAGAAAAGACACGCCCGAACAGGAGTGCAGGCACTTGTTGGCCGAGGAGTAGCAGATGTCCACGCTGTCGCGTACCACGTCCAGATCCTCGACGCCCAATGAGGAAACCGCGTCCACCACCAGGGTCACCCCGCGCACCCGGCACACCCGGCCGATGGCACCCACCGGATTCACCACGCCCACCGAGGTTTCGTGGTGGATCATGGCCACCACCACGATGTCGGGATCGCTGGCCAGCGCCGCCTCGACCGCCGCAAGGTCAGGCAGGGTGCCCCACGGGAAAGCCAGCCGCACATGGTCGAGGTGGTGAAGCTGTGCGATCTCGGCTAGGCGCTCGCCAAAGGCGCCATTCTCGATGATCAGGATCTTCTTACCGGGCGGCACCACCGACGAGATCGCCATTTCCATGGCTGCCGTGCCCGAGCCGGTCACCAGCAGCATCTCATGTTCAGGCGACGCGCCGAACACCGGGCGCAGCTTCTGCTGCAGCCGGCGCACTACGCCCGAGTAGTCCTCGTCGCGGTGGCAGATGTCGTGGTGGACCAAGGCCGCCTTGACCCGCGCGGAAGTCATCACCGGCCCGGGATTGAAAAGCGTGTAACGAGGAGCGTCCTTCTCGGCCAGCAGGCGTTCGATGAGGGCCAAGGTATCGGTGCCAGTTGCGCGCGCGGTGCCGCGCACGTCCGGGTGACGCAGGTCATCGCCGTAGACCCGCAGCAGCCATTCAGCATGCTGGCGCATGTCCGCCGAATCCACGTCCTGCCACACCGCCCCGGCCACGTCGTACGCCTCGACCAGCCCCCGCCGCGCAGCCTCGGCCACACCCTCGGTCAGCGAGGGCTGACCCGCAGCGGCCAAGGTGTCCAGACAGGCGATGAGCGAGGGCGACATGACAAAGAGGCCAGCGCTCACGGCATCGTGGAGCGGCAGATCCTTGCCAATCGAGGTGACATGGCAGAGGGTCTCGCTACCCTGGGCGGCCGCCAGACGAACCTTGGTGGCGTCGTCGAAATCGAACACACGCGACAGGTCGCGATCGACCGCCAGCACGGTGGCCGCGCCCGCCGCAGGCAGCTTGACCATGTCACGCACCAGGTGCGGCGCTGCGATCTGGTCGGCCATCAACAGCAGGGTTCGCTCGCTCACGAACGAACGCGCGGCCAGCACCGACAATCCGTTCGGCTTGTCCCAAGCCGGATTGTCGAAAAAGAGAACCTCGGGCGGAAGGCCGCGTTCGGAGGCACTCATGGCTTCGATGCGCCGGCGCAGCTCATCGCCTTTCCAACCGACCACGATGCCGACGCGCCGGATGCCCGCTCCGGCGAGCACGCGCAGCGCGCGCAGAATCATGGGAACGCCCGCCACGGAAGCGAGGCAGTTGGGCGTCTCCGGGTCAGCGACCGGACGGCCGCGGCCCGCCGCAAGAATCAGGGCATGACGAACCATGCTGGTGTGGCGTACAGCGTAGCATGAGATGCTGGTCATGGATGCGGCCTAGTGCAACCGGCGTTCCACGACAGCCGCGAGCCACTTGCGGCCGCGAAAGCCAGGCTCAGGGCGGATCACCTGCTGGCCCGCATCCCATCCTGTCGAGATTTCACCACCAGCGCGGTGTTGAAAACTGGTGCCTCCGGTCAGAAGAGCGGGCATGTTCTGGGTGACGAGGCGCCCGGCCGGCAAGGCGCGACGAGGGAGCATACTCGACGTATGTAACCGAGGAGCAACGCAGCCGGCCGGGATGGATCGGCGGCCAGAACGTGCCCGAAATTCTGACCGGAGGCACTAGCCCGATTTCACGGTGGCACTTACGGCGCCCTCGACCGCCGGAGGTGAACGGAAGCGCAGACGATAGACAGAATTCTCCGTCTCGACGTAGATGTCAGCGGCCCCGAACTCGCTTAGCACCCGTCGCACCGGCGTGGTCACCATGCGATGGCCGGTGGGATCGCGAAAAATGACCATGCCCCTACCGACCGTGGGAAAGCTGATGAGATAGCCGCTATAGGGCCGGCCCACCCCAGAGGATGCAGATCGGGGCTGGGTGTTGTCGCGAATCTTGGTGGCCGTGACGTTTACCATCAAGGACCCTGCTATAAACCAATTTTAGCACAGGTGGAGCAAGCGCTATAATCAGCTTTTTGATGGGCAAGCCGACTCGCAGCCCGCTCCTCGGGTACAACCACAACGTGCGCTACGGAGGGCGAATCCTACACGTCCAGACCGAGGATTCGGGGCCGGCCAATCCCCACCTGTTTACCCACCTCTTCTTCGAGGGCAGCATTCTGGCGACTAAGCGGTGCCAGTATGACGCCGCGTTCGCCGAGGAGGGCGTGCGTGGGCTGATGCAGGGGCAGCACAAAGAGATCCTCAAAGAGCTGAAACAGGGCCTGTATGACGACCGCCTGGAGGACTTTTTTGCAGCGCGGGGCGAAATCTTCACCGCCCCTCCGCAAGCTGTGGCCGTGGCGTTGCAGGAGTCGCAGCCTGCAACGCCGCCAACGCACGCGGACGTAGCCGAACCGCCTGCAGTGCTGCCCGAGGCAACCCCGAGCCCAGGCCCGGAAATCCTCGATCTGGATTCCATTCCCACGCCGCCACCGGAAGGGATGCGGACGCCCGAGCCACTACCAATCAACATCACCAGCCCCAACGTGCCCGGGCGGGGGACCTACACCTTCAAGCGAGCCACGCGCGACATAGCGGCTGCTGGCCCCGCCGGGGCACCTCCCGATGGCCGGCGGTTCGCAAGGCGCCCGAGCGGCCCCGCGTCGCCGGTCGTGGTACAGCGCCGGATAGTCGTGGGCGCCGGCGCCAAGTACCCGGGCTCGGCTCGCCCCATGGCGCCGCGCCCGCGCCGACCTGGCAGCGGGACTCCGTATGTCGTGCAGGAAGGCAGCCACCCTAACCTGGTGGCGGGCCCCCAGTCCGAGCCAGACCTGCCCCCGGCACAACCCATGGCCGAAACCGCTGACGCTGCCGATGCGCCCCGCACCGCCGCGCCCGCGCCGCAAGAGCCCCCGCCCGAGAGCCTGGTCAGCACGCGCAGCCTGGACGACGTGATTCTCGCGTACCTGTCAAAGGGCGATCAACGCCGGTGAATGGGCTAGCTTTTTCACTACAGAGATCACAGAGAACACATCGCAGCCTGACGGCCGCAACCAAAGGGATCACTCCGGCCACGGCCACGACCACGACCACGGCCACGACCTCCTGCAACTATCGCGACACCGTCGAGAATCTTCGCGGCCTGCGAAGAGGTCCGCCTCAGTGTCCTCTGTGATCTCTGTCGTGAAAAAGCTATCTCTCTCCGACTAGACGACCCGCCAGGTCGTGCCTTTGGGGCCGTCCATCAATTCCACGCCACGTTCCTTGAGCCCAGCTCGAATCTCGTCAGCGCGCTGGAAATTCTTGGCCGCGCGGGCGGCGGCGCGTTCGGCGATGTTGGACTCGACGGCCTGGGGATCGATCTTGCGCCTGAGGCACAGGCGGCCGCGCCGGCTGGTGAGAAAGTCGGCAGGCGGCCGCCGCATGATCCCGAGGGTCGCGCCCACAATGCGCGCGTCGCGCGCCAGCGCGGTCAGCGTCGACTGTCGTTCCGCCTTGGGCGCCGCCTTGGGATCGTCGAGCAGCTTGTTGGCCAGCACAAACGCGTCGTAGAGGTGCCCAATCCCGGCTGCGGTGTTGAAGTCGTCGTCCATGGCTTCAACAAAACGCGTGGCCAGCTCTGACGACGGCGGCGAAGGCGGGTTGGCCAAGCTGCCCGCGAAGGCGTCCAGCCGTTCCAGGGTACGATAAAAATAGTCCAGCCGAGCCTCGGCCTCGTCGAGATCGGGGTAGAGCAGCTGGCCCGCGGGGTCGCGCGCGATGCTGAACCCAGCCGGGCTACGGTAGTGCACGCTGATGAGCAGGAGGCGCAGGGTCTCGAGATCATGCGTCTCGGCCGCGCGGCGGATGGTGACCACGTTGCCCAGCGACTTGGACATCTTCTCGCCGCCGAAGTTGAGCATTCCCGAGTGCATCCAGTAGCGCGCGAAAGCGCCAAACGCGCCTTCGGACTGGGCAATTTCGTTCTCGTGGTGGGGAAAGATCAGATCCGAGCCGCCACCGTGGATGTCGAAGCTGTCGCCCAGATACCGGTGCGACATGGCCGAACACTCGATGTGCCAGCCCGGGCGGCCTAGTCCCCATGGGCTCTCCCACGCTGGCTCGCCCGGCTTGGCCGCCTTCCACAGCGCGAAATCGAGTGGGCTCTTCTTGTGCTCACCCACCTCGACACGCGCGCCAGCCTGTAACTCCTCGGGGCTTTGTCCCGACAGGCCGCCGTAGTTGGGAAAGCCAGCCACCGAATAGTACACGTCGCCGCCCGCGGGATAGGCCAGGCCGCGTTCTTCCAGCCGACGGATGACGTCGATCATGTCGGCAATGTGCAAGGTGGCACGCGGCTCGACGTCGGCCGGGGCCACGCCTAGGCCAGCCATGTCGGCCGCCATGGCGTCGGCATAGAAGCGCGCAACCTCGGCAGCAGGCCGCCCCTCGGCCAGCCCCTTGCGAATGATCTTGTCGTCGACATCGGTGATGTTGCGCACGAAGCGCACGTCAAAGCCGCGCGCGCGCAGGTGGCGCACAATCACGTCGAACGCCACGGCGGTGCGCGCGTGACCCACGTGGCAGAGATCGTACACCGTCACGCCGCACACGTAGATGGAGACCTTGCCCGGCTCGCGCGGCTGGAATTCCACCTTCTTCTTGGCCCGGGTGTCGTGCAGCCGAATCATGATGGCGACCCTATTAGCCAACCCGGCGGCGCAGGGCCAGAAGATTGACTATGGCAAAGCCAAGCAAGAAGGCGGCGATGATGAGCGACTTGAGATGCTCGCGCGGCCGCTCGCCCTCGAAGAGAATAAGCGCATCGTCGGGGATCTGCACCGCCGCCAGGGTGCCGATGCCTTGGATCTGGGCAACCGGGAAAGGCTGCGGCTCGGCGCCCCCGGTCTTTGCCACGATCGCATCGGCGGTGGCGGCCAGATCAGCGACGCGGGCTGTGTGTGTAGCGTGTGCAGGCCGGATATGCAGCCGGCGGTCCATTTCACCCAGTGCCTGCAACGCCTGATCACGCCGCTCGGGCGGGAATGTCACCACCAGGGCCAGGCTCTTGGGGTCGACGGCATCGCCGGGCGCCTCGATCACCTGCCCGGCTTGCTGCTCGACCGCAGCGCGGGCCGCGGCCTGGTCAGCAAATCGCTCGCGCGGAAATTCAACCCGGATCTGGCCAGGACGGTCCATGTCGATGACCAGCTCGTCGTTGGCAGCGAGGGACACGCGATCGCCGAGCAGGTCGGTGAGGACCAATGAGCCGCCGGATGCCTGGGCCAGTGCGGCCCGTACCTGCGCAGGCGAAAAGAAGTGCGTCGCACTCACATGACCGGCGAAGTGGTGACGGATGGCCTCTTGAAATGACAGGTCGGAAAAATGCATGAGCCGGCCCACGAACACGTCATGCGCGGCCAGCTCGGCCGGCAATGGGTCAGCAGCGCGCCTGACGAAGATCCGGTTGTTGGTGCCGAGCAGGCGGAAGAACTGGGTGAAGTGCCACGACCCCTGGGTGTCCAGCACCACTGCGCTTTCCCGATCGGCATGGCCCGCCAGGCGCACGTATCGGTTGACCGGCAACCCCTCGGGCTTGGCCATGCTGATCGAACGCGCATCGCCCAGATCCTGCGCCACGCCGGGCGAGAGCGCATAGCTCAGGTCGTTCTTGATCTGAAAAATCAAGAAGCACGCCAGAGCTGCCGTGCCCAAGGCGATCACGGGATGGCGCCCGCGCGGGGACGGGATGCCGGCGAACTCGTCCTCGCCAGCGGGCACAGCAAGGCCGTCGGGCAGCGGCCCTACGGCCGGAGGGTTGGTAGGCTTGGTTTCGTCGGTCACCGTCGAGCGCGCAGAAATCTAGCACGAATCGGTTGAGAGAGCCGTAGGGCGATGTGCGCCCCATGCAACCCGCGGCGGGCCCCTGGTCGACCGGCACGCCGCCGTGCCGGCCGCGGTTCCTCGTGGAGTCCACTTCAAAACCGTCCGGAAACCAGCAATCCGGCGACCGACGAGGAGCCCGTGCCCTGGGATGGGACGATAAACGGTGACAGGGCCAGAGCCCGCCCCTCCTGTTTCCGATTGGCGGCCTTGGCAGATGAGTAGCTGTCGATACTCTCCCAAATAGTCATGGCAAGCACACCAGCGGAGCCAACGATCATGAGGCCCAAGATCTCGGACTTGTCATCTCGGTAGCCGGGCTCGTCGGCATCGGGGTGGCCCACGGCCCGAAAAACACCAGCCAGCGCGATGCCGGCGAAAGCCAAACGCCCCAAGCCAAACAAGCTGGCGCGAAGGTAGTCGCCCGTGTAGATGTGTCCGGCTGACGGCCCAAGGACGCCGAGGGTGAGCCCTGCGACCAGACCGACGGTCCGCGTGGTCGGCATACTACTACCACTTGGCAGAACTGACGCTGCCGCGATTCCATATCCGAGAACCGCGGAGCCGGCAGAGAGCGTTGCCGCCAACCACGGTAGCTTTAGACTGCGGCCGCTGTCGCTGGAGTCTTCCTGCCCGTATGCGACGCGGGGCCAGATACTGAGAGTTGCCAGGCAAGGTACGACGATACGAAGCGATAGGGTCATGCCTGCGAGCACAAGCAAGAGCTGGGCCCAAGAGGAATGCCGCCCAGACCCAGAAAATCTCCGCGTGGATCTGACGAAAGGCAAACGGCGGTGTCAAGATCCGAACACCTGCGACAACGCCGTGCCCTGCTTGCTCGGCGCTCCGAGCCGCAGATGACGGAGCAACGGTTGCGCGCAGGCCCGGCTGGCATTAGCTTCGCCTGCAAGAACCACTCGATTGAACGGCCAGCACCTGTGAAGACCCGATCCCCTTTCAGTATCATCCTCATGGCCATCCTGCTGGCGCTGCCCGTGCTTCTGCTTTCGGCCTGCCGGCAGCGCGGATGCAAGACGCCGGCCGAAGCAAAGGCGCGGCTGGCCGCGGCGGTGGCGGCGCGGGATCCAGCCCGGCTCTGGGGCGCGCTGGATCTGGCCACGCAGTGGTCATGGATGACCGCCCTTCGCGCCGGGCGCGAGTCGTACGACATCACGCTCAGCAACCTTCCCGAGGGACCGCAGCGCGAGCGCATGGTCCGGCGCTTCGCACCGGCGGCCAATAGCGAAAACGCCGCCGATCTGTTCGCCAAGTCGTTGGCCGCCGATGTATGGCCAAGCTTGGCCGCGCAGCTTGCGGCAGCAGGTGATGGCGCGCCGGTGGAAAATGCAGCGGGCAACGAAGCTGAAATCGTGTGGCCTGCCGGTCGTCTCCTTTTTCGCAAGACCAGCAAGCCTGCATCCGGCTGGGGCTTTGCAGGCTTGGGCGATCAGGCGGAAGCGCTCAAGCGGGTAGCCAGCGCGGATCTGGAAGCCTTGCGCACCAATGCCGCGGACTACGAGCGTGCCGCCGCGCGGAGAGTGCGGTGAGTCCGCGCCGGGGCAAGGACCCGCCGGATGCGGCTTCCAAGCCCACGCCGGAAAGGGAATCAGGCCAGCTTTCGTTCGACAGCCGACTGCCAGGACAGCCGCCACCGACCGGCAACCCGCTTGCCGAGACACCGGGACCGAGTCGCGTGGGGAGCCCGGTCGAGGAATCCCAAAACACACACATCTTCGCGGTATCTGAACTGGTACGCGCCGCCCGCCTCACCCTCGAATCCCGCTTCTCCGATCTGCGCGTCGAAGGCGAAGTGTCCGGTCTCAAACGTTCGGCCAACGGACATCTCTACTTCACCCTGAAGGACGCGGAGGCGCAACTCGACTGCGTGATGTACGCGCGCGACGCCGGTCGACTGCGCTTTCGCCTACAAGATGGGCAGCAGGTGCGTTGTCGCGGCCGGCTGACCATCTACGAAGCGCGCGGCCGCTTCCAGCTCTCGGTACACGCAATCGAGCCAACCGGCGCTGGTGCCCTGGCCCTGGCCTTTGAGCAACTCAAGCAGAAGCTGGCTGCTGAGGGTCTCTTCGATCCCGAGCGCAAGCGTCCCCTACCCTTTCTTCCCCGTCGGCTGGGCGTGGTGACTTCGGCCCAAGGTGCGGTGATTCGCGATATCGTGCGGGTGGCACACCGCCGTTTCCCGGTGCCCATTCTGCTAGCCCCAACGCCCGTGCAGGGCGAAGGCGCGGCCGTTGCCATCGCGGCCGCCTTGGCCGAGATCGTGAAGGTCCCCGATGTGGATGTTGTGATCGTGGCACGCGGAGGCGGCTCGCTGGAGGACCTGTGGGCCTTCAACGACGAAGCCTTGGCGCGTGCGATTGCTGCCTGCCCGGTCCCGGTCATCTCGGCGGTCGGCCACGAGACCGACTTCACCATCGCCGACTTCGTGGCTGACTTGCGCGCGCCCACGCCCTCGGCGGCGGCCGAGCTGGCCGTGCCAGTGGCGGCGGACCTCTTGGCCGAGTTGCAGCTTCTGGGCCGGCGCCTAGGCCGCGCCCTGCATGCAGAGACGCGCGCCCTGCGCCTACGCCTGGAACGGGTACGCGCCGCGCTCGGCGATCCGCGCCGACTCATCGACCTGCGCCGTCAGGGCCTGGACGACTTTGTGGAACGCGGGGCCCGCGCCCTGTACGCGGCCACCGCCCGGCGCCGCGCAGACCTGCGCTCGGTCGAGGCACGCCTCTTCCGTTCGCATCCGCAGCGCCGGATCGCCGATCAGCGCAGCGCCCTGACCGCGGCTGAGCGGCGCCTGGTCGCCTCGGGCACCGCTCTGCTGGCGCATCGGCGCCGCAGCCTGGAAGCGCTCGCCGGCAAGCTCGACGCGCTTTCACCGCTTAAGGTGTTGGATCGCGGCTACAGTCTGGCGCGTGGGCCCGACGGCCAGGTGCTGCGAAGCTGCGCCGGGTTGCACCAGGGTGACGACGTGACCGTCACCCTGCGCGACGGTGACCTTCGCACCCGCATCGAAGCGATCATTGCTCGACGGAGTAGTTAGCTATTTTCACCACAGAGGGCACAGAGGCCACGGAGACGGATCGGGAAAAGGAAAGGGTTTGTGACGAGCCTTTCCGGTCCGAACCCCTTCTTCACTTTCGATCTCTGTGCCCTCTGTGCCCTCTGTGGTGAAAAAGCTAGCTCCCGCTGCGCCAGCGGCGCTCGATTTCGGCGGCAATGTCAGCCAAGCTCCTGCCGTCGGTGTCAATCACTTCATGGGCGATGGCCTGGTAGAGCGGCGTGCGCCGCTGCAACACCTCGCTTACTTCTTCGGTGAAACTCTTTCCGCCGGTCAGCGCCGGCCGGTTGGAATCGCGCCCGATGCGCGCCACGATGGTGGCAGGCGTGGCCTTGAGCCAGAAGACACGCCCGTGCTCGCGCAAGGCCGCAACACTGACTTCGCGCTCGACCACCCCGCCACCGCAGTCCAGGATCTGTCCATCCTCGGCGCCGAAGCGGTGGCAAACTTGTTCTTCCAAGTCGCGAAAATGGTCCCAGCCGCGCTCCGCGACCAGATCAGGAATGCGCTTGCCTGCCAGCCGTACGATTTCGTTGTCCAGACTCACCACGCGCCGGCCCAGCATCCGGGCCAACCGGCGCGCGATGACACTCTTGCCGGTTCCTCGGTATCCGACCAGCACGAGATTCATAGCCGCGCGTCCAACACCCGGCGCATGATCTCGGTTGGCGCCGGCTTGCCCGTCCACAACTCGAACTGCAATGCCGCCTGACCGAGAAACATCTCAGTCCCTTCAATCACGCGGCACCCCGCGGCGGCGGCATCGCGCACGAGCAAAGTCCGGCGCGGGTTGTACACGGCATCAAAAACCACCAAGTCGGAGCGCAAGCGATCGCGCGACACCAAGCTGCGCTCGCTGTCGGGCTTCATGCCGACCGGCGTGCAATGCAGAAGGATCTGCGACTTGCCCAAGCCGGCAGCCAAGCTGACGTCGGTGAGCAACTCGGCCACGACGGTGCAGCCCGTGCGCTCGGCCACGTCGCGCGCCAGGCGCGCCAGCTCATCCTCGATGGCGCCCAGGATGAGCATCTCGGCCGGCTTGGCGGCAATCCCAATCGTGATCGCCAGCGCCCGCGCAGCCCCCCCTGAACCCAGTATGAGCACGCGCCGGCCCGCCGGATCCGCTCCCGCTTGGCGTAGCGCAGCTAGAGCCCCCAACCCGTCGACGTTCGTGCCACGCAAGCGACCGTCCTGCATGACCACGGTGTTGATGCAGCCGATGGCGCGGGCCATGTCATCGACATCGTCGACGAGTCCCAGGGCGGCCAGCTTGTGCGGCATAGTGATGGAGAGGCCGCGGTAGTCGAGCGCGCGGGCGCCGGCAAAGGCCTCGGCCAGCCGCGCCGGCTCGACGTCGTGAGCGACATAGACAAGTGGCAAATTCAGGGCTTCGAACCCGGCGTTGTGCAGAGCCGGCCCCACCGAGTGGTGGGCGGGAAACCCGAACAGAGCGCAAACCCTGAAGCTGGCGTCGATGCGACTCATGAAGAATGTTGCTTCTTCATAGCATGGCCGACGCTGGACCGCCGCGTGCGCCCAACCAGGGTTCCGCGTCAGTTCACGACAACGTTGTTGATGACGGAGTTGTTGTCGTCGCAGGCGTTCTTGCCGGAATTGCACAGAACCTGGTTCACGCCGCCGGCTCCACTGGTGCTGGTCATGCCGCCGCCTTTGGGTCCCATGACGACCTCAAGCACGACCGCGGTCTTGTTGTCGAAGCCGGTTCCCTCAGATCGTACCACGACCATCTGGTTCCCACTCACGTCAGGGCCGTCGCTCACGTACTTGCCCATCCGGCATTCGGCGGTGTCGTTGCGAACATAGACGGTATAGCTGCCCATGAAAGTATTGGGCGCGCCATTGGGATTCTCGCCGGGAATGGGCTCAGTGCGAGACACGCTGGTCGGATAGGACACCTGGTAAAGGGGAACCCCGGCTGCGTCGCGCATGATGGCGCCTCGGCCGACCGGCTGGCCCTTGGCATCGAGCGAGTTTGGTATCTCGTCTGCCGGGTGGGCCATGTGCCCGGCACCGCCGAGCATGGCTGGGAAATCGGCCTGAGCCGGGCCATTCAAGACGTCGCACGCGCGTTCAAGACCCGCCTCGGCAACGTACAGGGCCTGGTTGCGTATGTTGGCGTTGGCGGCGATCTGGACGTTACCCCCGGTCAGAAAAACGCCGGTCAGGCCGATTCCCAAGAGGCCGATCATGGCCAGCATGACGATGACGAGAACCGCGCCGGCCTGTCCATCTCGGCAGCCGACTGGATTGCCGGCAGTCGAATCGCAATGAGGGCCGCAAGAACTAAGTGGCATCAGGCAGACCCATTTCTAGCTATCGGCAGCCAGGGGCGCGGACTGAATACCACCTTGCCCGGCTCCCACCGCGAGCTACATTTCACGGCAGGGACTCACATGGCGGAAAGGGATCCGGTTTGCGGAATGATGGTTGATCCCGCGAAAGCGGCCGGTCGGTACGAGTACAAGGGCACCCCCTACCACTTCTGCAATCCGTCTTGCCTCGCCCGTTTCAAGGCCGAGCCGGAACGGTTCTTGGCGGCCGGTTCGCGGCCGATGGGCATGGCTGAGATGGGCCTGATCAGGCTGGGAGCGCCGCGCCCAGCTGTGCACCCGTCGCACGCGGCCGCGGTGGCGCGACCGCCTGTGGCGCTCCGCTACCTGTGCCCGATGTGCGCAGGCGTGACCAGCGATAGGCCCGGGGCATGCCCGAAGTGCGGCATGGCCCTGGAGCCCGAGACCGTAGCGCTGGAACAGCCGCCCAACCCCGAGCTGGCAGACATGACCCGGCGGTTCTGGATCGCTCTCGGCCTGTCAGTGCCTCTCGTCATCTATGGCATGGCTGAGATGGTGCTTGGACACTCGGCCATGCACTTTCTGTCCGCGCGCTGGCTGGCCCTGGTCGAGATGGCGCTCGCGGCGCCGGTGGTGCTCGCAGCGGGCTGGCCGCTGCTGGTCCGGGCGTGGCGCTCGATCGTACGCCGCAGCCCAAACATGTTCACCCTCATCGGGCTGGGCACCGTAACGGCATTCGGGTCGAGCGTGATAGCGGCCCTGTTTCCCGATGCCCTTCCGCACGCGTTCCGCAAGCCAGGGGCGCCTGCTCCACTCTACTTCGAGCCAGCGGCTGTCATCACCACCCTGGTCCTGCTGGGCCAAGTGTTGGAATTGCGAGCGCGCCAGGCCACCGGCAGCGCCATCCGCGCGCTTCTGCGCCTGGCACCGAAGAGTGCGCGCCGGGTTTCCCCAGACGGCTCGGAACACGACGTTCCTGTCGAGCAGGTGCAGGTGGGGGATCGCTTGCGGGTGCGGCCAGGCGAGCGCGTGCCGGTCGACGGCGTGGTCGAGCAAGGCACGAGCGCTCTCGACGAATCCATGATCACCGGCGAATCCTTGCCGGTGGACAAGGCGCCCGGCGACAAGCTGACCGGCGGCACACAGAACGGCTCGGGCAGCCTGCTCATGCGCGCCGAGCGCGTGGGTGCCGGCACCCTGCTGGCGCAAATCGTGCGGCGGGTGGGCGAGGCCCAGCGCAGCCGCGCACCCATCCAGCGACTGGCTGACCGCGTGTCGGGGTATTTCGTGCCTGCGGTGGTCGCCGCGTCGCTGGTCACTTTCGTGGTCTGGGCGCTGGTCGGGCCTGAGCCGCGACTGGCCTATGCGCTGGTGAACGCGATAGCCGTGCTCATCATTGCTTGCCCCTGCGCTCTCGGCCTAGCCACGCCCATGTCCGTGATGGTGGGCATGGGTCGTGGTGCGGCCGCGGGCGTGCTAGTGCGCGACGCTGCGACCCTGGAAACCCTGGCCCGGGTCGACACCCTGGTGCTGGACAAGACCGGCACCTTGACCGAGGGCAAGCCCAAGCTACTTCGCGTGCAGGCCGAGGGCTTCGCCCCTGACAGGGTCCTCGGCCTTGCTGCCAGCCTGGAGCGTGCGAGCGAGCACCCGCTGGCCGCCGCGATCGTGCGCGGCGCGGAAGAAAGGAAGTTGACCCTGTCGTCCCCGCAAGACTTCCGCTATCAGCCAGGCCGCGGTGTCAGCGGTCAAGTCGACGGTTGCACTGTTCTGGCAGGCAGCGAGGATCTATTGCGTGCGGCGGGTATCGATCTGGCGCCTTTGGCCGTCTTGGCCGAAGAGCCGCGCCGCCAGAGCCATGCTGTGGTCATGGTGGCAATCGACGGCAAGCCCGCAGGAGTGCTCGACCTGGCCGACACGGTCAAGCCCTCGGCGGCTGAGGCGCTTGCCAGTCTGCGGGCCGAGGGGCTGCGCCTGGTGATGCTGACCGGTGACCACCACACCGCAGGCCAGGCCATCGCCAAGGAATTGGGCATCGACGAGGTGCTGGCCGAGGTCAGCCCCGGCGACAAAGCCAACGCCATCAAGCAACTCCAGGCACAGGGCCACGTGGTGGCCATGGCGGGCGACGGCGTCAACGACGCGCCGGCGCTGGCGCAAGCCCAGGTCGGCATCGCCATGGGCAGCGGAACCGACGTGGCCATCGAGAGCGCCGGCATCACCCTGGTCAAGGGTGACTTGCGTGGGATCCTGCGCGCCCGGCGTCTCAGCCGTGCCACCCTACACAACATCCGACAGAACCTTTTCTTTGCCTTCCTCTACAACAGCATCGGCGTGCCCCTGGCCGCCGGCGTGCTCTACCCGGTGCTCGGCCTGCTGCTCTCGCCCATGATTGCAAGTGCGGCCATGAGCCTTTCGTCCGTCTCGGTCATCGGGAATGCACTTCGGTTGCGTAGGTTGGAGTTGTGAAATCGATGGGTTCCTGGTGCGGTCGGGGAGATTTGAACTCCCACAGTATTACTACCACCAGAACCTGAATCTGGCGCGTCTACCAGTTCCGCCACGACCGCGAAGAATGAGAAACCTTAGTGGACGGGACAGCCCTGGTCAAGGCGTCCTCTCACCGTCGCCCTCGGTGCCGTCTCGCCGTGGGCGGGTCAGGTCTTCCCGTTTGGCCGCCCCGCTCCCCCGCGCGCCGCACGCAAGCGAACGACCTCCTTCTCAAGTGTGCGCAGGGCGACCTGCCGCCTCTCGACCTCGCGGGAGGCGTCCGCAGCTTGCTGGGTCGCCAAGGCTAGATTCCGTCGCAGGTCGTCGCGCTCCAGGGCGAGCAACTCACGCGCGGCCGCGTCGTCGCTGATCTGGCGCAGAAAGCGTTCGACGTCCCTGCGCAAGACCGCGACGGTGCGCTCCAACCGATCGGCTCGATCCTGCAGGGTCATGGCGCCTTCGCGCGCGTCCTCGTGCTCGCGACTCAGCTCCGCACAGCGCGCCTCGAGCCGCGCCACCTCGCCTTGCCAGGCAGCCAACTCCCCCGCGGAGACGCCGGCTGCACCTGCCTCGCTTGCGGCTCCCGCGTCGGTCGGGACCAGGAGACTCTCGCCCAGGTTCCACGGGCGCTCCGCGCAATCGGTGCACAAGGCAACCAGGTGTCCAGACGCGCCCGTCAGCCTGGTCAAGGATTCGTTCACCGCCAGATCGTCCGTGCCCGGCACCAGGAAGGACACGCCACCAAACTGCGTCTCCTCGACAATGTCCACGGTCGCGAAATACACGAGCAAGAGGTCCATGCAGGCCGTGCGCAGGCCCGCGCCTGCCTGCGCATGGTCCCGCAGAGCGGCGGCAGCCAAGCGCAACACGCAAAACCCTCCCGGGCGCAACACGCGACGGATCTCGGCCATCCAGACACCGCGATCCGCGTCTGACCGAATCACGGGCAGGCCGCAGAGTACGATGTCGACCCCCGCGTCGGGCGCTGGCAGTGACGGTCCGGTCAGCACACAAGAAATCACCTCCGCTGCCCCGGCGCGTCGAAGACACTCAGGGCCCGGTCCACCAACGGCGGCTGCGAGGTCGAGCACTTGCTTGCCCGACACCATAGGCTCGACCAGCAAGTAGAAAGGCAGTGGCAGCGGCTCGACCAGCGTGGCCCCCAGACGAATGCTGTCCGGACTGTCACTGGCTGGTGGAACCGGAGAAGATCCCGAGGCGGTCATGAGTACCTTGCTTTGAGTTTCGCTTCCCGGCGTCAAATACACAAGACAGGACGCGCGTGCTTGCGCGACCGTCGGCGATTCGTGCGATAGTGGCTGCACATGCGAAAGAAGCTCGGCCGAATCTTGGCGTGGGCCGTCACCCTCGCTCTGCTCTGCTACGTGTTCCGCAGCATCTCCTTCACACAGATCATTACGGCATTCGGCTCGGCCGCGGCCTGGACCGTCCCTGCGCTGGTGTTGCTCGTCCTGGGCGTGTATCTCGGCGATTGTTTCGCCATCTGGAAGACCTTCGGCTGGTTCGTGGCCCGGCTCTCGTTTCGCGAGGTCCTCGTGGTTCGCGGGGCCACCTATCTCCTCGCTCTGGTCAACTACACGGTGGGCCAAGGGGCCATCGTCTACTTCGTGAACCGGTCACGTGGAGTTCCCCTGCTGCGCGGAACCGCCGCTGTCTTGCTGGTCATGGGGACCAACATTCTGCTGCTGCTGGTATTCGCATCAATCGGCATGCTGATAGCCCCGGATTTGCCCCCTGCCCTGCGCAGAATCGTGTTGGGTGCCTACGTCGCGCTAGCCGCATACCTCGTCCTGCTTGTGCTCAGACCACGCTGGTTAACTTCGCGCCCCATTTTCGACGTTCTGTTCGCTGCAGGTGTGTCCGGGCATCTTCGGGCCCTGCTGGTGCGGATTCCCCACATCAGCATACTGATGGTTTTCAGCTACACCTCGCTGCGCGCCTTTGGGGTCCAGGTGCCGGTATCGCAAGCGATCCTGTACCTCCCGATTGTCTACTTCATCGCCGTCTTGCCCATCGCCGTCATGGGACTGGGGACCACCCAGGTCGCGATGATCTACTTCCTCTCCAGCTACGTGCCCGGAGCAGCCCACGACCCGGCCAAAGCGGCCGCTGCCATCACGGCGGCTACCCTGGGCAGCCAGGCCGTGGCCCTTGCGGTCCAAGCTACGCTTGGGGCCTTCTGCATGCGCAACCAGCTCGCCCGCAGCCTGAGACAGCCCGCTTCGACGGCATGAAGAGGCATGTGCCATGGCGATAAGGTACAAGAAGCCCCATTCGATCAACACGATTTCGGTTGCCCTTTTCCTGCTGCTCGGCCTCACGGTGTACGTGATCGTCTGTACCTGGCCGGTCTACTCGCTCTCTTCCCGTGCTAAGGGCGTGCTGCTGGACGCGCTTCCCTTGCTCTATCGCGCCAACCTGCGGCCGGAAGCCACTGCTTCGGCCATGATCAGGGACCTGAAGAAAAACGTGCCCGAGACCTTGCGCAAAGAGGGGGTGCGGGACCCACACCTTGAGGTCGTCTTTTCCCGGGGCCAGAAAGAAGTTTCGATCGAAGCGCACTTCGTCGCCACGGCCTTCTTTCCGGTCATCAACAAAACCTACGATTTCCACCTCTCGCCGCGGGCGGTGACCGACTCTGCCCGCATCGAGTGGTGACGTGATACAATTGGCCGCTTCCAGGGCACTGCATGGCAAAGTTGATCGTTCAAGCAAGCAACGCGCGGCGCGAATACGAGCTGGGCGCGATGACCACCATTGGTCGCCATCCCCACAACATCATCCAGATCCTCGATCGCATTGTTTCCAAGGAACATGCACAGATCATCCGCCAGCCCGACGGCAACTTCCTCTACCGCGACCTCGGCAGTCTGAACGGCTCGTTCTTCAAGAATGAGCGCGTCGATGAACGCATCCTCGCCGAAGGCGACGAAATCGTGCTGGGCGGGACGCAGCTCATCTTCCAGGAACAGTCCAGCCAAGCCTCCCAAGCGGCGCAGCGGGTCAGCATTCGGCAGGCTGCGCTGGCCGATGCACTGATTCACCAGAAGGTCCAGGCAGCCAGCGCCGCCGAGTTCCTGCCCGAGCGCCAGATCAGCGATCCCGAAACCCTGCGTCGCGACTACGAGAAGCTGCGTTTGGCCTACGAGTTGGGCCGGTCCATCGGGCTTGAGGTCGACATCGACCTCTTGCTCGAGAAGATCATCATGAAGGCATTCGATCTGATCCCGGCGGATCGCGGGGTCATCCTCTTGATGGAAGACGGGGTTCCCCAGCCCCGCGTGGCCAAGACGCGGGATGGGCGCACCGAGCAGATCGTTCTCTCCCGTTCCATCTTGAGCGAGGTGGTCCAGCAGAAAGCCGCGGTGCTGTCCTCGGACGCCAGCATGGACAGCCGCTTCCAGGGTGCGCGTTCCATCATCATGCAAGGCATCCGCTCCACCATGACCGTGCCGCTCATCCACCACGATGAGCTGCTGGGCATCATGCACCTGGATTCCATGGTGGCGACCAACGCCTTCGGCGAAAAAGATCTGCAGATCTTCGCCGGCGTCGGCAACCAAGCCGCGGCCGCCATCCACAACTCCATGCTGGCGCGCAAGATCGAGCAGGAGGCGAAGACCCGCGCCCAGTTCCAGCGGTTGCTCTCGCCCAACCTGGTCGAGCAGGTGGTGGCCGGGAAGCTGCAGCTCGAAAAGGGCGGCGCCCTGTCCGAGGTGACGCTGTTGTTCTCGGACATCCGTGGCTTTACTGCGATGAGCGAAAAGCGCGAGCCGCCGGAAATTGTGCGCATGCTCAACGAGTATTTCGAGCTGATGGTTGACGTCGTGTTCAAGCACGAGGGAACCCTAGACAAGTTCGTGGGCGACGAGATCATCGCCTTGTTTGGAGCGCCGGTGGCCATCCCCAGCGCGGAGAGGAAAGCGGTCGAGTGTGCGCTCGACATGATGCAGGTGCTGTCCGAATTCAACCGCACCCGCGCGGCCGAAGGTCAGGAGCAGATCAAGATCGGCATCGGAATCAACACCGGTACGGTGGTGACCGGCGCCATCGGCAGCTCACGCGCGCTCCAGTACACCGCCATCGGCGACGCCGTGAACACCGCCTCGCGTCTGTGCAGCGTGGCCAAGGCAAGTGAAGTGCTGATCTCTGAAGCGACCTACGGCAAGGTTGCGAATTTCGTGGCCGCGACGGCGCTGCCGCCGGTGCGCGTGAAGGGCAAAGCCGAACCCCTGCGCGTGTGGAATGTCACCGGCCTTCGTTCGCCGGGCTGGCAGGCCGAATCCACGAAACCTTTTTGACATGGGAACCCTGGGAGGGTTCCGCTCTCAGGGAGATGACGTGGAACCTGGCGTTTTGTTTTGTGGTCTCTCCCGGCCGCGGTAGCGGCCGGATGCCTCGCCCCGCGCAGCGGGGAGAGCATCTGTGTTCCTCGTCAAGCGGGAAGTGCAGGCGACCAGCGAGAGTTTGAGCGGACCATGGCGTTGAGAATGGTGAGGAGTTTGTGCATGCACGCGACGATGGCGACCTTGCGAAGCTTTCCAGAGCTGATTCGGTCGTAGAAGGCTTTGATCACGGGGTTG
>Ga0182017_10000183_pt1 | contig 49585 bp, 36 predicted proteins | sample 712E3DmetaG_FD_120492 | JGI IMG/M metagenome (GOLD analysis project Ga0182017, IMG submission 120492) | Permafrost microbial communities from Stordalen Mire, Sweden - 712E3D metaG | ecosystem: Environmental > Terrestrial > Soil > Wetlands > Permafrost | place: Sweden: Stordalen | collected... | reverse complement strand
TGCTGATGAGCCCGATCATGGTGGCCGCAGCGGCCATCGCAGGTGAAGTGGCGGACGCACGCCAAGTGTTTGGTATCCACAGCTAAGTGCGAGGAGATCTGTCATGGACGACTCGAAGCGCATCGTGATCAAGGGCCGGGGCATCGTCTTGCACGGCAACGACATCGACACTGATCGCATCATTCCCGCGCGCTACCTGCGCACGGTCACCTTCGATGGTCTGGGCGAGCACGTCTTCGAAGACGACCGGGCGCAGCTTGGGCAGCAGGGTCGCGTGCACCCGTTCGACGATGCGAAGTTCCGCGACGCCAGCGTGTTGCTGGTCAACAAGAACTTCGGCTGCGGCTCGTCACGTGAGCACGCGCCCCAGGCAATAAGTCGGTGGCACAACGGCATCCGCGCCATCGTGGGCGAGAGTTTTGCCGAGATCTTCTTCGGCAACTGCGTCTCGCTGGGCGTGCCCTGCGTGACGGTGGACGCGGCGTCGATCGAGGTATTGCAGAAGGAGGTGATGGCGGATCCAACCGTCGAGGTGACCGTCGACCTGAAGGACAAAACGGTGAGCGTGGGAGCACTGCGCATCCCGCTGCGCATTCCCGGGGGCGTGCGCCAGCAGTTCCTCGACGGCCGCTGGGACACCACCGGCGAGCTGCTCGCCAATCGCGACGCCATCGTTGCGCTGGCGAAGAAGCTGCCGTACTTTGCGGGGTTCTAGTATCTAGCCATCATCCAATAGCCTGCGCACCAAAGTCTCCACCTGGCTCTGCGTGCTGGCTAGGTCGCCCGAGTTGTCGATGACATCGGTGGCGGCTCGGCGCTTCTCCTCCAGGGGAAGCTGGGCGTGTATCCGCGCCAAGACCTGATCGCGGCTAGAGCCCGAGCGGGCCATCACGCGGCTCACCTGTTGCTCCTCGCTGGCGGTGACCACCACCAGGCCGTCGAGGCGGCCGTGCCGGCCGGTTTCGACCAGCAAGGCGGCCTCGAGAAACGCGAGGTGAAAACCCTGTTGGCGGAGCACATCGGCTTGGTCCAGCGAGCGCTCCATGATGCGGGGATGGGTGATGGCCTCTAGGCGCGCGCGGCCGGCAGGGTCAGCGAAAACGCGGTCAGCCAGCTTCTTGCGATCGATAGCGCCGCTCTGCTCGACGACGTCGGGCCAGGCGGCCACAATTTCGGCGTGAGCCGGCTGTCCCGGCTGCACAACTTCGCGGGCCAAGAGGTCGGCGTCGATGATCGGCACGCCCAGGTCGCGGATCATGCGCGCCACGGTGGATTTGCCGGTGCCGATGCCCCCGGTGAGGCCGACCAACTTGAACATGCGAAGGATTCTAGCTTTTTCACCACAGAGAGCACAGAGAACACAGAGATGGGATGAGAAGAAGGCTGGATCAAACAAGAGCCCAAACCCGTTTTTCCTTCTGGCTCTGTGACCTCTGTACTACTAACGTCGCGTTTCTTCGCAAGCCGCGAAGATTCTCGACGGTGTCGCGGGAGGCCGTGGTCGTGGCCGGAGCGATCCCTTTGGTTGCGGCCGTCAGGCTGCGATGTGTTCTCTGTGGTTAAACAGCTAGCTATTCAGATCTTCGGTACACTGTCGCCACCATGGCCAAACCTGACTCGCCTCTCATCCTCGATGCCGTCTACCTGGCCGAGGCGCGCGAGGCTGGTCATTGGCCGCCCGAGGGGCCAGCCGAGGTAGCCATCGCAGGCCGCTCCAACGTAGGTAAGTCGACCCTGCTCAACCGCCTGGCGGGCCGGCGCGCCCTGGCTCGCGTGTCCAAGACGCCAGGGCGCACCCGTGGGATCATCTTCTATGACCTCGCCCTGCGTCTGCCAGGAGTTAGCGAACGCGTTGCCTTGCGCTTGGTTGACCTGCCCGGGTACGGTTACGCGCAGGTTTCTCGGGACGAGCGCAAGGCCTGGCAGCGCCTGGTTGAAGGCTATGTGAAGGCGCGGTCGTCGTTGCGCCTGTTTCTCATCTTGCTCGATGCACGCCGGACGCCGGGGGAAGAGGAGCTGCAGCTTGTGCACTGGCTACGCAGCGAGCGGGTGCCGCACCACTTGGTCGTGACCAAGACTGACAAGCTTCGCGCGGCCGAGCACGGGGCAGCCCGCGGCAAGGCACGCGGGGCGTTCGGGCCCGACGCGCCGGCGGTGTCACTGGTTTCGGGAGAAACCGGCGAGGGGGTGGACGCGCTCTGGGCCACGCTGGTCGCGGCCGCGGGCTTGCGCGACGGCGGCCCCAACCCGTAGTAAGCTACTTCCGACCTGCAGGCGATCCGTGGCCGTCAACAAGGCGTCTCAGCCATATGTAATCCAGCCGCTCACCCCGGCTGACCTGGATGCGGTCATGGAGATCGAACGCCTGTCGTTCCGCACCCCTTGGCTACGCCAGGCTTTCGCGGAGGAGATGGCGCGCCCCTGGGCGCGCGTCGAGGTCCTGCACGACACGGTCACCGGCCGCTGCGTGGCGTTCGCTGACTATTGGCTGGTGGCCGACGAGCTGCACATCCTGAATATCGCGACCCATCCCGAGGCGCGACGCCAGGGCCACGGAGCACGCCTGCTGCAACATATCCTGGAAGTGGCCCGGCGGGCCAGCTACCGAACCGTCGATCTCGAGGTGCGCCGGTCGAACTTGGCGGCGCAGGCGCTTTACCGTCGCTTCGAGTTTCAGCAGGTGGGAATGCGCGCTCGCTACTATGAGGACAACGACGAGGATGCCATCGTCATGACACTCAAACTGCGAGAGTAGCCAATGAACGCGCTTCTCTTCGCGGTCTTGCTTTCCACCCAAGATGCCTCCGCACCGCCGATAGACGCTGCATCGCCGATAGACGCTGCATCGCCGATAGACGCTGCACCGCCGATAGACGCTGCACCGTCGATAGACGCTGCACCGCCGAAAGATTCAGCACCGCCGATTGACTCCGCACCGCTGCCCGCGCCGCCTGCCAATCCGCTGCCTGGTTTTGCAATTGCACGGGTGCGCACCCACGACCGGGTGGTGGCGCTGACCTTCGACGCCTGTGCCACCCGGAAGCAAAGCAACGGGTTCGATCGTGAAGTATTCGACATCTTGAAACGCGAGCAGATCCCAGTGACGGTGTTCCCGACGGGGCGCTGGATTGAGACCCATCCTGCCGAGGCCAACGAGCTGGCAGCCCAGGCCTGGATCGAATTCGGCAACCACACCTACTCGCATGTCCGCATGACCCGCATCCCGCGGCGCAAGGCGGTCCAGCAGATCGTGCGCACTGAGGCGATTATCGCCGAGCTGGGCCGCAAGTCGGTGGCCTTTCGCCCGCCCGCAGGTGCGTGGAACCGGTCGGTGGTGCGCCTAGCGGCCAGGCAGCATCTGCCCACCGTCGAATGGGATGTAATTTCAGGCGATGCAGGCGGCCACATAAGCGCAAAGAAGATGGTGGCGACGGTGCTGGCCACCGCCCAGGCAGGGTCCATCGTGATCTTCCACATCAATGGGCGCGGGCCGCACACCAAAGAGGCATTGCCCGGCATCATTCGCGGCCTGCGCCACAAGGGTTTCGGCTTCGTCACCCTGTCTGATCTCCTGCAACGGCCCGATGCCCAGCCGGTCTCGGCGCGGCCCGCGCCTTTCGGCTTTCGTCCGTTGCGCAGCAAGCGTCGAGGGCAAGAACCGGCGAAAGGAATCGGCGATGAGAATCCGCCTACTTGAGCCCGCGGCGGCCCGCCGTCAGGCTGAATGGATTGTCGCCATGGAACCCTGGCGGTCCATGGGATTTCGGGCCCCGCCGCTCGGGCGCTGGCTCTTTCGCCGCGCGCGTGCCGGTTGCGTGCTGGCTGCCGTGCAGCAGCACGCGATCCTCGGTATTGTGGTGTTTCAGCCGGACTTTCTCCTCGGCACGTTCATCGCACTGCTCGCGGTGCGGCCGCAGGCAGCGGGCCAGGGCGTAGGCCGCGCCCTGGTCGAGCGTGTGGAGCAGGCGACCTTCACCCATCGCCGCTGGCTGTACGTCTCGTCGGACAGCAAGAATCTGGCTGCCGCGCGTTTCTACAAGAAGCTCGACTTTGCGCGCACGGCGCGCCTGCCAGACCTGGTTTGCGAGAACCGCGTCGAGATACTGTGGCGCAAGAAGCGGCGCTAGCGGACTACGGCGTGCAAGTTCCGGTCGTGCACTCGACGGTGCTGCCGTCCGGCAACACGGAGCCACAGTCCAGCGACACCACCACCGGAGAGCCACCCGGGCAGGTGATGATCGCGGTCCCATCGGTGCTGTTGAGGACATAGTCGGCCACCTTGATTCCCGCAGGATTCTTCAGCACCATCGGCAACGAGGTGAAGCTCGCCGCCGAGTATTGCGTTTCGAATGAATAGCATACCGTGCCGTTCTTCTTGACGGTGGTGACCATGTTGGTGGACGCGGTGTCTGTCACTTCGGCAGCCGTCACGCCGTTGCCGTAGCACCGGTCGGCGATGATGCTGGTTGGCGGGCTCCCGAGCGGCTGCGGGCAGGGCGTGGCGCCGCACATAGCGACCCTCTGCTCGACACAAGCGCCGCCGAGGCTGCAGCTCGAAACCAGGTCGGTGTAGCACGCCGGAAGGTTGCACGAGCCCGTGCCGCCCGTCGCGGTGGTGCCGCCGGCTGCACCTCCCGTTGCGGTCGTGCCGCCGGTGGCCGTCGCTCCGCCGGTGGCCGTCCCGCCTCCGCTGCCGCCCGTCGGGATCGCCCCACCGCTCGCCGCGACTCCCCCCGAAGCCGCCACTCCTCCCGAGGCTGACACGCCACCTTGGCCGGTCACTCCGCCGGTCGCGGTTGGCACGCTCGCGTCGGCTTTGCTGCCGCTCTCGCCGGCACACCCGCAGGCCGCTGCCAACAAGACGACAAGGGTGAACGCCAAGTCTGGTCTGCGCATATGGCCTCCTTGTTCGTGCCGAGAACTCTTCTCGATCGCCTACAACCAAACGATCGCTTCTTCGTAGTGACGGACGAGACTACGGCGCGCAGGTTCCGGTTGTGCACGGGGTGCCACCGTCTGTGGACGATGACGTCATGCAGTCCAGCGAGACCACCACAGGAGAGCCGCCGGTGCAGGTGATGGTCACGGTCCTGGCGGTCTGGTCGAACACCTCGGTCGCAACCGTGGCTCCCGCGGGATTCTTGATCACCATCGTCACCGAGTTGGGGCCAGCCGCCGACAAAGGCATCTCAACCGAGTAACACACCGTGCCGTTCTTCTTGTAGACCTGAACCGAGGTCATGGACGTGGGGTTTGTCATGTCGGCAGTGGTGGAGACAGTGACGCCGTTGCCATAGCACATATAGTTGAACATGCTGGTGGGTGCGGAGGTGAGGGGCTGCGGGCAGACCGTGGCTCCGCACATGTAGCCCTTCTGCTCGACACAGGTGCCGTCAGGAATGCAGCTCGAAACCAGGTCGTTGTAGCACAACGGGACATTGCATGCGCCTGTGCCGCCAGTGCCGGTGCCGGTCCCTGTTGCCGTGGCGCTGATGGCGGTGGTCGTCTTGGTTGCCGTGCCGCCAGTGCCGGTGCCGGTCCCTGTTGCCGTGGCGCTGATGGCGGTGGTCGTCTTGGTTGCCGTGGCGCCGGTGCCAGTGCCGGTTCCGGTTACGGTGGCGCTGATAGCGGTGGTCGTCTTGGTTGCCGTGCTGCCGGTCCCGGTGCCGGTCACCGTTACGGTGGCGCTGACAACGGTGGTCGTCTTGGTTGCCGTGCTGCCGGTCCCGGTGCCGGTCACCGTTGCCGTGGCGCCGGTTCCGGTGCCGGTCGCAGTTGCCGTGGCGCTGGTCCCGGTGCCGGTCTTGGTTGCCGTGCTGCCGGTCCCGGTGCCGGTCGCCGTCGCCGTCGCGCTGATGCCGGTGCTCGTCGTCGTGCCACCGCTGTCGGGTCCGGATTGGGGGGCATCGACCTGGCTGGTGGTCGTGGTGGTTGTTCCGGTTTGGGCGCTCGCGTCCGCATTTCTGCCACTCCCGCCTCCACACCCACAGGCCGCTGCCAACAGGATGCCAAGAGTAAGTGCCGCTATTTGTCTGCGCATGTCGTCTCCTTGCTTAGCTCGTCGCGAGAGCGCGAGAGTACTAGTATCCATCGTAGACGCACCGCTCTTCAAGATCCTCATCGAGGGAAAGATGGTTTCAAAGTTCCGCGGTAGCGGAACCTTGACCAGTACGTGGCACCCCGGACGCGAGGCGCGAGGAGGAGCAATACTGGACGTATTACGACGACGGGCAACGACGGGGCCCGCAACCGGCCAGGCGACGCGGAGCGATTTGTGAGATGCGCTCCAGCGCTTCAGTTGAGCGTGACGTCGGTAGCAGCGCCGGTGTAGGTCACCGTCTTGTCGGGCGTGGCGGTCGAGGGATAGCCTACCGCCTTTCCCGCAGCGATGCGCACCACCTGGAAGGTACGCGAGGCGAGCATCCCGGTGAACGAGCCAACCCGCGCGCCGATGGTGAGGGTCTTGCTGGCATCGTTCCATTGCAGCGGTATCTCGGTGAAGGCCGAGGTTTCGTAGTCGTAGGTCGTTCCCTGATCCTCGTAGAGGGTGAAAGCCCCGTCAGCTCCGGCATAGACATACAAGGTAATGGGATCCGCGGGCTTCTCGTTGGTGTACTGCAGGTCTGGGCCGAGAGGCACGATTGATCCCGCGCGCACGTAAACCGGCATGGCATCGAATGGGGCGGGGGCGGAGACGCTGGCTCCGCCCGCTGCGGCCGCACCCGTCCAAAACAGGTACCAGCCGCCCGGGGTACTGGGCAGATACACGGAACGGTTGGCGGCCTGGTAGGTGGTGACCGGCGCAACCAAGAACGCGGGACCGAACATGTACTGGTCCACGATCGTGCGCGCGGTGGTGTCGCTGCGGAAATCCATCACCAGCGGGCGCATGATAGTTCCCGCGTGCTGGGTGACGGCCCCGGCCAACGAATATATGTAGGGGAGCATGCGATAGCGGAGTTTGTCGAACTTGAGCATCGCCGCATAGGCCGCGCTCGTGTCGCCGCCGAACTGCCAGATCTCGCGGTAGGGCGTCTGCCCGTGCACACGCATGAGGGGCAAGAAGGTCGCGTACTCGAACCAGCGGGCGTTCAGTTCCTGCCATTCGGCCGTATCGGCCGCAGTCGGGCTGGTCGCCGCGAAGCGGGTTGGCACCGCGAACCCGCCGCTGTCGAGCGTCCAGTACGGCATGCCCGCCACCGAGAACCCCAGGCCAGCCGGGATCTGTTTCTTCATCGCCGTCCAGGTCGACGAGATGTCGCCCGACCAGGTGGAGGCCGCGTAGCGCTGCATCCCGGCGAACCCGTTGCGGGTCAGCATGAACACCCGCTGGTTGGGGGCGGCGGCGCGTTGGCCCTCGTACACGGCCTGGCTGTTCACCAGAGCATAGGCGTTCAGCATGCGCGAGCCGGAACCCAGCGCAGTCGGGTTCATGTGCGTCTGATTGGTCGTCACCTGCGCGTTGATGCTGGTGAAGGGTCCCTCGACGATCTCAGGCTCGGTGGCGTCCATCCACCAAGCGTCGATACCCAGCGAGAAGAGCGCCGTGTTCATTTGCGACCAGTACATGGCCCGCGCGTCGGCACTGAATGCATCGTAGAAGGTGAAGTTGTAGCCAACGAAGTCCTTCTTGCCCTCGGTGACATTCAATTTGTAAACGAATCCCTTGGCATTCAGCGCGGTGTAATTCGCGGTACTGGTGTAGAACTTGGGCCACACCGAGATCATCAGACGGGCGTGATAGGTGTCGTGGATGGTCTTCATCATCCCGGCGGGATCCGGGTAGCGGCTGGAATCAAACTGGTGCGAGCCCCATTGATTGGGCAGCCAGTACTGCCAGTCCTGCACGATGTTGTCGATGGGCGCGCTGCGGTCGCGATAGCCCTTGAGCACGTCGGTGATTTCCTGCGCGGTCTTGTAGCGCTCGCGGCATTGCCAGTAGCCGTAGGCCCACAGGGGCATCATGGACGCCTGTCCAGTGAGTAGCCGATAGCCCCCGACCACGTCGTCCAATTCGGGCCCGTAGACGAAGTAGTAGTCGACACCGTCGGCCACCTGCGACCAGAGCGAGGTGGTGCGATTGCTGATTGGCGGCTTCCACAACAGGCGAATGATGTTCATGCCGTCGCCGTTCCATTGCAGGCGCACGGGCACCGCTTGGCCAGCGGTGAGGTTCACATGGGCGATGTCTTCGTTGGGCAGCCAGTTCTGCCGCCAATGATTGATCACCATTTGATTGTTCACGCTCAGCTGGGTCGTGCCCGACGAGTAGGTCCGGAAGGTGTAGTCACCGGTGACCGTGGGCGTGACGGTACCCGACCAGTCCTTGGTGTTGCCGGTGGCAGGGCTGACGTTTCCGGCGTCGCCCGTCGTCGCGTAGAGTCCGGTGGTTCCCGGCAGGGGCACCGAGTCGGTCAGATCACCGAAGCGCGTGAACGAGGTGTTGTCCCACAGAATGCCGTAGCCGCGACTCGACACCAGATAGGGAATAAACACCTCGGTGTTGTACTGGTGCAGATCCAGATCGGTGCCCTTGATGTCGATGAGGCCGTGCTGATGCTGGCCCAGGCCGTAGAGCGATTCGTCGGCGTTGGATGCCCATTCCTGGCGAACGCTGGTGGTGGCTTCGCCTTGCACCGTCGCGGCGGTCAGGGTGCGACCGCCTGCTGAGTTCTCGGCCAAGATGGTTTGCCCGGTGGGATCGAGGAAGGTCACCTGGCCCGTGCTGGTATCGACCTGAGCGGTCAGTTTCGCAGTGGCGAGCTTGGTCAGATTTCCCGCCGTCGTGGTGGTGAAAGAGGTCGGGACACATTTTTTGGCTGCCGTGGTCAGGCTGTCGCGGGTGAAGAAGGTCGCGCTCTTGGCACAGGCGACGCGGATCACGTTGTCCGCACACACCTCGATCTTCAAGGTTCCGCAGCCCACGCTCAGAGTTAGGCCGCCCGAGGTGGTGGAGGCACCCCCAGCTCCCCCTCCGCCACTGCCGCCGGTACTCCCACCCCGCCCTCCCGCACCAGACCCGGCCGTGCCCCCACCACCGCTCGCCGTGGTCCCGCCACCGCTCGCCGTGGCCCCGCCGCCGCTCGCCGTGGCCCCGCCGCCGCTCGCCGTGCTCCCGCCACTGCCTACCGTGCTCCCCCCGCTGCCCGCCGTACCCCCTGCTCCACCCGTCCTGCTGCCGCCCGCGGTCCCGCCGCTGGAAGACGCACCGCCGCCGCCCCGGCTGGTGCTGGAGCCACCTCCGCCCCCGGCGCTGGTTGTCCCGCCGGTAGAGGCGGTGCTGCCCCCGCTGCTTGAGCTGGTACTGGAACCACCTCCGCCCCCGGCGCTGGTTGTCCCGCCGGTAGAGGCGGTGCTGCCCCCGCTGCTTGAGCTGGTGGCGCCCCCGCTGGTCGCCGCACTGCCCCCGTTGCTCGCGCTGGTGGAACCCCCGCTGGTGGCAGGAGCGGTACCGCCGGTGCCGCTTCCGTCAGCCCTGGAATTCGCACTGCTGCAGGAACCTAGCCAACCAGCAGCGCCCATTATCAGAATTGCCAAGCCTGGAAACCTGTTCATACCGACTCCTTGCGGGATTGGTGAATCGTGCCCTCTTCCCCGAGGGAGAAGATGACAGCATTTCAGTTGCGCGAGAGGGAGAAAACGGTTCACGCCCTGCACCACTAGTTCCGCCCGTCAGAAGAGCGGCCATGTTTCGGCCGCCGAGGCGCCCGGTCGGCGAGGCGCGACGAGGGCGCATACTGGACGTATGTCGCATGATAGGATCACGCCAATGAGTGAACCAGGACGCCCGCCCGCATCGGAGCAAAACCACCCCAAGCCCGGTGGCCGCGGAGCGCGGTTCTCAGCCGCGATGGACGAGGCGGCCGCAGCGCTGAACGCCAGCGTGAAATTCGACCGCCGGCTCCTACGCGATGATGTGCGCGGCAGCCAAGCCCACGCCCGCATGCTGGCAGCGGTTGGCCTGATCTCGAAGGAAGACGCTGAAGCGATCGTGGCCGGCCTCGACCGCGTGGCGCAGGAATTCGCCGAGGGCGGCCGCCCGATGGACCCGGCTCTGGAAGACGTTCACATGAATGTCGAAAGCCGGCTCATTGAACTGATCGGGGACCCAGGACGCCGCCTGCACACGGCGCGCAGTCGCAACGACCAGGTTGCTACGGACATGCGGCTCTATGCTCTCGCGGCGGCCAGCGAGATGGTCGCCGGCCTCGACCGCACCCGCGTGGTGCTGTGCCGGCGCGCGCGCGAGCACGCGGCCACGCTGCTGCCCGGCTACACCCACCTGCAGCGGGCGCAAGCGGTCACCCTGGGGCATCACCTTCTGGCCTATGCCGAGATGCTCGGGCGCGACCGAGGCCGCTTTCTCGACGCGGCCCAACGCGCGGCCGAGTGTCCGCTTGGCTCAGGGGCACTGGCCGCGACTTCGCTGCCCATCAAGCGCGAGATGACCGCATCTGCCCTCGGCTTCCGCGCGCCCACTCGCAATAGCCTGGACGCGGTTTCCGACCGCGATTTTTGTGCCGAGCTTGCCTTTGCCTGCGCGCTCCTCGGCGTTCACCTCTCGCGTCTGGGCGAGGAGCTGGTGCTTTGGTCGTCGAGTGAGTTCGGTTTCGTGCGTCTGGGCGAGGGCTACTGTTCGGGCAGCTCGCTCATGCCGCAGAAACGGAATCCGGACATCGCCGAGCTGCTGCGGGCCAAGTCGGGGCGCTTGCTGGGCGACCTGGTGGCCCTTCTCACCGTGTGCAAGGGCCTGGCCCTGGCCTACAACAAGGATCTGCAGGAAACCCAGGAGCCCTTCTACGACGCCATCGACACCACACGCGCGTCTTTGGCGGTTTTGCCCGGCCTGCTCGCCGGACTGGAGTTCAACCCCGAGCGCATGAAGGAGGCGGCGCGGGACCCCGCCCTGGGCGCGACCGACCTGGCCGAGCACCTGGTGCGGGAGGGTGTCCCCTTCCGCCGGGCGCACGAGATCGTGGGCCATTTGGTCCGCCACGCCGAACGTCTGGGGGTTTTGCTGAGCGAGGTGCCCGAGGCGGAGCTGGCCGGGATCGCGCCCGAGTTGCATCCAACCTGCCTGCAGACCTTGAACCCCAGCCGGGCGGTCGCGGCGCGTACCGTGATCGGAGGTCCCGCGCCGGCTCAGGTCATGCACGAAGTGGAGCGCCTGACAGCAGAACTGCGCGGCTTGGGCTTCGAAGTGTGAGAGCTAGCTTTTCTTCCACCACAGAGGGCACAGAGAACACAGAGGTCAGAGAAGAAGAAAGGGTTCGGACAGGACAAGCGCCCATCCCTCTTCTTCCGGGTCCGGCTCTGTGACCTCTGTGCCCTCTGTGGTGAAATAGCTAGCTTTCCGTTCTGGCTGAACTCGCTCTCGTGCTGCCGCAAGGCTGCACCTTTTCGGGACTCCGTGGTACCGTCGCGACAAATCATGACCACCAGCCAACGCCGCGTCTCTCCGGAAAAGGACATCCAGTTCGGCATGGACGTGGAGTCCATCCGCAGGACCTTCATCCGAAATCTGTTCTGCCACCGGGCCAAGTTCGCTGAAGTCGCCCTGCCCAACGACAACTACCTGGCCCTGGCCTACACGGTTCGGGACCGCATCATGCAGAAGTGGATCTGCTCCGCCCGCACCTACTTCGAAAAGGCTTCGCGGACGGTGGCGTACTTGTCGGCCGAGTTCCTCATCGGTCCGCAACTGGGTCAGAATCTGGTCAACCTGGGCATCCTGGAGGCCACTCGGCAGGCTATGGACGAGCTTGGCCTTTCGCTCGACGCCCTGCTGGAACAGGAAGAAGAACCGGGTCTGGGCAACGGCGGCCTGGGGCGCCTGGCCGCCTGCTACCTGGATTCGCTGGCGGCGCTGGAGATCCCGGCCATCGGCTACGGCATCCGTTACGAGTACGGCATCTTCGACCAAGAGATCCACGACGGCTGGCAGGTCGAGGTGCTCGATCGCTGGCTGCGCCTGGGCTACCCGTGGGAGATTTCACACCCCGAGATCGCCTTCCTGGTCAAGCTGGGCGGCCATACCGAGGGCTACACGGATGTGACCGGCCGCTACCGCGTGCGCTGGATCCCTGACCGGGTGGTCAAGGGCATCCCCAACGACACCCCCATCCTGGGCTACGGGGTCAACACGGCCAACAATATGCGCCTATGGCAGGCCCAGGCGTGCACCTCGCTGGATCTGCAGGCCTTCAACGTAGGCGAGTACACGCGCGCTTGTGAGGAGCAAATCAACACCGAGAACATCACTAAGATTCTCTACCCCAACGACGAAAGCGAAGCGGGCAAGAGCCTGCGGCTGCAGCAGGAGTACTTCTTCGTATCCTGCTCGCTGCAGGACATGATGCGCATTTACGAACAGAAGGGAAAGACCCTGGACCGCTTTCACGAGAAATACGCGGTCCAGCTCAATGACACCCACCCGGCGCTGGCCATCGCTGAACTGATGCGCCTGCTGGTGGACGAGCACAGCATCGATTGGGAGCCGGCGTGGGGAATCACCACGCGCACCATGGGCTATACCAACCACACCCTTCTGCCCGAGGCGCTGGAAACCTGGCCCCTGCCCCTGTTCGGGCGCCTGCTCCCGCGCCACTTGGAAATCATCTTCGAGATCAACCGGCGCTTTCTCGCCACTTTGCGCACGCGCTTTCCCAACGACGACGGGCGGGTGCAACGCATGTCACTCATCGACGATCGTGGCGAGAAGCGCGTGCGCATGGCCCACCTGGCCTGCGTGGGCAGCCATGCGGTCAATGGAGTGGCGCAGCTTCACTCGGATTTGCTCAAGCAGACCGTGCTGCGCGACTTCGCTGAGCTGGAGCCCGAGAAGTTCACCAATGTCACCAACGGGGTGACGCCGCGCCGGTTCCTCTTGCTCGCCAATCCCGGGCTGGCCGGCCTCATCACCGAAGCCATCGGCGACAAATGGCTGGAGGATCTCAACCACCTGCGCGAGCTTGAGGCTCTGTGTGACAAGGCCGATTTCTGCGAGCGGTGGCGCCAGGTCAAGCACGCCAACAAACGAGCCCTGGCGGCCTGCGCCCAGCATGCGCACGGCATCGAGCTTCTGCCGGACACGATGTTCGACGTGCAGGTCAAGCGCATCCACGAGTACAAACGCCAGCACCTGAATGTGCTGCATGCGGTGGCGCTCTACCGGCATCTCAAGCGCGGCGGTGATGCGCCTGCGCGCACCATCATCTTCGGCGGCAAGGCAGCGCCCGGCTACCACACCGCCAAGCTGATCATCAAGCTCATCCACGGCGTCGCCGAAGTGGTGAACGCCGACAAGGAAACCAACGACCGCCTGCGCATCGCCTTTCTTCCGGATCTCAATGTGAAGAATGCCCAGCGCATCTATCCGGCGGCTGACCTGTCAGAGCAGATCTCCACCGCGGGCATGGAAGCCTCGGGAACCGGCAACATGAAATTCGCCATGAACGGGGCGCTGACCATCGGCACGCTGGACGGGGCGAACGTGGAAATCCGCGAGGAAGTGGGCGCGGAGAATTTCTTCCTCTTCGGCTTGACCGTGGCCGAGGTCCGGCAGCGACTGGCCGAAGGCTATCGCCCGTGGGAAATCTATCAGGAGAATGCCCAGCTGCACGAGGCGCTGGGCCTCATCGCCGCGGGCGACTTTTCGCGTGGCGATCCCGCGCTGTTTGCCCCCATCGTGCGCTCTCTGCTGGAAAAGGACCCGTTCCTGCTGTGCGCGGACTTTCAGTCGTATCTGGATTGTCAGGCGCGCGTGGGCCAGCTGTACCACAAGAAGCAAGCGTGGACGCGCATGTCCATCCTCAACACCGCCCGCATGGGCAAGTTCTCGTCCGACCGAGCGATCCGCGAGTATTGTGAGCGCATTTGGAACGTGTCGGCGGTGAAGGTGTCGCTGCGCTAGCTACCGCATGCTGACGAAGAGCAGCGGGATCGCCACCGGTATGTCCTGGCCGACCCTTCCGGCAAAGGGGCGCGAGGCGATGACGCGAATGCAATTCGCCAGTTGCGCGTCCTGTGCCACCACGACCTCGACGTCGTGCACGCTGCCGTCGGCCGCCAAGGTCCATTTCACATCAGCGCGGGTTGCCAGCACGCCCCGCCGCCGGGCCGACTCGTAGCACATGCGGAACAAGACCTTGCGCTGGGTGATCTCTTTCACGATGCTCTCGTCCAAAGCCGTCGCGGATGCTGCGACCGCAGGCAGAGCTGGTTGCGCGGGTCCGGGCGGCTTGTCCGGAGTCTGAACCTTGATCTTGTGTTCAGTCGCCGCAGCCATGGGACCCGCAGGTTTGATGGAGGCGGCACCGCGCAGATGGGCCACGGCCGCGACTTTTCCGCTCCTCGCTGCCAGGTCGGCCAAGCGCGGGTCGGGTGCGATCCGCTGTCTGCGCCGCACATGTCGTTCGGGAAAGCGGTGTCTGGAAGTCTTCGGCGCTGCCGTCTCTGGGCCGGGCTGGGCCGGCTGCGCATCCTCGGCGGCGGCCGGGCCGCGTTCTGTGGTTCCAGGCGTCGGCGCGCCGGGTTCCTCGCCGAGAGCCCCCTGGGCGGGCAACACCAGCCCCAGCCACGCCAGCCAGGCGATCGGAAGCGGGGAGCGCACACCCGCAAGGCGCTGCGGAGGCGCGTGGGGAGCCCGCCGGCTCCCCCTGCGGGGACTTCGGGACGGCCCGCCACCCTGCCCGCCCCGCGCGCTTCGCGCGCGCCCTCGTTGCCGGCGCTGCGCGTGGCGCACCATCGCGGGAGGGTTTGGGAACCCTTTGAAGGTTCCTATCTCCAATAAGCTCACGCCCTCACCTTTCGCAGGAATCGTAGGGCGAGAACACCCGGCCGGGCTCGCTCCTTGGCAAGGCTTGCAGTTCGGCCGGCGTGTAGGCGTCAGGGCTCCCGCAGGGAAGCTGACGCTGGACAAATTTTTCGATCACCTTCGCTGCCTGCACGCCCTCGGTCGTGCTGTCGGTTTCGCGCCAAAGCTCGAACAGGACGCGCCGACGCTCGCGCGCCGAATAGCGGGAATCCCCCCACAGGTCGGCCAGCGCATTCGGAAGCCGGTTCAGGGACTTGCGCATGTCCTCCTGGTGAGCCGCAACCGCCAACTTCATTCTGAACTCGAAGGTTGCAGCGAGAAAGTGCGCCTTTTCTACACGATAGGGATCCTGGCCAAGGGCACGCATGATTTCATCGGTCAGGTCCATCGCAACGCCGCCCCCCGCGACAAGAAGGCTGTCGGGCAGACGATAGCAGGGGGAGTTGGGGGGACAGAGCTCGGAATATGGAAGCTTGTCGGCGGGCGAGCTGGGCAGCGGCGCGAACGGCGGCGCGGGCTGGGGGCGCTTGGCCTTGCGGCCGAAGAGCAGCCCTTGCAGGGTTTCAGTCGCGCCTGCCCCTGGCTGGGGCTGGGCGAGAAGCCCCACGTGATCGAAGAACACCCTCCGGTCATGAAAAGTGACGACGCCGTCGCGCGCGACCTTGGCCTCGAAGACCCGCTCCTTGTACGCGTAGCCATCGCCTGAACGGCGAAGTTGGTATTCCTTTTGGGACGAACTGGCCTCGGGCACGCGGGCCATGACCCAGATGGGCACCCCGGCATCGGGGGGGCCCGTCATCCTGGCGTTAACGCACAGCGTAGCGGCGGTGATGAGAAGTGCTGAAGCCACGGCCCCATAATATGCCGGCAAGGCCAGAACTGCTCGTCACGGCTTCGCGGAAGCTCTTGTGCGTGTATGATCACGCCATGGGAACATCCCATCTCTGCCCGTCGGTCGCTCTGATACTGACCCCTTGAACTAGGATGGCAGGACAACTTCCATGGCCACCATCCACGACCTAGCTGACGATCTCAGCCAGCCCGACGGCCCGCTTACAGCGGTGGTCGAGATGTTCCCAGACATGGTCTTCGTGGTTGACCGCGAAGAACGCATCCTGCACATCAACACCCTGGCGGCGCGCTCCTTGGGCGGCAAGCCTGAGCAGCTCATCGGCCGCAAGCAGAGCACGCTATTCGGCCCTCCCTGGGGTGAGCGGCACAGCCGCTTCATCCAGAAAGTCTTCCGCACAGGCGAGATTGTCGTCACGGAAACCCATCAGGAACTGCACGACACGCCCCTCTGGATCGACGCCCGTTTAGTTCCGCTGAAAGCAGCCGGCGGCGAGGTGCGGGCGGTGGTCGGCATCATTCGCGATGTCAGCGCCCGCGTGCGCGCCCAGGAGGCACTGGCCGAACGTGAGGCGTACCTGCGCGCCATGCTGGACAACTTCCCCTTCCTGGTATGGCTGAAGGACGTCAAGGGCCGCTTCCTGGCGGTCAACCAGGCCTTTGCACGCGCCTGCGGCCGAGCACGTGCCGGCGATGTGGTCGGGCTGACCGACTTCGATGTATGGCCAAGAGAGCTGGCGCAGCGCTATGTCGAAGACGACCGCAGCGTGATGGCCACCCGCGAGCAGAAGGACGTAGAGGAGCCCATCTTCATTCAGAGCGCCTCCCGTTGGTTCGAAACCTTCAAGACGCCGGTGCTCGACCAGCGGGGCAACGTGCTCGGCACCACCGGCTTTTCGCGCGACATAACCGAGCGCCAGCGCCTCGACGAACAATTGCGTGCCCAGCGCGAGCAGCTTCGCGCCCTGGCCGCCCACGTGGAGTCCGTGCGTGAAGAGGAGCGGGTGCGCATCTCGCGCGAGATCCACGACGAGTTGGGCCAGGCACTCACCTGCATGAGCATGGACCTCGCGTTTCTGGACAGGCAACTGCCCAAGGAAAACGCCCAGGCCGCTGCACGGGTATCGGCGCTTGCTGCCCTGGTAAGGGACACGGTGAAAACCGTGCGCCGCATTTCCTCCGAACTGCGGCCCAGCATCCTGGACGATCTGGGCCTGGGCGCCGCGATGGAATGGCTCGCGCACGACTTCGCAAGCCGCACCGGCATCGACTGCGCGGTATCCGTGCCCAGCAACGTCAGCATCGCGGCGGAGCGAGGCACCGTGGTGTTCCGCATGTGCCAGGAGGCCTTGACCAACGTGGCCCGCCACGCCGGGGCCAGCCACGTCAGCATCGATCTGATGATCGACGAGGACGACTGCCTGACCCTCGAGGTGAGCGACAATGGCCGCGGCATTACCGACGAGGAAGTCCACCGGCCCGACTCATTGGGCCTGCTCGGCATGCGCGAACGCGCGGCCCTTCTCGGCGGCACAGCCGAGGTCAAGGGCACGGCGGGTCAGGGAACAACGGTCACGGTTCGGGTGCCGCTGACAGGCTCCCCGGAGGCGAAGCCATAACATGCATCGACTAGCGTATGTCCCGCTTGAACGCCTAACCGTTCCAAGACCGGTGGAACGGACAAAGTATGTTGTGGACAAGTGTCGTGGGCGCGCGGTCTTGGACCTTGGTTGTTACGACGAGACCGCAACCATCAAGCAAGGCACCGATCAGTGGCTGCACGGCGAAATCTGCAAAGTCGCACGCACGGTGATCGGTGTCGATAGCTCTGAGCATTTGCCCGAGGGAGGGCTGGCAACGGGTGAGAACGCGCGCATTGTCCGTGGGGACGTAACCCAACTTGGACAGCTCGCTGTACCTGACTCCATCGAAACCATCGTGGCGGGCGAGTTGCTAGAACATCTTCCTCACCCGTTGCGATTTCTGAGCGACTTGCATGCCCTGTTTCCCGGCCGCAATCTCGTGCTCACCACCCCCAATGCCACGTCACTTACCAACACGCTGCTGGGCCTGGCCGCGCGCGAGTCGAACCATTGTGACCATCTGCAACTCTTCTCGTACAAGACGCTCAATTCCCTGTGCCTGAGAGCGGGCTTCAAGGAATGGGAGATCATCCCATACCAGGTCAAGTTCACCGAACTCGCGCTTCGTTCCCAAGGGGTTCGTCGTTCCCTGGTCAATGCGGTCGAGTGGCTGGTGAACCTGGGTGAGCGAATGTTCCCGTTGCTCTCCGGTGGCCTGATCTTGGACGTTTCACATATCTGAGCCCGGATAGCATGGTCTGGACAACCCGGTCTGGAGGTCGGAAGCTGCGCGGGTGCATCTGGCCTCCTTGACCATTGTTCACGATCGCTTCCCCACGCGCGAGGCGTATCCGTTTGACTTGCCGCTCTTTCAGCAGACCACCACCGTGCCGATGGATGCGCCGGTGACCTTTTTCGTGGGCGAGAACGGATCCGGCAAGTCCACGCTGCTGACCGCCGTCGCCCGCCGGGCGGGCATCCATATCTGGGAAAATCGGGAACGTTCGGGCGGCCATCACAATCCGCACGCCGAGTGTCTCTGCGATTGTCTTGATCTGCGCTGGACCGCCGGGGGCAAACCGGGGTCCTTCTTTTCCGCCGAGAACTTCCGCCACTTCGCCGAGCTGGTGGACGCCTGGGCGGCCAGCGATCCCGGCCTATTCACCTACTTTGGCGGCGGTTCGTTGACCGAGAAATCGCATGGCCAGTGCAACATGGCGTTCTTTGGCAGCCGCTACGGCGTGGAAGGTCTGTATCTGCTCGACGAGCCCGAAAGTGCGCTCTCGCCCAGGCGGCAACTGGAGCTGCGTGAACTCTTCAGCCAGGCAGCCAGCCGCGGCCACGCGCAGTTCATCGTGGCCACCCACTCGCCCATCCTGCTGTCCTTGCCTGGGGCGCGCATCCTCAGCTTCGACAGCACTTGTGTGCAGCCCATCGCCTTTGAGGACACGGACCATCTCCGCCTCTACCGCGAGTTCTTCGCCAGCCTGGCCCGCTGAACCTGTTCTTTGCTCGAAAGGCTCACCGCTTGCGCAGCGTGATACTACTGGTCCGTCTCGGGTCCAGGTGTAGGCAGTATCGCCAGAAGCCCCTCGAGCTCCTGCAGGCTGGGTGGCTTGGCGATGCGGTGCTCGAAGCCTGCCTCGAAAGCTCGCAGTCGGTCCTCAGGCAGCGTGGAGCCGCCCACGGCTACCAAGAAGATGCCCTTCAGCGATTCGTCTGCCTTGAAGGCACGCGCGACCTCGAAGCCATCCATTCCAGGCAGGCCGATATCACACAGCACGACGTCGGGCCGGAACTCGCGAGCCCTAGCGATTCCCAGGGGGCCGCTGTGCGCCACCTCGACCTCATGCTCGCCGAACGCCAGCACGTCGCGCAGGCTGTCCGCCGCCTCGATGTCGTCCTCGATGACCAGCACCCGTCGGCGGCTTCTCGTAGCGCCCTCGCCGCCAGCTTGCGACGCGGTGGCTTGCTCCATCGCCAAGGGAAGCTGGACGGTGAACTCCGCCCCGTGGCCGAGTCCTGCGCTTTGGGCCGTGACCTTCCCCCCGTGCAGCTCGACCAGCCCTTTCACCATCGCCAACCCCAGCCCAAGTCCGCCCTTGCTGCGGTCCGAGCTGGAATCCGCCTGACTGAAGGGCTGGAACAGGCGAGAGACCATCTCTGGCGCCATACCCACCCCTGTGTCCACGACCTGGATGGCTGCTAGTTTTTCCGCTCTCTCGGCGTGGACGGTGACCAGGGTTGCCCCACCTTGGCCGGTGAACTTGGCCGCGTTCCGCAGCAGGTTGCCGATGACTTGCGCCAGGCGATTCCCGTCGGCGTCGACCAACACGGGTCTGGGCGCGGGATGGAACTCGAGATACACCTCGGCCTTTTCGAAGAGCGGGCGCTGATTCTCTAGCGCGTTCCGCACCAGTTGGTTGAGCTCCAGTCGCTCGGACTGAAGATCGAGCTCACTTCGCGCGATCCGGGCCACGTCGAGAATGTCGTCAAGCAGGCGGGCGAGCTCGACGACCTGCCTCTCCATGACAACCTGGGCTCGGCCCGATTGATCACCTCCCGAGGCTGCACCTCCCAGGACGCACAGGCTGTTCCCGATGGGAGCCAGCGGGTTTCTCAGCTCGTGCGAAAGTACGGCCAAGAACTCGTTCTTGTGCTCATCGGCCTCGCTGAGCTGGAGGTTAGTCGCGGGCAGCGCCGCCTCGGCTTGCTTGGGTTCGGTGACAACCGCGGCTGCCTCGGCCCTCGCTTTCTCACCGCTCGACTCAAGCTCGGCGACGCGCGCCTCGAGCTCGCGGATGCGCGCGTCCTTCTCGGCCGCGCGGGCAGCCTTGCTTCCAGCGCGTTTTCCGCGCTTGGGCCGAGTGGGGGACGCGGAACGCTCGTCACTCATGCGGCCTCCAGGGCCTGCCCCCGCGCGAGTGCCCGCAAGCACCTGCGCTTCTTCGCCTTCTCAACGTCTGGTCGAGGGATCATGTTGCATTCCCAGACTGGGCGTGTTTAGCACAGTACAGCCTGCCTGTCAGCCGGTCACGAACCCGGGGCGCACGAACCCCGCCTTGCACCTATTAGGCGTGCCTGCGCGTGGATCAGCGTCCCCGCCCATCGGGGCGGGATGGACGACCAGTTCAAATGCCTGGCCGGTACGCAGCCGGACTGCGGTGAAGTGGCGGATATCCGCTAGGGCGCGATTTCCCTGATGCTGCCCCGCTTGTACCAAAGCCCGTCGCTGCCGACCCCGTCGCTGCGGAAGTAGACGGTGATGTTCGGCTTGCCCGTCTCCGACCCCAGACGAGTTGGGTCGCGGGTAAGTTTCATCGCCGGGTCGATGCCGGTGGCGCAAGCGGTGCCGTTCACGCCGAAGTCAGTGCCGGCGTCGATGTGCTCATTCAGTTTCACCCAATTGCCGCCACTTGCGCCGTCGCTGTCGTCGAACCAGAGCTCCTGTTTCACCGTGCCGTCGGCCAGGTCGTAAACGACATGCTTGTAGCCGATCCATTGATTGAATGGCATTCCGCCGGCCCATTGGGCCCGGTTGAGGATGGCGCTCGACTGCGGGTGGCTGGTTTCCTTTTCGAAGTCGATGTGCCCGTCGTAGCGCATGCGCGCGTCGATGCCGCGCGTGTCGCACAGGTTCACCGTCTCCTGACCAATGGTTCCGTGATTGGTGCGCGCCATGGCCACCATGCCTCCCCAGGCTGTGTTGCTGTCGGCCACGCGCTGAAAGTACATGGTGATCTCCACGTCGCGCCACTGGTCAAGCAAAGCCGGATCGTGCACATACATGCGCGGCACGCCGCCAGTGATCTTCAAGGTTCCGTTGCCCTCTACCTTGTATTGGGCATCGCCGTGATCAGCGTCGAACCAGGGATCGTTCGGATCCTCGCCGGTGAAGGTTCGCACCGGCGTATCCCACTTCGCGTACCACTCCTTGCCGCTGGCAATGCTCGGGTAGAGCATCCGAATCCCGAACCGATCCAAGACGGTGCTTGCGCCGCCGGCGCCAGCGGTCGCCATGCCGCCAGTCGCGCTGACACCTCCGGTGGCGTTGCCGCCCTTGGCAACCCCGCCGCCGCTCGCCGTGCCGCCGTTCGCTGCAACACCTCCGGCCCTGGTACCGCCTGTGGAAACTGCGCCGCCCGTGGCGCTCAGGCCTCCGGTGGCAATGCCGCCCGCAGAGGACAGGCCACCGTTGGCTGCGCCGCCAGTGGTAATCACCCCCCCGGTGGCGGTACCGCCGGCGGAAGCCATGCCGCCGCTTCCGCCAGTTGCCGCGCCGCCGGTTGCAGGAGTGCCGCCAGTGGATTGTGCGCCTCCGCTCGCGGTACCTCCGTCGCCGCCGGCCCCGGGGAAGCTGCTTGTACCACCAGTTTCCGCGAAGCCCGCTGCACCGCCGGCGCTGCCACCGGTGCCGGCAGCACCGCCAGCCCCTGCCGCATCGACTGTCCCGCCGCCCGCGTCCTTGGATGCAGCGCCACCTGAGCGGCTACACGCGCCCAGCGGAAGCGCGCCTATCCCGACTGCCACGACCCAGAGCCACCGGCGTTGCTGACAAATGCCGCCTCTCATAGTCGGTCGCTTCGGACTATTCTAGATCTGGACCGTCAGATCCAAGGCGATTTCCAGCTTGAGGACCTTGGAAATTGGGCAGCCCGCTTTGGCAGCAGCGGCGGCCTCTTCGACCTTGGCCTTGTCCGCGCCGCGGGCCTTCACGGTCGTGCGAAGCTCGCTCTTGCTCAACGTCCCGTTCTCGAAGGTAATCGCGCATGTTGTCTCGATAGCCTGGGGGGTGATCCCGCGCTCACCGAGTTGCGCGCTCAAGGCCATGCTGAAACAGCTCGCATGGGCCGCTGCGATTAGCTCCTCTGGGTTGGTGCCCGGCTCGTCCTCGAAGCGCGTGCGGAAGCCGTACCTCATGTCTTGGAGCATGCCGCTGCCGACGCTGAATCTGCCCTGGCCATCTTTCAGGCCTCCGTTCCAGGTTGCGCTCGCGTTGCGTTTCATCGGATCTCCTCCCGCGCCAAGGTCCGTCCTGATAACCGCGGACTTGCGGCATCGTACGGTGGCGACGGCGCTTTGATTCGATGCCAGTTCTAGCACTCTTGCGCCAATGCGAGCAGCGCCTTGTCATACGCCTGGCGCACTTCGGAGTCGAAGCAGACGAAGATGCTTACGACGGGCACATTCTCGCCTGCGCCCGCAAGGGCAAGTGCGGCTGCCTCTACACCTTCCACGAGAAGGACTTCTTGGCCCTTGATGATCCTGACATCGAGATCGTGCGACCATCGCAAGCGTGACTCGAAAATCGCAAGGGTGGAAAATCAGGCCCGTGCTCCGACAAGCTGCGTTCGTCTTGCTCATGAGCCTGGCTCCGGCGTGCGGCCGGACCGCCATGGGCGCCCTGCACCCGGCAGTCGATGCCGGGGCGCCGATGGACGCCCCACTTCCGGTGGACGCCCGGCCTCCGTCGGATGTCCCGCTGCCGGTAGACGCCCGCCCTATTCCCGACGTGCAGGTGTCGCCGGACCTGGCTGCGCCGGCGGTGGGGTGCACCGCCCTGCAGCCGTTGGCCGATGGTGTGCTGACTCCGCGCCACACGGTCCGCGCCCTTTTTGCCCCGGATCGCAGCTTGCTGGTCTTGCGGGTTCAGGGCGAAGCCCCACCCGCCACCGGCGTCCAGGATGATCTTGTTCTGGTACGGCTACCTTCAGGCGAGGTGTCGCCCATTATCAGTTCAATCACCAGCGCCGAGTGGTTGCAGCCCGGATCCACCCTTCTTGCGACAGCGGTGCGGGACGGGAGGAGCGACCTGGTGGTGGTCAGTTCCGACGGCAGCGGGGTGCGCACGCTGGTCCAAGGTGTGTGTGACCATGTCGCCGCGCCCGACGGCAGCCGTGTGTACGCCATACACGACTGCGACTCGCACAACACGGGTACCATGGACGTGTTCGATGTCGCATCGGGAGCGAGCACGCACCTGGCGGAAGGGGCGACCTTCGGGACGCCGACACCAACCCGCTCGACAGCCGTATCGCCTGATGGCCGCTGGGTGGCCTTCATGACCAGCATCCCGTCTGATGGCGGCGCAAGCCATGACATTTTGGTCGTCGGGGGTGCGGATGGCCGGGTCGAGAACCTGACCTCGCAGCCCAGCGCCCACGATCCGGCGTTCGTGTCGGATGACTTGGTGCTGTTCGTTACTGGCAATTTGTTCCAGATGGGCGACATTCGCGGCTATGTGCCAGGGACGGGCGACACCTCGTACTTGGTCGCCACCAAACGCAATCCGGGGCTGTTCGGATATCAGGTGTCGCCGGACAAGACATGGGTGCTGGCTGCCACCGAAACCACCGGCTACGTCGACGAGCTGTACGCCGAGCGGCTGGACGGCAGCAGCGAGCGGCTGCTCGCCTCGGACCTCTACGACTTCCGGATGAATCAGCTCGCCCTGCGCGTTTTCGCCTTCAGCGCCAGCGGCCGTGTCATCTACAACACAGGCCACGACCTGGGCGTCGCGACCATCGGCCTCGACGGAGGCACGCCGACTGTGCTCTCAGGTGGTGCTTCGTTCTTGGAAGCACCACGGCTGGATCGGGTGGCGCTGCTCGAGCCGGTGTATTTTGCGGCCGGGACCGGCCGCCTACGGCTGGTGGACCTCGCATCCGGAACTGACGTCTTCGCCTACGATTCGGACGGCGGGATCGGAACCATCGGCTTTTCGCCCAACGACCGCGGAATGGTGTTCGCCGAAAGGCGATTACCGGGTCCGAACCGACTGCGGTATGCGTCGGCGGATCAATCTGTGGTGCTGGGCGAGTGGCAGACCACGTACTTCCGGCACGACTCATTGTCCGACCGCTACGGAACGCTACTCGACATCTATCCTGTCGATCCCACCGGCTGCTTCACCGTCTTCGATACCGATCTGGCGCCGGGCCCGGGCACCAGGCTGGCCATCCTGCCGCAGTAGAGCTCTCAGCCGCGCGTGGGCTTCGGGATTTTCGGCTGCCGCCGCAACAGCAGCAGAACCAGAAGCAAGACTAGGGACAGCAAGGTCAGCAAGGCGCCTGCACGCAAGCCCGGTGTTCCGAACTCCATCGTGATCCTGTGCTCGCCCGGCCCGACCGCCACCGCGCGCATAATGAGATTCGCCCTTGCAATCGGGGCGGGTTGCCCATCCAGGGTAGCGCGCCATCCTTTGTCATACTGCTCGACAAAGACCGCCAGCGCTGGTCGCTGAACCTGGCAGGTCGCTTGTAGGCGGTTGTTGGCATAGGAATCGAGGGCACAGGTTCCGGCTGGCGCATCGGCTGGGCCGACCACCGCCTCCACACCTGAGTCAGGGGCGAGCCAGGCGGTGCTGCCGGCAATGACCGCAGGATCGAAGATCCGGCGCAGCACGGTTGCGTCGTCCGCCACCTGGGCCTGTCCAACCAGAAACACCCGCGGCAAGGTGCCTGGTACACGGTAGAGCCGCGTGCCAGGCAAGGGATCGAGCATGGGCTCGATGCCGGTGCGCCTCTCTTTGTCTCGCGGATCTTCGACGGGCAGAAGGGTGTAGCGTGCCCCAAGCAAGCGCAGCACCGATTGTCCCTCGCGCAGCCCGGATGCCCAGATGCGATCAAGCCCGGCAGGAATGGCTGCATCGTAGCCGGGCAAAGTGGCGATGCCCCAGATATTGGCGGTATTGGTAATGAAGGTCTGCAATAGCCACAGTTCGCTCAATTCGCGCGGGAGGGCCGGTGCGAACCGGCCTACGTGTTGCAGTACATTGTGGGCGCGGTAGAGCCGCGGCGGCTCACCGTGGCCAGGGCTGTCCGCCAGCACCACCCGCGCCGCCGGGGCTGACACTGCTGCGACCTGGCGGGGAGCAAAGACCTGTAGCCGCCAGGTTTCCGCTGCCAGGTCGAGGCCCACAATCGTGATCAGCAAAAGCGGAACCAGCCGTGCCTGTCGAGCCGCGAGAAACTGCACAGTCAACACACCAACCAGCGCCAGGCCACCGGCAAGCGCGCCTCGGGTGACCTGCGCGGCCCAACCCCCGGGGAAAAACCATCGCGCCGACAGTGCAAGCAGGAGCACCAGGCCAAGCAGCACCACCACGCGCCGCCAGGGCTGAGGTTGGGCTGCAATTATCCGCGCTGTGCCCAGCGCGGCCAGCAAGGCCAGGCAGCCCACCAGCACGACCAAGTACTTTTCCGGAGAGCGCATGTACGCGAAGGGAAACACCACGCGCCGGAAGAGCGCGTGGGCGGGCAGGTACTTGCCCAGCGCCAGCACGAACGCGCCGCCACCCAAAGCGCCCAGCACAGAAGCCAGGTATCGGCGCCGGCCAAACGCGGCTAGGGCCAAGGCGACCACGCTCGCCCCCATGTAGAGGTTGTGTGACAGGGGCAGATTGTCGAGGCCCGCATCCGCGATCCATTTGCCCGCGGGCTGGAAGCCTTCGCTGTTGCCCATGCTGTCAGGAGCAACGAACTCCACCAGTCGGGCCGGATGAAGCGAGCAGACCTCGGCATCGGCCCGGGAAAGCGGCCCAGCCCGTTCGGTAGAGGCCTTGAGCGCGAGCGCTGGCACGACCGCGATCGCACCCATCCCCGCGGCCAGGGCAAGCGCCAGTGCAATCGCACCCAGCCCGCGAGCCCGAAAAGATGCGTGTGCCGACTCACGACGGCGTTCGATCACGGCAACGGCGATCGCGGTCGCCAACCCAAAGCCCACGCCCATCATGGCCACGAAAACTTCGCCGACTAGCAGGCCAAAGGCGGTGGGCAGCGTCGCCTTGACCACGCCCATCGGCCAACCACGACCGCCGGGCCGCACACTATCGAGCAGTGCCAGATACCCGACCGCGACCCAAGGTACCCATGCGCCCGCAACCATGAGCATCCCCGCAGTCCAGTGGCTGGTGTTGTTGCCAGCCAGCGACCAGGCCAAGGCTGCCACGCAAGCCGCGATTGACGATCCTGCGATCCGCCGCGCCAGCAGATACATCCCCACGCCGCCCCACACCAAGTGGGCAAAGTCCTGCCAGGTCACAAGGACGGCCACCCAGTCCGGCGGCACGAGGAGGTAAAGCCAATTGGGCGGATAGAAAACGCCATAAAGCGGATCGGCGAACACGGGAAAGCCAATTCCCTGCAAGGGATTCCACCCAGGCAATTCCCCGCGCAGCAGCGAATCGCGTACGAACCAACGGGCCGGCAGCGTCCAGTGGGCGACATCACTGTAAAAGACAATGCGACCCAGCCAGAGAGGGAAATAGACCACGCATAGAACGGCCACAGTCAGCAATAGCAAACGCCAGGCCAGCGTCGTGGCATTGCCATGGTTCGACGATTTGTCCGAATCGCGCACGGCTACCCCATTTGCCTGCGCTGAGGCAGAAAGGCCAACCCGAGCAAGGCCAATACCGACAAGGCAGTGAGAACCGCACTCGCCCGCAAGCCTGGTGGGTGGTATTGCATGACGATGTGATGGGCACCCGGCGTAAGCCTGAGCGCCCGCATGTTCAAGTTCGCGCGCAACACCACCGCCGGCTGGCCGTCCACCGTCGCGCTCCACCCCTGGTCGTACTGCTCGTTGAACACCGCCAGCCCGGGCTGCCCACCAGCGCAGTGGGCCTCCAGGCGCAAATTGCCAAATGAATCCAATCGGCAGTTGCCGGCCCGGCCCAGTGGCGCAAGCAATTCGCGCGCATTTGCATTGGGGGCAAGCCACACGCTTTCACCTGCCACCACCGCCGGCTCGTACAATCGGGACAGCGCGATCTCGTCGGGCAGAACCTCGGCGTGCGCAGCCAGAAAGACGCGCGGCAAGCTATCGACTACGCGGTACAGGCGCGCCCCTGGCAAGGGGTCAAAAAGCGGCTGCAGGCCGGCGCGCTGGTCGCTCGCTTCGCGCGGATCGCGCACCGGCAATACCGCGTAGTCCACCCCGAAGAGCCGCAGGGCGGTCCGTCGATCGGCTTGGCCCGCGGCCCACGCGCTGATCAGGCGACTGGGAGTGGCGGCATCGTAGCCCGGCACCATGGCGATGCCCCATGCGTTGGCCGTGTTGTTGACCAGGGTCTGCAACAGGCGAGACTCGCCTTGCGCGTGGCTCGATGCCTGGGTCCACGCCATCACCGTGCTGGTCACCGCCTCCGAGCGAAACAGCCGGGGCGGCTCGGCATGGCCGGCATGATCGGCCAGGATTATCTGCGCGGCCCGTGGCTCCGCGACCGACAGCGCACGTGGCACAAACCCCTGCAAAGGCCAGCAGGCCGCCGCCAGATCCAGCGCCACTATGGCGACAAGCAACGCGGGCGCCAAGCGCGACCCGCGCGCCGCCAGGATCTGGACGCCGAGCACGGCAAGCACGGCCAAGGCCCCGTGGCGCAGTCCATGCACCATGTAGCCAGACCAGGGAAAGGGAAAGACAAAGGGCGACGCGATCCCGAACCCGACGATCAATCCGAGAAGGATCGCGGTCCGCCGCCAGGGTTGTGCCGGTCCAGATAGGATGCGCCGGCCGCCTTGGCCGGCCAAGAGCGCCAGCCCGAGTACGGCCAGGATCGTGTACTTCTCAGGCGAGCGCATGAAGGAAAGCGGAAACACGATGCGCCGGAACACGGCGTGCACCGGCAAGTGCTTGCCCATAGCGATGAGCAGGGCAAACCCGCTCAGCCCGGCGAGGATGAAGACCAAGAAGCGTCCGCGGCGAAAGGCGGCCAACGCCAAGGCCAGCACGCTGGCGCCCATGTACACACTATACGAAAGCGGCAAGCCGTCGGCGCTCGCTTCGCCCACCCAGTGGGCGGCCGGGTACTCGCCATACGGATCGCCCATGGAACCAGGGGCGGCGAACTCGAGCAGGCGCAGAGGGTGCAACGAATACACCTCGGCTGCCGCAAGCGAAAACGGCGTCGACCGACCGCTGGCTGACATGAGCGTGCCCGCGGGAACCAGCGCAGCGGAGCCGGTCCCGCCGGCGAGCAGCAGGGCCAGCGCGACCGCGCCAACAAAGCGACGAGAAAAGCGGGGCAGGGCAGGGTCAGCGCGCCTTTCCAGCACCTGCGCGGTCGCCAGCAACGCCAGGGCGAAACCGACCCCCATCATGGCCAAGAAAGGCTCGCCCATGAGAAGGGCGAAGGCGGTGGGCAGGGCTGCCTTGACCACGCCCAGCCGTCCGCGACGACCCCCGGCGCGCAGACCGTCCAGCAGCGCCAGATGCCCCACCGCTGTCCAAGGAATCCAGGCAGCCGCGTGCAGGCGCAGGCCCGCTGTCCACTGTGATGTTACGTAGCCCGACAGGGCCCAGGCCAGCGCTGCGATACATGCCGACACGGGCGTCGCCCGGAACCGGCGCGCCAGCCAGAAGACACCGGCGCTGCCCCACAAAAGGTGCGCGAAGTCCTGCCAGGTGAGCATCGCGCCGATCCAATCACGGCCAACCAACAGGAACAGCCAGTTGGGAGGATAGAAGACGCCGTAGAGCGGGTTGGACAGGACGGAGAAGCCCAGCCCTTGATAGGGATTCCAGGCGGGCAGTTCGCCGCGCAGGAGGGAATCGCGCACAAGAATGCGGGCCGGGAAATTCCAGTGCGCGATGTCGCGAAAGAAGACGATGCGCCCGAAGAAGATCGGCAGATAGACCACGGCCAGTGCGAACACGACCCAAAGGAAGGCGCGCCCGGTCGAGCCCGCAGCCTCGTCTGTTCGACCGGATGATTGATCTGCGTTCACGATGGTCTCGCCCCGCCATCATACAACGCCAACGGAACCGCCGCGGCTGGGATCACCTCTCCTCGCCCTGCAAACGCATAGGTGCCAACCACGATTCTCTCGGAATTCGACGGCCAACTGCGCGATCCGGAGTCTCACCACAGAGAGCACAGAGGCCACAGAGGCCGGAAGGAAAGGGTTCCGGATCCGGGTCCGAACCCTTCCTTCCTTCCGATCCGTCTCCGTGATCTCCGTGGACTCTTAAGGTGTCCAGAAATCGACGCTCGCTGATTGGACGCTCCAATGATTCCGATCACTTGCACGGCCGAAAACCGTTCTTGCGGCGATTTATGGACACCTCTTCTGTGGTGAAATCCGGGGCGGACGCGCTTGGCCGACGACGCGAACCAGATGGCGAGTATGACGCCCAGGACTGCGAGAAGAAGGCTAACGCCGTTGAAGAGAAGATTTTCGGGATTCATGTGTCCTCGATGCAGAGTAGACGGACTGTCTGGCTGACCCTGTTTCCGTCACCAGCATCCCGCCGCGCAGCAGTTTCGCAGGCGATTCAGAAAGCCTCGCCGCCCGCCCTTGTCGCGGCCAGGGTCCCGCAGGCGGCGCCGATTTCGCGGCCGCCGGCGTAGCGGCGGGACACTGGAATTTGGCGGGCCAGCAGTTCGTCGCGGAAGTCTTTGACTTCCTCGTCCTTGGGCGGCTGATAGCGGCCGGAATCGTCGTTGACGTCGATGAGTGTGACCTTGGCGCGCAGGCCGGCCAGCAATTCCGCCAGCCGGCAGGCATCTTCGCGTCCCATGTTCACGCCGGATATCCCGACGTAGGCGAAGGTGACTCGGCCACCGCAGGAAGCAGCGTATTCGCGCGCGGCTGTCATCACCTCGGCAAGCGGCCAGCGCTTCTCCGCGGGCATGAGCGGCAAGCGCGCCTCGCTGCTGGCCGCGGCCAATGAAATGATCAGGCGGAAGCGATGCCCCTCGGCCGCAAAGCGCCGGATGGCTGGCGCCACACCCACGGTTGAAATAGAAATGGATTCGCCTGCAATGGCTGGGCCCGCTGGGTGGGACAAGATCTGCGCCGTGCGGATTACGTTGTCGTAGTTGAGCAGGGGCTCGCCCATGCCGAGAAAGAGCACGCCAGCCACCGGGTGATCGGCCTCGGCGCGCATGGCCCGTACCTGCGCCAGCATCTCCCAAACCGCCAGGTTGCGCACCCCACCGGCGGGTCGCAGCCGGCCCGTGGCGCAGAAGTCGCACGCCAGGGCGCAACCGAGCTGCGAGCTGACACAAAGGGTGTACTTCGCCGTGGGCAGGGCCACCAACCCGGCTGCCTCGCCGCGCCGGCGGCGTTGCTTGAGCGCCCGCGCGTCGCCCGGATCAGGCAGCGGGATGCGCACGGCTTCGATCAAGCCGCCCTCGGGCAGGCGAAAGAGGTACTTCACGAAGCCGTCTGCCGCCCGCCGGCGTTCCACGATCTCCAGCTCAGGAAAGATCGCGTCCGCGGCCAATGCCCGGCGGGTGGTGGCGGAAAGCCAGTCCAGCCCGTCGAAGCTGGCCACGCCATCCCGCTGCACCGCCGCAAAGACCCGCGCGGCCTTGGCACTATCGACGCCATAGCCGCCGAGAGCCGCGCCCATGGCAGCCAGGTCAAGGTCGCGCAGGTTGACCGGCACCCGCCCTCACCGCACAGCGGGCGTGCGATCGCGCGCGTGCAGGAGATCGAGCGGCGGTGCCTCGTTCTCGACCACGTAGCCGAACTGCCGCCTAAACTCCTCGGCCGAAAGCCTCGGGTTGCACACCCCGCCGAACTTGGTCAACACCGCCGGATCATCGAAGTCGTCGCGCCGCAGCCGGATCATGTAGCGCCGGGCGATGGCGTAGCGGGTGGAGCGCGTGTCCACCATGCGCAGTCGCGTGCGACCCGTCCCGGGATCCAGCATTTGAGCAAATGGAATGGGCACGAAATTGCCCGCCTGCAGGGACACCATGGCCGCGTTGCCGCCCGAAAAAAGGAACTTGGCCGCGCAGTAGCCCAAGTCGCGGGTGTACTCCATGTCAAAAGGAATAGGATCCGCGCAGCGCAATTCGTAGCCGATGTCTTTGGACACGAAGATCAGCTTGTTCACCCCCAGTTCCTTGAGTCGCTTGCTGGTGGCCTTCTTCAGCCCGTCGCCCAGGTTCAACTCGGACAGGCGCATGTTGCCGGCATCGTCGTATTCGATGGGTCCGAGTTTCTTTAGGTCATCCTCGGGAATACTCTCGGCCAGGCCCTCGGCCAGCACCGCCACGCCATAGCGCCGTCCCTCGACCAGACGCTTGATGACCGCACCGGCCAGGATGTCGACCAGGGTTCTCAGCGTGGTCCTGCCGCGCGGGAACTCCTCGGGGATCACGGTCATGGTGGCGCCGGCGGCCTTACCCACACCCAGGGCCAGGTGCCCAGCCTTGCGTCCCATGGCCACCACGAAGTACCAGCGCGAGGTGGTCTTGGCGTCGGCCATCAGGTTCTTCACCAGTTCCACGCCGATGTGGCGCGCGGTCTGGTAGCCAAAGGTATCGACCATGGGGTCAAGGTCGAGGTCATTGTCGATGGTCTTGGGCACGTGAACCACGCGGATCTTGCCCGCGGCTCGCTCCGAAACCTTCATCGCCGAGAATGAGGTGTCGTCACCGCCGATGGTTATGAGCTGGGTCACGCCCAGCCGCTGCAAGGAATCCACCACCGCCACCATGTCTTCATCCTTCTTGGTGGGGTTCGCGCGCGAGGTGCCCAGAATGGATCCGCCCGAGAAGTGGATGCGGCTGACGTCCCCAAGCTTGAGCGGCCTAATGTCCTCCAGCCTGCCCTTCATCAGACGGTCAAACCCGTCGCGAATGCCCAGCACCTCCACGCCCTGCAGAAGCGCACGTATCGTGGCAGCGCTGATTACGCTGTTGATGCCGGGGGCGGGGCCGCCGCCGACCAAGATTCCAAGCTTCTCCCTTGACACGTTGAACAACTCCTTGCTGCGCGCGAACCCTAGCATAGGGCGGCCTTGGGGCAGCAACGTAGATGCGGGAGTCCATCCAGGGAATCGGCTGCTGCTGAAAACGCCTTGCCGGGCGCATCCCACGTGACGGAAATCACATCGCAGCTGCCATGCTCCTGTTTGGGTGGGTTGACGCGGACGCGCTACGTGTTGCTTGAGCCCCCTGCGGGGCGGGTTTGTAGTACGATGGGCTTTCCGCCGATGTCTGGATCGCGTGTCGCGGAGATTTCAGCCCAAGGAGCTTCTTGATGCGTAGCCTATTTGCCGTTCTTGGCCTTGTCGTCATAGCCCTGACAGCGGCATGTGACTCCAGTTCGCATCCCAACCTGGCTCCCGACGGCAGCAGCATGTCCGGTGGCGCGGGCCAGGGCGGCGCAACCGGCACCGGCGGTTCAACAGCGATTGGGACAGGCGGCATGGGTGGCAGCGGTACGTTGACTGCAACCGGCGGTGTTGTGGGAAGCGGTGGCTCGACTGCAACGGGTGGGACGACGACCACCGGCGGCGCGGTAGCTTCGGGCGGCGCTAGCGGAGGCACGACCGGCAGCGGGGGTGTCACCGTGACCGTGACCGGGGGCGCACGCGCCAGCGGGGGAACGACCAGCAGCGGGGGTGTGACCGGGACCGGAGGAACCCGGGCCAGCGGAGGCAGGACCAGCAACGGAGGTGTGACCGGGAGCGGGGGAACCCGCGCCAGCGGAGGCACGACCGGCAACGGGGGCAACTCCAGCATTGCCGCGCCTGCTGACAACGTGGCCGAGCTTTCCGCGGACTTTGGCCTTGCCGGTATCGGCTATGTCAACGGTCTGTTTGTGACGGTAACCGTCTGCGTTCCGGGAACCAGCCAATGCCAGAGTATCGACCACGTGCTGGTCGACACCGGATCCACGGGCCTGCGCTTGCTCGGGTCCGTGCTCACGCTTCCGCTGCCAGCGTCGACAGACGACAGCGGGGTCGCGCTCGCCCAATGCCTCCAGTTCGTGAGCAGCAACACCTGGGGCGGGCTGCGAAGCGCCGATCTCAAGATCGCGGGCGAGCAGGCCAAGAATCTCGTCATCCAGGTCATCGACGAGTCAGTCTATCCCGTGCCGAGCGATTGTACTGGCGTCAGCTCCAACACCGCCGACACGTTGAGGTGCAACGGCATTATCGGGGTGGGCTCGTTCCTGCAGGACTGCGGGGCTGCCTGTGCGTTGCCCGTAGGTGGCAGGTCGGCCAATCCGGGGATGTACTACAAGTGCTCTTCAACCGCAAAGGGTGGGTGCAAGGCTGCGGCCGTGCCTATTTCCAAGCAGCTTTGGAATCCTATCGCGCTCTTCAGCCAAGACAACAACGGCACCATTATCGAGTTGCCTGCGGTTCCTGCCGAGGGGGCCGCCAGTGTGACGGGAGCCCTGGTTTTCGGCATCGGCACGCGTGACAACAATGCTCTGGGCCAGGCGAAGGTTCTCCCGCTCGATAGCATCGGCACCTTTCTGACCAGGTACCCCGCCAACGGCAACAGCACGCTCGCTTTCATAGACAGTGGCTCCAATGCGATCTTCTTTCTGGACACCAAAACCGCTGGCATCCCAGCTTGCACCGGCTTGTACTCCTCCTTCTACTGTCCCACCTCTACGCAGAACCTGTCGGCCACGAGTCAGGATGCCAACGGCCTGGTTACCATGACCATGAACTTCAGCATCGCCAACGCCAGGACTTTGTTTGCCAGCCCGACCAGCATGGTCTTTGCCAATCTGGGCGGGCCGAGCGTCGCCCCTTCGTCGGGGGGGAGCTCGATGGGCGCGTATTTCGACTGGGGGTTGCCGTTTTACTTCGGCAGGAACGTGTTTACCTCCATCGAAGACCAAGCGGGTCAACCGGGAACCGGACTTTACGTCGCGTTCTGAGATGTGGGCCAGCGCGCGCGTGATTGTAGTATCATGTTCCCCATGCTCAAGTCGGAATGTCCTCGATGCCGTCGAGGGCGAATCTCGCTCGCGGGTGCGGTTCTTGTCGTCTCGCTGGGGGTTTGGGGACAGTCGGCGCAGGCCGGCGACAGCAACAAGGCGAACGCAGCCCCGCAGTCGAGCCACCCGGCGGGAGTTGCTCCGGTACGATGTGCGGAAACACCTGCTCCGACTTGAACACGGACGTGAACAACTGCGGCGCGTGCGGTCGGCCTTGCCTGGCAACGAATGTACAGGTGTTGAGCTGCCACGCTGGGTCGTGCGATACCACCAACTGCACTACGGGCTGGGGCAACTGCACACAGCCGGCAGCGCCTTCGGCGGACAACGGGTGCGAGACGAACCTGCACACCAGCGCGAACTGCGGCGGCTGCGGCACCACCTGCACCAACGGCGACTGCTCGACCGGCCAGTGCACCTGCCTAGGGCCGCTGTCTTTGTGCAGTGGCGCGTGCGTGAACGAGCAAACCGACAGCGCGAACTGCGGCGGCTACGGCACCCCATGCGCTTCGGGACAGCACTGTTCCGGGGGTTCATGCATCTGCGACGGGACCTCGTGCGGCAGCGGCTGCTGCAGCGGCCAGGCCTGTGAGCCATACGCCAACCAATCGGAGGTACTGTGCGGCACCGGAGGGGCCGCGTGCGCTCAATGCACCGGCGGCCGGACCTGCCAGAGCGGCATCTGCGCCTGCCCGGCTGGGTCGTCTTTGTGTAGCGGCGTGTGCGTCGACGTGCAAACCGACAGGGACAACTGTGGGTCCTGCGGCAACAAGTGCTCGACGAACTCGCCCTCCACACCCGCGTGCACTGCGGGTCGCTGCCTTGTCACTCTCGCCGCAAACCAGGACTGCCCCGATGATATCGCAGTGGATGCCACGAGTGTCTACTGGACGGCCTACTGCGGCCTGGGCGCGGTCATCAAGCTGCCCACTGGCGGCGGCAGCCCCACCACCATCGCCTTCGCACCAGTCACAGGCGGCCACCCTCTCAAGCTGGCCATAGACACCACGAGCGCCTACTGGACCTGCCAAGGACCGGAGACGGTGATGAAGGTGTCCATCGGCGGCAGCACCCCAACTACTCTTGTCTCGGGCGTGACCAACCCCGTCGACATCGCCGTTCGCGCCAACTACGTCTACTGGACGAGTCAGGACCCAATGTTGGCGAAGGTATCCACCGGCGGCGGTGGCCCAATTACCATCGCCACAGGCCAGAACCCCTACGCCATCGCAGTCGACGGTACAAACGTCTACTGGACGGAGCCGGGCGGTTTCAGCTTCAGCGGCAAGGTGATGAAGCTGCCCACCGGCGGCGGCACCCCAACTACTCTCGCCTCAGGCCAGGACTTCCCCGTAGCCATCGCAGTCGACAGCACGAGCGTCTACTGGACGAACGCCGCCAGCGCCTCCACAGGCCCCGCCGGCACGGTGATGAAGGTGCCCATCACCGGCGGCACCAACCCCACCATACTCGCGTCAGCCCAGGACCGCCCCTACGCCATCGCAGTCGACAGCACGACCGTCTACTGGCTGAACTCGGGCACCTACCTAGTCTCCAACGGCGCGGTGATGAAGGTGCCCATCATCGGCGGTACCCCCACCACCCTCGCCTCAGGTCAGAACGGCCCCACTGCCGTCGCCGTGGATGCCGCGAGCGTCTACTGGACGAATATCAACGGCAATACGGTGATGAAGCTGACGCCGAAGTAGGATGCACCCACGAGCCGCTACTCGGCCGCGGGTAAAGGGGCTCGCGCCTCGGCGGCGGCATCCTCGATCAGGCGAAGCTGCCGGCCGATCTGGCTGCGCACCTTGGGCACGGTCTCGACGTCGAAGCGCTTGCGTAGAAGGTCGGCGGCTTCCTCGGATCGCGTGAGCCCCAGCCCGATTGCCACATCGAGCCTCACGTCAGGATCGGGATGGTCCAAAAGGGGGCCAAGTTGGGCCGGCACCCTCGTGCCCCCTGCCCAACCGAGCGCCAAGGCTGCTTTGCGCAAGAGAAGCTTGTCGCCCGCGTCTTTTGAAGACGTCTTGTCCTTCACGACAGCCTCCAGGAAAGCCCGGCCGGGCCGTGTGGACACGTAGCCCAGGGCGGTGACGGCGCGCGCGCGCAACTGCAAGTCAGCCTTGGGATCGCCTGCAATAGCGATCAGGATCTCATCGATCCCTGTTCCGAGGGCTCGCCAGTCAGCCGCCGAGGCCGGCAGGGTGTTCGCCCGTAGACGCACCTCGACCTCGGCTCGCCCAGGCCGGGCTGCGGGGGCGACGCCAGCGGCCAGCGTGGCCAGCGCCACGCTCATCGCTGCGCTCAGGCAAAAAACGAGCATTGCCCAACCCTAGCACGGGTTGGGTTATAGTCGGGTCCAACGGTGGTCATGACCCACCGCCTAGCCCCCGGAGGATGTGATGCCTCGCCGCCTGATGATCGTAGCTTTGGTCCCGATGCTTGTTGTCGGACTTGGCGCCACGGCCAGTGCGAAAAAGAAAGCCAAAGCAGAAGAAGCGCCGCCCGCCGAGGCCGAAAGCCCACCGGCGGAGGCCCCGGCCCCGCCAGCAGAGGCCCCGGCCCTGCCAGCAGAGGCCGCGGCCCTGCCGGCAGCGGAAGCGCTGGCGGCCGAAGAAGCACCCGCCCCGATGCCGCCGGTTAATGCCCCGCACTGGGGTGGGGCTTTCCGGGCGCGCTGGGTGAGCGTGCCCCACTGGATCCTTTCTTCGTTCACCAAGGCCAGCCAGTCGGTGTCGTCCTACAGCATTGCTATTGAGGGCTACCGACGCAAGCCCGACGAGGACAACCCGAACCGCTTCTGGGAAGTCTCATTCGCCGTGGGCTACCAGAACATGAGCGCGCCCGATGGGAACTGGCTGGGCAAGAACAAGATCGCTGCTGTCGACACGGATTGGGTCCAGTTCAAGAACAACTTCGGTTTCTGGACCTTCGACCTCACTTTTATCCAACGCCAGTACTTCAACGACGTCTTTGGCATCCACTATGGCGCCGGGTGGGGGCTGGCGATTATCCAGGGCGAGATCCTGCGCACGTCGTCGGGTGGTGCCTGCACAGACGCCAACGTTGGCGACCCCAGCAAGTGTCGGCCGATAGTGTGCACGTCACCGGGTGGGGGCTGCACGGAAGGCGAGTTGCAGGGCACGCAGAGCCGTCCCCTCGGGTCTGACAAGGCGGACGCTCCGCGCCGCTTCAGGGAAAACTCGGTGCCTGGTGCGATTCTCATCATCAACTTGCTCGTCGGGTTCGACTTTCGTATCCCGTCAGTCAAGGGCCTCGAGTTCCGTCTGGAGGGCGGTTTCTACGACGCCTTGTTCCTTGGCGGCGGGCTCGCATACACCTACTAGGGTTTCTTGGGCGCAGCCTGCGGCTGCACCCGCAGCACTAGCTTTTTCGATCCGCGCTGCAGGTCGAGCGGCCACTGCACGCCGATCGATGCCAGCACCACGGCCGGCCGCACCGGGTTTTGCCTGGTGAACGGCTCGCCAGCGGCCCCGAGCAAGATGTCGCCCGGCCGTAGCCCAGCGCTGCTCGCCGGCGAATTCGCGACCAGCGAGACCACACGCACCGCCCCGTCGGGAAGGCCCAGGCGACGGCGAAAAGACGAAGACACTGGCTCGAACACGAAGCCCAGCCAGGCCGGCTGCAAACGTGCTGCCGTCTGCCGGTCAGTGTCCAGCGCGACGAGAGCTGGCTTGACCGCGGGGCCGGCAGGACCAGCCGCCGGCGCCAGCGCGAGTTCGAGATCCTCGCAATGCTCCAGGGCGGCCAAGGCCGCCACGTCGTTTACTTTGCCTTGGGTTTTCAAGTAGTAGCGACCGGCGACGTCAAGCAAGAGGGTGCGCATGCGCAGCAGAGCGGCCAGCCGCACCTCCGCGCGGTAGGCGATCTCGTCGAGGCCAGCGGTGGCGTCGATTAGGCGCTGCACGCGGGCAAACTGCTTCGCGTCGGCCTCGGTCAGCGGTACTAGCTCGCGCAGAAGCTCGACCGCCAGGGTGCGCCGCTCTGCCGGTCCCAGCTTGCGCAAGGCCGGCAAGGCCAGGCGTGTCGCCAAGCCCGGCCGGCCAGCCAGGAACGCATCCAGGCGCGCCTGATTGAGATCGCCAAGGGCCGTCTCCCAGGCCTTGGCATGCGCCTCCAGCCCGTCGAGAAACGCGGCAAGCTCATCGCCGCGCTGGTTGATCTCGGCCAGGGTGTGCTCGCGCAGGCGCGGCAGGCCGTACTGGACCGCCAGGCGATCGCTCCGATCGCGCTCGGCCGCAGAGCCTTGGTTCGCCCACGCCTTGCGCAGAGCCTCGTCGACGAACTTGGTTTCGTCGGCTCGCTGTGCGCGCGCCGCGCGCAGCAGGATCTCGTCAAGCAACACCTCCGAGCTGCGCAATGGCACATCAGGGCTTTGATCGGAAAGCAGGACGCTGTCATGGGCGGCGGCAAAACCGCCGTTGCGGGAAAGAGCTTGCAAGAACTCGAAGGCATGCCCGACCGCCTCGGCACCCCGCACCTCGGGATAGCAGCCGTAGGCAGGACGGTCAGCAGTGGACGAGAAGTAGCCGCAAGCCGCCCCTGACCGGAGCTGGGCGCGCGGATCGTACAGATAGGCAAATCCCCCGGAAAAACACTGAGACATGAGCGTCACCACGCGCACCTGGGCGGGCAAGCCAGCGAGCAACCCGCGCAGGCTGCGCACCGAGAGGGATTCACGCGCTCCCCAGAGCGAGATGCGGTTGTCGAGCGGATCGCGCGGATTGGCGGTGCCGTGATCGGTGACGAAGACCAGCAGGGTGTCGCCAGGATGCAGTCGTGTCTTGAGCGTGGCGAACGTGCGGCGCAACTCGGCCCGGGTGGCGGGCCGCAAGCTGTACCCGTCCAGGGTGGAGTTCTCGAAGCCCGTGCTCTGGCGCAGAAGATCGCCCACCGCAGTGCCTTCGAGCAGCCAACTTCCCTCGGGTTCGGGCGTACGCACGGCCAGATCAGGCGCTGGGTTGCTGCCGTCGCTGGCCAGGATGGTTACCTGGTCGCGCGGCACCCGAGCGCGCTCGAGCAAGTCCGCGAGCTGGCGCAGATGCGAAAGGTGGGAAGCGAAGTTGTTCTCGCGATCGCCGCCTCCGTTGATCATCAGCACATGCAGGCGCTCCGGCGCGACCGGCTCCGCCGCGCGCACCGGCACAGACGCGAGTAGGAGCGAGGCAATGAGAAGACGCCGCATCATGGTGGATTCAACCCGCCGCAAGCCGAGCCGCCAAACGTGAGTAGCGCGCAGCCACCTCGGCGTTGCCCACGGCGATGCGCAAGGCCTTGCGCGAGCCAATCAGCACTACCAATTTCTTGCCGCGCGTGACTGCTGTGTACAGCAGGCTGCGCTGGAGCATCACGTAGTGCTGGGTGTGCACCGGCACGATCACCACCGGGTACTCCGAGCCTTGTGACTTGTGCACAGTGGCTGCGTAGGCCAGGGTCAGCTCGTCAAGGTCATCGGCCGCGTAGCTCACCTCGCGCTCGTCGAAGCCGACCACGGCCTGGCTTTCGCTCGCTTCACCCGACCCACCCGCCACGCGCAGCACTTCGCCCACATCGCCGTTGAACACATCGCGATCATAGTTGTTGCGAATCTGCATCACGCGATCGCCGACACGAAACACGCGGCCGCCGCTGCGCAGTTCGGGTCGGCCCGGGGTGATCGCCTCTTGCAGAAGCTGGTTGAGGGTCGTGGCGCCCAGCTCGCCCCGGTGCATGGGTGTCAGCACCTGGATGTCGTGCGGGGAAAAACCATAGCGACGCGGAAGACGTGAGGTGACCAGATCGCGGATGGTCTCGGCCGCGTGCGCCGGATCGTCATCTTCGATGAAGAAGAAGTCGCGCTGGTCCGCTCCTCGCCCTTGCGCGGGCGGCGCGCCCAGCTCGGGCTGCACCCCGTCGTGGATGCGGTGGGCGTTGGTCACGATCAGGCTGGCGGCTGCTTGGCGAAAGATCTCGGTCAGCCGCACGGTGGGCACGCGAGCCGAGGCGATCACGTCGCGCAAGACCATGCCCGGCCCGACCGAAGGAAGCTGGTCGACGTCGCCCACCAGGAGCAAGCGCGTGCCGTCGGCCAGCGCCGCCAGCACATCGGCCATGAGGCGAATGTCGATCATGGAAGCTTCGTCGATCACCAGCAGATCCGCGGGCAGCGGCCGCGACGAATTGCGGCCGAACACGCCGTCCGCCGGACGCCATTCCAGCAGCCTGTGCAAAGTTGCGGCCGGCTGGCCGGTCGCCTCCTGCAGTCGCTTGGCCGCCCGGCCGGTGGGCGCGGCCAGGGCTACGGTCAGCCCCTGGCGCACCAGGGTGTTGACGATCCCACGCACGATGGTGGTCTTGCCCACGCCCGGCCCGCCCGTGATCACCAGCAGCGGCTCGCAAAGTGCGCGGCGCACCGCCACGGCCTGCTGGGGCGCCAGGGTGATGCGGGCTTCGGCCTGGTAGCGAGCGATGGCACGGTCGGCGTCGACCCGCAGGGGGCTGCCCTGAGAACGCAGCAAGCGCAGGAGGCCCGCGGCCGCGGCCGCCTCGGCGCGGAACAGCCCCACCTCGAACACCGCCGCGCCTTCCGGCGTGCTCTCGATCGCCACCTCGCCGGCTCGACCCAGGCGATCCACCGCCGCCTCCACCAGGGGTGGCTCCACTTCCAGTAACTTGGCCGCCTCTTCCACCAGGAGGCTGCGCGGCAGGAACACATGGCCCAGCCCGCCCGCCTGGTCGAGCGCGTGGCGCACGCCGGCCTGCACCCGCACATCTGAATCGCGCGCAATGCCCAACGCCGTGGCCAGACGATCCGCGGAAAGAAAGCCGATGCCCCACACGTCGAAGGCCAAGCGGAAGGGGTTTTCGCGCACGCGCGCGATGGCGGCTGCGCCGTAGCGTTTGTAGATACGCGCGGCAAAGGCGGGCGACACCCCGTAGCCCTGCAGAAAGACCATGACTTCGCGCAAGCGTCGCTGCGAAGTCCAGGCGTTCTGAATGGCCTGTGCTCGCGAGGGGCCGATGCCCGGAACCTCGCGAATCCGTTCCGGTTGCGCGTCCAGGATTTCCAAGGTGCGGATGCCAAAGCGTGCGACGATGCGGCTGGCGAATTCCGGCCCGATGCCCTTTATCAGCCCCGCGCCCAAGTAGCGGCGAATTCCCGCCAGCGTCTCGGGCGACAGCTCGGTGTAGCTTTGCACGCGAAACTGGCGACCAAAGCGCGGGTTGTTTTCGTAGCTGCCGCGCAGGCGCAGGCGCGCGCCCTGGGGCAGGCCCAACAAGCTGCCCACCACGGTCACCGGCTCGGCCGCGCCGTCGCGCGTGAGGCGCGCCACCGTGAACTCACCGCCGCCACCCGAGAATACGATGCGCTCGATGGTGCCCTCCAGGATTTCCTCCTGTGCGTTGCCGGGGCGGGTGCCGGCGGATCGGTCGAACAGATCCATATGACTAGCGAAGCTCCGCCCACCGAGGTGACGACGGCCGACGATATTCTGCAGAACCCTGGAAGGGTTCCGCACCTCCCGCGACGGGCTTCGGCGAGCAAAGCTCGCCTGCGCCCACGCGGCTGGGCCGCTGGCCGTGTCGGTCGGGCCTGCGCTTCCGGTCCTCAAGTACATCAGTACATTCCGGTCCGGTTCTCGGCCCTCCTTGCCAGCAGCCCGGCTTGTCGGCCGGATTCAAAGTGACATCGCGATCTGTGCCTCGCCGAAGTGCGGCGAGAATCTGACCCATCGTCATTGAAGTAGGGACGTTCAGGGCTCTAGGGCGGCGAGCAGGTGTAGTCGTTCCGACTGCACTGGGCGTGGCAGCTACTGCAGCTCTGCAAACGCCCATCCTCCAAGACATAGCGCTGGTCATCCAGCCGCTGCCAGTGCCAGTCGGCAGCCGTGGGGTCGTAGCCGGGCACGTCTTTGAACATGAGGGTGTAGCCTACCAGCGTCGAACAGTCCGCCTTGTCGGATTCTTTGGCCACGATCACGCTATTCTGTGGCAGTGGGCCAATTCCCAAGAGATAGTCCGATTCTGCGTCGGGGCTGGCGAAGACAACTATGGAATTCGAGCCGTGCCCGTAGGCGGGCCGGCAGCTTCGCACCGGGACGTAACTCGTTTCATAGTCAGGCGGCAGGATCTGGCTTGTCCCGGGTTTGTCTTGCTGAAAGCAGCCGCCAACCAGGAGTAGGGACATGAGCAAGAGCGGGCGCCGGGTGGCCATGGAGCAACAGTCTACCACCACGCGGCCAAGGTGCGCCATGCGGCTGCGGTGCCGGCGCTCATGCGGGCACGCCGCGGTTACTCGCCCGAGAAACGTACGTAGGTGTGGTCTTGATCCTGCGCCGACTTGAGCAGATTCAGCAGCGCGGTGCCGTGATTCTTGAGGTCTGGCTTGCGGGCGGCGCGGAGCCGATTTTCCAACTCTTGCATCAAGACGGGAAGCTGGAGCTGGTTGAAGACCGTGTCGCCGTCGCGGTCGACGTAGCGCAGACAGGGCGACGTCGTGTCGTCATGATCGGGCAACAGTTTTTCGGTTAGATTGTTGTCATCCAGGATCTCGTCCTGGACTTCACCGGACTCGCTTTCGACTCGAAGGTCAATTCCCATTTGTCCTCCCAACCCCCGCGGTGCGCAGGCTGGACTATGCTTTCACTATACGAACGTTCGCAAACCGGCGCAAGAAGGGAACCGCAAGACCGGCATAGCTGCGCAAATAGAATCGCCGCCAAAGAACCCGCTGCCCGGGTACGATGTCCGCGATGAGCCGCATCGCCCCTCCCCTACCCCTGGAGCATCCGGACCTGCGGCTCGGCCGGCGCGAGTGGCTGTGGCTGTGGCTGACCGCCGCCACCCTGGTGGTTGCGAGCTATCTCACCCAACCCGACATGTTCGGGACGATTGACTGGGTCCGCATCCATGTCCTGTACAAGGAATACCTGGCGACGGCGCTGCACCATGGCCGGCTTCCCCTGTGGAACCCGCATATCGCGCTTGGCCGCCCATTTCTCGCCGATGTGGATGCGGCCTTGTTCTACCCACCGCATCTGCTGTATCTGATCCTGCCCGTGCCGTTGGCCTGCGTGCTGCTGGTAGTCGCGCATGTGGCGCTCGCGATCTACGGCACGCTCAAGCTGGCGGGTGCCCTGGCCCTCAAGCGGCCGGTGGGGTGGGCCATGGGCGTGGTCTTCGTGTGCAGCGCACCCATAGTGGGATCGTTTCACAGCGGGCTGGTGCACTACGGTGCGGTGCTTTGCTACTTGCCGATTACCTTCTATCTGGCGCTGCGGCTGTCAGCCGAGCGATCGTTCGCCGCGGTTGCTCGGCTGGGGCTGGCGTTCGGGCTGCAGCTTCTGGCCGGCCATCCTCACGGGGCTTGGCTTGTGGCCTTCGGTACCACCGCGTTTCTGCTAGGACGCCGCCTCGAGCGCCCGCTTCTTCCCTCGCTGGCAGCGGCGGCCCTGGAGCTGGGAGCCCTAGCAGCCGCGTTGCTGGCTGGCTTTCTGCTGGCTGCTGTGTCGATGCTGCCACTTCACGAACTGGCGCAACAGAGCAACCGGCAGGAGGCCTCAATCGCTTTCTCCAGTTCATTCGCCATGCCCTGGTTTGCCTGGGCGACGTTTCTGGTACCGACCGATGCCCGGTTCACCTTCCTGGCCAACGCACAGCTCTACGCGGGAGCAGTGCCACTGCTGGCGGGTCTGGCCGGGCTGTTGCTGATTCGCCAGCGTGAGACGCGCGCTCTGGCTCTGCTGGTGATTCTGGCCGCGCTGATCGCCGCGGGAACCGCCACTCCCGCTTTCGCTCTTCTGTACCACGTGCTGCCAGGCTTGGCCTCGCTGCGCATTCCCGCACGGGCGAGCGTCCTGGTCGCATTCGGCCTGATCGTCGGCGCGGGGATCTTCTTCTCGTCGCGCCCGCTTGGGTGGCGGCCGGCCAGTCTCATCGCCCTTCTCGCCACGCTTTCACTTGCCAGTGTGGTTCTGTTCTTCTTGAAGTCCGGCGTCTTGGGATCGCCGGCTGGCGTATGGGGACGCGTGCTGGTGGTCGCGCTCGCGGCCCTGTTGCTGCTCGCCTGGCTGCGCTGGGGTGCGGGTGGCCTGCGCTTGCCCGTGGTCGCCGGCTTGCTGGCATTGTTGACCGCGGCGGATCTGGCGGTTGCAGTCTGGGGTTTGAAACAGCAAAATCGCGAGGATCCGGAGTGGCTTTCGGAAGCTGTTGTCGCGCGCTTGCTGCAAGGCCAAGCGCCCGAGCCCGGCGGCGCGCCCCCGCGCATTTCCATGCCCAAGCCCTATGCGCGCGAAAACGCAGGCATGCGCTACGGTTGGAGTTCTTTCACCGGCTATACCTCGCTGCAACTCGGGCGCGTGTGGACCTACCTGCATGCGGTCCTGCATCTGCCCGTGCCGCTTGTCCAGAACACCTATCCCGACCGGGCCATCTTCAAGCAGGGCCCGTTTCCCTATGATTCCATGTCGCTAAAGCTGGGATTCGACCCCAAGTCATTCGTCCCGGTGGTGCGGCTCCATCCCGATCCCCGCGTCTACCTGGCGGACGCAGCGAAACCGGTCGACAACTACCCCCAAGCGGTCGCGCTGATGGGAAGCGGTCACGATTTCCACCGCGTGCCGCTGGTGGAACCGGGCTGGGCGGTGTCGCTACCGGCCGAGCCACCCGTGCCTGACCAGCCCGGAACCGCACGCATCGTGCAGTTTGCGCCCGAACAGATCGCCATCGAGGCTGAAACCGAGCACCCGGCGCTGCTGGTGATTGCCGAGGCGTGGTACCCGGGCTGGCGCGCCCAGGTGAACGGCGCACAAGCGCCCTGCATGCCCGTCAATGCTTGGATGCGCGGGGTACCGGTTCCGGCAGGACACAGCCAGGTCCTGCTGACCTTTCACTCGCGCTTTCTGGCCCTGGGGGCCTGCATCTCGCTCCTCGCCCTCGCGGGCCTGGTCTTGCTGCTCCGGCGCCCGCGCGTGCAGCGCAACTGATCTTCGCGTAGATTCGGCACGTGTTTCGGCTATTTCGACCAGACAATCGTCATGGGAACCCTGGGAGGGTTCCCAGACCCTCCCGCGAGGGTACGCCGCCGGCAAAGCCGGCGGGCTCCCCACGCGACTACTTTGACCGCGTCGAGGTAAGCAATCCCTCTGACGGCGGCTTCTGGCACTGGCTGCTCAAGCTCTACGCCTTTGCTCTCTGCTGCGTGGTGGGCCTGCTGGTGTTGGGTGGGATCGGCGTCTACGTCTATTTCGCCACCACCCTGCCCAGCCTGCCCAGCTTCAGCCGCTTCCGGCAGGACTCGGCGGAATCTACCCTTGTGCGCGCCTGGGACGGCACCCCGCTGGCCGAATTCGCCAGCGAGCGGCGCGAAATCCTCTCCTTCGAGGCGTTCCCCAAGCGCCTGGTGCAGGCATTCGTGGCCATCGAGGACCACCGCTTCTACGAGCACAGCGGCGTCGACTACCGTGGCATGCTGCGCGCGGCGCTGGCCAACCTGCGCGCCGGTCGCGTGGTGCAAGGGGGCTCGACCATCACCCAACAGGTGGCGCGCGCCCTGCTGCGCACGTCCCAGCAGACCCTGCAGCGAAAGATCCGTGAGGCCATCCTGGCGCGCCGGTTGGAAACCCGCTACAGCAAGGATCAGATTCTCACCCTCTATCTCAACCAAATTTTCCTCGGTCATCAGTCGTACGGCGTGGCCGCGGCTGCCCGCCGCTATTTCGACAAGGCGGTGGGCGATCTGGATCTGGCCGAGACCGCCACCCTGGCCGGCATCGCGCAAGCGCCCAGTCGCTATTCGCCGCTCGTCGAACCCGAGCTGACGCGCGCGCGCCGCGATCAGGTTCTGTCCGCCATGGCAGCCGCGGGCTTTGTAGGTGAGGCCGAGGCCCAGGCTGCCTCGGCGAGGCCCCTGGCGGTGCGGCCACCGCCCGACTTCTTCCGCGATCGCTCGCCCTACTTTGCCGAGCATGTCCGCCGCGACATTGGCAAGCGCTACGGGGAAAAGGCGCTGTGGGAGGGCGGGCTGCAGGTGGAGACCACCCTGGTGCCGTGGGTCGACGAAGCCGCCCAAGAAAACGTGGACTTCTCTCTGCGCAAGCTGGACAAGCGGCAGGGCTGGCGCGGCCCGGTTGCCCACCTTGTCGGCGCGGCCGCCGACGAGTTTCGCCACCGCTCAGCCCAGCGCTACGGGGCCGAGCCACCCGCGGAGGACCGTCTGTACCTGGGTCTGGTCGAGGTGTCGACCGGCCAAGGTGCACAGGTGCGGGTGGGCGAGAAGACCTACCTGTTGCCGTCGGCGGGAATGCAGTGGGCCGCGCCTTTCAGCCTGGTCGATTCCAGCAACGGCCGCGTCCTGCAATCAACCGCGGGTCTGCTCAAACCCGGCGATGTCATCTGGGTGGCCAACGCCCATCGCTCGCGCCTGCGCCGCTACGCCGACTGGACCTATGACAGCGCCAATGAAGTGCAGTGGCTGGCCGCCTATGACAATCGCAAGCCGCCGCCCGGGCCGCCGCAGTTGCGCCTGGAACAAACTCCGCGCGTGCAGGGCACGATCTTCTCCTATGATCACCAGAGCGGCTACGTGACCGCCATGGTGGGCGGCCTTGAATTCGACCGCTCGGAGTTCAACCGCGCGGTGCAGGCCTGCCGCCAGCCGGGCTCGACCTACAAGCCAGTGTATTACTCGCTGGCGTTGGACCGGGGCTACGGCTACGGCTCGTTGCTCAACGACATCCCGCGCGCGGAAGTCGACCCCATCACCGGCGAGGTGTGGATTCCGAAGAACCTCAACAACACAGTCGAGTACCAGGTGAATCTGGAATACGCGCTGGTATGGTCCAAGAACGTGCCTTCAGTGCAATTGTTCAAGCTGGTGGGGGCCAAAGACGTGGAAGCCTGGGCGCGCCGGCTGGAAATCACCACACCCATTATCGCTGACCAGGCGCTGGCCCTGGGTGCTTCCTGCACGCGCATCGACGAGCTGACGCGTGCCTTTTCCGCCTTTGCCCGCAACGGCTCGCTTGAGGAACCGGTGTACCTGCGCCGGGTGCGCGACCGCGCGGGCCAGGTCGTGGAAGACAACACGGCAGTGTCCGACCCGATGGGGCCGCCCGATGTGCGTCTCGATCGCATGGTGGCGCTGGCCGGGCAGTCGGCCAAGAACGTCATCCCGCCGCGCGCGGCCTGGCTGACCTCGCAGCTTCTGCGGCGGGTGGTCACCAAGGGCCACGCCCCGGCGCTGCGTAGCACCGGGATGCTGGTGGCGGGCAAGACCGGTACCTCGAGCGCCACCATGGACACCTGGTTTGTGGGCTACACCTCGCGCGCGATGATCACGACCTGGATCGGCGATGATCGGCGCGAGCGACCGCTCGGCTACAAGGATGCCGCCTTCATGCTGAACGTGCCCATGGCGGCGCGCTTTCTCTGGGAGACCACGGCGGGCCAGCCGCTGCGGGACATCCCGTGGGAGCGGCCGCCTGGGGTGCGCCCCAACGACACTGGCGGCAACCTGCGCGCGACGATGGAAGCCGTGAAAGCCGAGGACGAGGCAGCGTCGCACAAGCGCAAGGGATAGCGGGGCGAAGGGCCGCCAGGCGAGCTGCACGCAACCAGCGCTGGAGGTTGCCGACAACTCTGAGCGGTGGACCGCCCAGGGCAAGTGGCCACGCTGGGTGCCGGGGTCGCAAGGCGAAGCGAAGCGCAAATGCGCGCTGGATGCCCTCAGTCGCGCAATACTGGCGGATCTGCGGATCCAACGTCGTCCCTGACGCAGCGTGGGTTTGGGAGCCTGTATTGACGCCTACTGTTTGAGACCCATCTTCGTCAGTAGCTTCTTGACCTCGGCCACTGTCTTGAACTTCGCTTTGGGCCCCTGAACCCACTTGCCATGCTCATTGCTACGGACCAGATCGTCCGTTTGGAACTTTGCATTCATGTCCATCACGGGCTCCACAACCATTTGTGCTCCTCTCTCTTTGAGTCGGTAGAATTGGGCACTGTAAGACATCCCATTGACGATCGCACCCCGAGCCTCCCAGCTACACAGCACCGCCAGATCGCGGCCACCGCCCTTGATGGTACGGGCGAAGAACACGGCCAGGAGTTCCGGCGCCCCCCCCTCCTCTTCACAGCTTGGGAACTTCACGTGCTCGTAACGGCCGGGCGACGTCTCGATCAGGAGGTGCCCGACGAGGGAGTTGTGCTCGTCGTTTACGAACCCGATCAGCGTGACCCTGCCACTCGCGAGCTCGGTAGACCGAACGACCTTCTGGGCCAGCTCAGATGAATGTCCCAGCACACGGGCCATGAAATCGTTGTCCCCTTCTGACGGGTTTTGCACGACCACATCCGCGCGAGCGGTACCGACCTGAAGTGCAACAGCCAGTCCAAAAACCAACCATTCTCCCAGGGGACCGTTCAATCGTGCCGCCATGGTCGTAGTCTTGCCAAATGTGTTGAGATGCGCAAGGCCGGGCCATAGGTAAATCCATGGGGGTTTGGGGAGCGTCCGGCCAGATCGGCGATAACTCCAAGGCAGATGGGCATGTTCCCGTTCAGGTGTCGGGCCTGACATCAGGGGTCACGGCTATCTCCGCCGGCTGGTCGCAGACCTGCGCATTGGTGAACGGCGGGGTGCAATGTTGGGGCGACAATGAATTCGGCTCGCTCGGCGACAACACTACGACAGAGAGGCATGTTCCGGTTCAGGTGTGGGGTCTCGCGTCAGGCGTTGCGGCGGTCGCCGCCGGCTGGTCGTACACCTGCGCGTTGGTGAACGGCGGGGCACAATGCTGGGGCTTGAATTTCTGCGGCGAGCTCGGCGATAACAGCACAGATGGGAGGTACGTTCCTGTACAGGTGTCGGGTCTAACATCAGGCGTGACGGCCGTCTCCGCCGGCGCTGCGCACGTCTGCGGGTTGGTCAGCGGCAGGATGCAATGCTGGGGCGACAATGGCTACGGCCAGCTCGGCGATAACTCCACATCCCAGAGCCTTGTTCCCGTTCCGGTCCAGTTCCCGTAGTTCTTGTGATCGGCCGCAAGCAAGTGGTGTGAGGCGCCCGCTACCTGCGCCATCTAGGCCTGCCCACCGAGGTGCCGCCCGTAGCCACCACGATTTTCCAGGTTTCCCATCCATTCGCGCTATGGTGTAGTTAGTACTGAACTTGAGATTAACGTCCCCCGGAGGTTCCATGCGTCTGTTCTCCCTCTTCGTCGTCCTCGGCACCCTGGCCGTTTCTTGCGCCAAGGCCCCCACGACAACCGGGGGCAGCGGCGGGGCGCAGGGCAGCGGTGGCCAGACCAGTTCGGGCGGAACCACGACCTCGGGCGGCGTCACCAGCACCGGTGGCAAGATCGGCAGCGGCGGCGTCACCAGCACCGGCGGTAGCTTGGCTCCACCCGCGACCGTGGACTGCACTGACACCTCGACCTATACGGACAACGTCACTGGACAGTACGCGGCCAGCCAGATCTCGGTGGACAACAACTCAAGTAAGACCTACTACATGCAAGCCAACTGGTGGGGCACCCCCTTCAACCTCCAGACCGAGAGAGTGACCGGCATCGGCTTCAGCATAACGAATCCCAACAACACCGTCGCCACGAGCAATCCTAGCAATCCGCTGGGCT